>Ga0255765_1006693_pt1 | contig 10395 bp, 9 predicted proteins | sample 041ome_8_FD_179965 | JGI IMG/M metagenome (GOLD analysis project Ga0255765, IMG submission 179965) | Coastal salt marsh microbial communities from the Groves Creek Marsh, Skidaway Island, Georgia - 041407BS metaG (version 2) | ecosystem: Environmental > Aquatic > Marine > Intertidal zone > Salt... | reverse complement strand
AGTGCGCTGTTGAGGTTTTTATATATATATTGTTGTTTTACAGGCAAAAAAGATATAAGGATGGCGGTTCGGGTGTGAAACAAAATTGTAGTACGAAGAATTGAAAACTATAGGAAGTGATACTAAATGAAAAATTGTGGATTATGTTAATACAAACTTTTTAATTAACCTCTAATCCTAATGTTCAATCAAATTTTACATTTAATTCTAGACATTTGTCATCAAAAAAAAATATTATAATTCCATTTTAATTATTATTTTAATCTAAATTATATCATGACTGAACTACCAATTATAGCTGGAATTTTAGCTTCCATTTTACATGTTGTCTCTGGGCCTGACCATTTAGCAGCTGTAACTCCCTTTGCCATAGAAACAAAGCGTAAAGTTTGGCGTATAGGTTTTTATTGGGGAGCAGGTCATTTAATTGGAATGCTTATCATTGGAATGCTATTTTTAGCATTTAAAAAAGTTATTCCTGTTGAAGCTATTTCTGGTTACAGTGAGCAATTAGTTGCAATTGTGTTAATAGCTATTGGTTTATGGACACTTTATAAATTATTTCATAAAGAAAAGATTCATACACGCCCACACATTCATGCCGACGGGGAAATTTATATTCATAAACACGATGATGCTCATGAACACAATCATCCCACAAAAGAAAACAAGAACAACATCTCGTCTTCATTTAGCATTGGTGTTCTACATGGATTAGCGGGTGTTGCACATTTTTTATTATTACTCCCAGCTCTCGGTTTTGCTACACAATCAGAGAGTATTCAGTACAATATTGGCTTTGCTATAGGCACTGTTCTAGCAATGACAGTTTACACTATTATTTTAGGTGGAATTACAAAATCATCAAGCAACAATAAATCCCTATTAAACACTATTAGAGTTTCAGGTGGTGCATTCGCACTAGTTGTAGGTGTGTATTGGCTCTATTTGAGTTTGTAATTAGAACGCTATCGTAATACTTCCTTTTAAAAAGAATGGTGTACCTGGTGTAAAATGTATTTCTTCAACAGCGTTAACTTCACTCTGTAAACGAGATTCTGTTGCGAATTGCGTTTCGTTCCAATCGACATCGAATAAATTCTGAATTTGAAGTCCTAATGTTACATTTTTAAACTGATAGCCTGCGTTTAAATCAGTTACTGTGTAGCCTTCTGCAACGATTGAATTATCTTCATTTGCTGGTCTATCCCCAATATGTTTTAATTGTATTCCCCCGAAAAATCCTGATGTTGATTTGTAGGTTAATCCACTTGTCAAAGTAAAATCAGGTGCTAACGGAATATAATCTTCACCACTCGTTTCTTCTATTGCTCTGGCGTGTGTATAATTTCCATCTAAATTGAAAAATAAATTAGTTATTGGCTCATAGCGAACACTTAAATCTATTCCTTGGCGACGTGTTTTTCCGCTTGGTTCTACAATCCCTGCATCACCAACGTACACAAATTCTTGCTCTAAAAATAAATACCAATAGGCTGTGTTTACTAATAACTTCGGAATTGGTTTCCACATAAATCCAGCATCAAATCCGTAAGCATATGGTAAAACATCTTTACCATTTTGTGCCACCACTACTCTACTGTCGTTAGAATGAAATCCTTTTCCGCCTTTCACATAAAACTGTAAATCATTGTTATGATTATACAAAACATTTAATTTAGGACTTAAAATACTTGCTGTTTCAGATTGTGTTTCATAGTTAGTTTGCAACACATCATTATATTCAAAATTAAAATAATCTAAACGTAAGGCTGGATTAATTGTAAACTTTCCGAAGTTAAAATTTGCACTTGCATATACACCTAAATTAGTTTCGTTTACATCACCAACTTGAATTTGATTTAGTGTCGTGCTTCGATTTGCGGTATGCGATAATTCATTGTCTTTACTTTTATCGTTTCGTAAGCTAATTCCTGCTGAAAAATCACCATCTATTTCCGTGAAATTCTGCTTGTAATCACTACTAAATCCGAAGATATTTCGTGTTTCCTTTTGTTTAATTTGGTCACCATTTATAGGATCATCAAGGAAAAATGTGAAATTTGAAAACAACTCAAAATCATATAAACTATAAAATAGTTTGTTTTTGATTGATGAGTTTTCAGATAAGATTTTATCGTAGTTCAATAGGAAATTCGTGCGACTTGTAGTTCCACCTTCGGTATCATCTATTGCACCAAAACGACCAATAACTCCCGCATCAACAGCACGTTGTGGAATTTGCCCCGAGGCATCCCATTTACTATCAAAATGCGAAATTATAATTCCTACTTTATCATTTTCAGTGATATTTCCTGTATACTTTCCGAAGATATTTAAACGGTTAAAATTTTGCGGACTATCGAAATAGCCGTCTGTTAAAATATATTCAGAGGCTACGTAAGCACTGTGTTTATTGTTGTTTAGCAAATTGAACATTCCGAGTAAACGTTGACTGTTAAATTGTCCAACATCTAATTTTATTGTGCTTGATTGTAATCTGTTTTTAGTTTTAAAGTCTACGTATCCAGCGGTATTAAAGTTTCCTTTATTAGCGTAATATGGTCCTTTCCCAAAGTCGATATTATCAACGGTTTCAGGAATTACAAAGTGTAAATCGGCATAGCCTTGTCCGTGTGCGTGCGATACCATATTTACTGGCAAACCATCGGCGGTAATGGTGATATCTGTTCCGTGGTCAATATCAAAACCACGTAAGAAAATCTGTTCAGCTTTTCCGCCTCCAGCGTGTTGTCCTATAATTAAACCTGGAACTTGTTGTAAAATATCTTGTGAAGAATTTACAGGGTTTACCTCAATATCAATTTGCGAAATTATGTTGAGTACATTTAACTTTTTACTGATAGTTACTTCTTCTAAAGACACTATATTTTCATCTAAAGTAATACTTAACGGATTAAAATTTTGAACTACAATTGCTTTCGATTTAAAATTGATATGGCTTACCAGAAGCGTATCACCGACAGTAATGTGGTGCATTGAAAATTTCCCTTTGGCATTGCTGAGCGTGTGATGCTCATCATTTTTGTTTAAAATATGCGCTTCGGAAATTGGAATATTTTGCTGATTTACAATAGTTCCGTTTAAGGTTTGTGCAACGGTTTGCTGAACTATAAAAAGTAAAACGATAAGGGTAAATTGTCTCATTCTTTACAGATGAAATTTCATAAAATTAAAGCTCAAATACTATTAATTTAAAAAAAGAAAAACAGTTTTTTGTTAAATTAAATCACCAATAACTAAACGATGATTTCCTGTATCGGCTAAAAAGAGTTTGTCGTTAAACGTTGTGATAGAAAACGGCCAATAAATAGCACTTTGCGTACCTGTTAAGTTACCTTTGTATTCACTACTGGTCTGGAAATTAGGACGACCAATCAGCCAATCGGCTGGTGCATTATTCCCATTCGGAATTTCATCAAAACCTAACACTCGACTATTACCTGTATCGTTTACTAAAATTCCGTCTTTGTAAAAACACGCATCGTATATCCAATTTAAGGTATTGGCTTCGGGTGCTAAACGGAATTGATTTTGCCCACAAGCATCAAAATTATCTTGCCCAATAATGATATCTGCTTTTTCGTTAAAGGATGATTTCCAATCATTCCAAACTAAAATTCGGTAGAATTGTGTATCAGCAACTGCCATTTGCCCTTTGTCGTTAATCTTGATAGAATATGGCCAAATTGGATCGTTGTTTTCATAATCGCGCGTGGTAAAATGTGCTTTACCTATCACTGCATCAGCTTTTGCGTAGCTTTCTGTCGGAATATTTTCATAATATAAAATACGACGATTTCCTGTGTCAGCAATCCATAATTCTTTTCCGTTAGAAAAAACTCCATACGGCCAATTTAATGTTTGTGAAGTTGGGTCATTACCAATACCTTTTACGTTGGGTTGATTACTATTAAAATCAGGTTGCCCTAATACGACGTCTGCTGGTTGTCCGTTTTTGGTAGGCATTTGTAGCCAAATTAATACGCGGTGGTTCCAAGCATCACCAACCACTAAAATGTTACCATCACTCCAAATACCTGATGGATAATGCAAGGTACTTTCGGTTACCAATCCGCCTGAATTTCGGCCTGTATCTTCAATAACATCTTGCCCTAAAATTACATCGGGTTGTTGAAATTCTGTTTTCGGAATAGTATTCCAAACAAACACACGGTTTTGCCCTGTGTCGGAAACAAATAGCATATCATTTGCTACAAACACACCTCGTGGTGCTAAAAATGGTTTTTCTTCCGCACCTTTAAGAATGTATGCGTTTTTAATTTTATCGCCTAACGTATCGTAATTCATTCTAACAAATTCTTGGTAATTGTTCTCCTGGTAACATACTTATTACACGTTTTCCACCGATGCTACTTTCTAAAATCACTTGTTTTGGATATGCTTCTACTACTGAACCTATTATTTTTGCGTTGGTTCCGTTGTCGTCTTTTTGTAATTCGGCTAAAACTGCCTCTGCTTTTTCTTCGGATACAAAACTTAAAAACAAGCCTTCGTTGGCAACATATAATGGGTCTAACCCCAATAATTCGCAGGCAGATGCTACTTGCTGTTCTATCGGGAAGTCTTTTTGAGCAATGTCAATTCCTAATCCGATTTGTTTAGCGATTTCATTTAACACAGTTGCTACTCCGCCACGCGTTGGGTCGGTTACTAAACGAATATCTCTTCCAAACTTTTCGATAAGGTTGATAATTGTGTGATTTAAATTAGTGGTATCACTTTGGATTTGACTTTCAAATTCCAAACCTTCACGAACCGACATAATTGCCATTCCGTGGGATGCTATGTTACCACTTACGATAATTTTATCACCCACTTTAATATTTTTTGCGCTAATATTCGCTTTTGGATGAATACTACCAACACCTGATGTATTGATGAATATTTTATCCCCTTTACCTTTTTCAACAACTTTGGTGTCGCCTGTTACTACTTGTACTCCTGCTTGTTCACAAGCGAATTTTATAGCTACAAGGATTTCCCAAAACTCGGTCATTTTAAGTCCTTCTTCTATGATAAAACTTAACGAAATATATTTCGGAATGGCACCACACATTGATAAATCATTGACGGTTCCGTTTACAGCGAGTTCACCTATATTTCCACCTGGGAAAAAGATAGGTGATACTAAAAAACTATCAGTTGAAAAGGCGGTTTTTCCTTCTAAATTGATGAAAGCTCCATCGTGACGTTCATCTAAAATTGGGTTACTTAAAATATCAAACACACCACTATCTAGTAGTTTATTGGTGAGTACCCCACCACTTCCGTGACCTAATGTAATAACGTCGAAGTCTAATTTAGGCATCGGACATTGGAGTTGCATTTTTATGTTGTCTTTTTTCATTTGTTGTTTGCGTTGTTGTTCACATTTGCGTTAGGGATTGAACGGTCTGTTTGAGCTCCTCGACGAAGGAGAGAGCGAGTAGTGAAAGCCAATAGGGAAACGCCCAAAAATTAAGCCTCTACTAATCCTGAAAAATGATAGTAGGCGGCACAAGCGCCTTCGCTACTTACCATTGGCGCTCCCAACGGATTGGTGGGTTTACACTTTTTGCCAAATTGTGGACACTCGAATGGTTTTTTGATACCTTTCATAATTTGCCCTGAAATACAATCTGGATTTTCGGGTGCTTCTTCGATGTTGATATTAAACTTTTTAGTAGCATCGTAATCGGCATATTTTTGCTTGATGCCGTAGCCACTTTCAGGAATTTCGCCAATGCCACGCCATACTTGATTTTGGATTTTAAACACTTCGTAAATCATTTCTTGCGCGTTGGGATTTCCTTCTTCGCGAACGATACGTGCATATTGGTTTTCGACCTGCGCTTTGTTGTGTTCTAACTGGCGTAACACCATTAAAATACCTTGCAAAACATCTAACGGTTCGAAGCCTGTTACCACAATCGGTACGTTATAATCTTTTGAAAGCGGATAGTACTCGGAATTCCCCATAATGGTACATACGTGACCTGCGGCGAGGAAACCATCGATTTTACTTTCTTCATCGTTGATAACTGCTTTTATCGCAGGTGGTACGAGTACGTGAGATACCAAAATGGAATAGTTTTTTAATCCTCTTCGGTGTGCGTGAATTACCGACAATGCATTGGCAGGTGCCGTAGTTTCAAAACCTACCGCGAAAAACACCACTTCTTTATCAGGATTGTCTTCAGCAATTTTAACGGCTTCTAATGGCGAATATAAAATACGAACATCGCCTCCTTTTGCTTTGGCTTCAAGTAGGTTTATTTCAGAACCTGGTACACGTAACATATCTCCAAACGAGCATAAAATAACGTTTTCTTTCAATGCTATATGAATGGCTTTATCGATTAATCGCAACGGCGTTACACATACTGGGCAACCTGGACCGTGTATCATTGTTACTTCTTTGGGTAACATTTCGATAATTCCGTTTTTTACGAGGCTGTGGGTTTGTCCGCCACAAACTTCCATAATCGACCACGGTTGTGTTACGGTGTTTTTTATTTCTTGGAGATACTGTTTTGCTAATTCAGGATCTCTATATTCTGACATATACTTCATTATTCGTCTTTTTTAGGTAGGTAATCGTGTACGTCTTCGAGTTCGCCTAATTCACCAATTTCCTCTAAATATTTAAAGGTTTTTTGTGCTTCTTCTTCATCAACTTTACTAATGGCAACCCCCACGTGTACCAATACATAATTGTCAACATCGGCATCTGGTAGCATTTCTAAACTCGCCTCTTTAATAATACCGCCAAACGATATTTTTGCCATACGTACCTTGCCATCATATAAATGCTCGATACTCTTAATTTTACCTGGAACTGCTAAACACATAATTTAATTTTTACAATGTTGATAATACCTCAATTGTCCAAACGAAATATTTTCGTCGTTAGCAGACAATTTACGATTTATTTTAAATTCTTTTTGATGATTTTCTGCCATTTTTGATAGCATTTGTATCAATACCGAATTTTGAAATACACCACCACTACAAGCGATTGTTCTTATATTTTCTTTGTCAGCAATACGCATTATTATTTTTGCTAGAGTATATATAAAGCTAGCCGCTATTTTCTGTTTAGAAAAATTAGCATCAAGTGAATCTAAAATTTTCCTTATAATTATTTTTGTAGGTACTTGAGCAAAGTTTATTCCTATTAAAAAGTCAACATAATGGCTTTCTTTGTATTCGCGTGCCAAATTCTCGATTAACAATCCTGCTTCTGCTTCATAACTATTTTTATCTGTAATATCTAATAAAGATGCAACTGCGTCAAATAATCTACCTACTGATGATGTTTTTAAGGTGTTTTTGGATAATATTTTGTTGTAAACACTCCACTCGGTAGATGAAAATTTACTTTGGATATGTTCTCTATCGTCTTCATCTAATAAACTCAATAAGGATAATCGAGGTTCTTTTGCCATTTTATCATTGGCAATCCAATCGAAATATTCAAAATGTGTTAATCGATTAATTGTGCTATTTTGATAAGTAAAAAACTCACCTCCCCAAATTTGGTTGTCGTCTCCTAAACCTGTTCCATCCCAAATAACGCCTAGTATTTTTTCTTCTGAATTGAATAGGTTATACTCACCCAATATACTTGCAAAATGTGCTTTGTGGTGCTGAATTGAAACAAGTTCTGTTTGAAAATTATTAGCTAATTCATTTCCTAAAATGCTACTCTGATATTGCGAATGCGCATCGATTAAAATAGTTTGCAGTGTTGTATCAAATAAACTACGATAGTCATTAATCGTTTTTTTGTAACGTTCTAATACTTCATAACTATCTAAATTTCCAAAGTATTGACTTGTATAAATTTGCTTATTTGGCACAAATGTAAACGTGCTTTTTAAATGTGCACCCATTGCTAAAACAGACTTTTCTTCAGTGATAGAAAATTCTAAAAAACTCGGTGCTAATCCGCGTGAACGACGCAAGACAATTTGCTTATCGTCTACAAACTTTAAAACACTATCATCTTGCGGAAATTGAATATCTAAATTATTATGTAATAAATAATCTGCAACATTTTGTAATACATTTTGCGCGGTTTCATTCTCTGAAATAATCGGCGAACCGTGTAAATTTCCGCTAGTAGCAACAATAGGTTGTTGTAGTTCGTTCATTAATAAAAATAACAAAGCAGATGATGGCAACATAACACCTGTTTGATTGATGTTCGGTGCAATATTCTCTTTAGCAATCGTTATGCTTTCTGAATTATTGACAATCACAATAGGCGCTACAACACTAGTCAAGGTATCTTTTTCGTAAGTTGAAATATTGAATTCGTTTTCAATCATTTCAATACTTGGATACAATACTGCAAACGGTTTGTTTGGTCGTTGCTTTCGTTCGCGCAAACGCTTGATAGCTTCGCTGTTTGTAGCGTCGCAACATAATAAATAACCATTTGTGTTTTTTACGGCTACTATTTTTCCTTGACGGATAAGTTCAGCGGTTTGATTAATAACGGTTTTCTGATTTTTATTAATCAAATTTCCTTTGTTATTAACTAACTGCATTGTAATTCCGCAGTTGGTACAACTATTGGTTTGTGAGTGAAATCGTTTGTCAGCTGGATTATCATATTCCGATTGGCAATCGTCACACATTTCAAAAGTTGACAAACTTGTATGTTGTCTATCAAAAGGATATTTTTTAGTAATCGCATAACGTGGTCCACAATGTACACAAGTTGTAAATGCGTAGTTATACCGATGATTATTTGGGTCTAAAACTTCTGTTTTGCAACTGTTGCAAATCGCAAAATCAGGCGTTAACGGAATGCTGATTTGTTGTTTGTTTTCGGAAATTTCGATTGCAAAATCATCAAAAGCAATTGCATCTATTTTTTGTAATGAAATGCTTGTAATTTCAGAAACTACAGGCTTTTTTATTTTAATCGTTTCTAAAAATCGTGAGGCAGTTTCTTTATCCGAATTTATAAAAATCAATACGCCATTTTCGTTATTAGACACACTGCCATTTAGCGATAATTGGGTCGCTATATTAAATACAAACGGACGAAATCCAACACCTTGAACTCGTCCGTTTATTTCTATTTTATATGTGTTAAGCGTTTTTCTTGGCATTTACTTTTTCTACTAACCAATCGCACCATGCATCAACTCCTTCACCAGATAACGAAGAAATTTGTATCACTTCTAACTCGTGATTTACTTCACGTGCATCCTTTGTTACGGCTTCTACCGAAAATGGTAAATGTGGTAATAAATCGGCTTTTGAAACCAACATCATATCACTCGTTAAAAACATCTTCGGGTATTTCTTTGGTTTATCATCTCCTTCAGTTGTTGCCATTAAGGTTACACGATAATCTTCACCTAAATCGAAAGACGATGGACATACCAGGTTCCCAACATTTTCAATAAATAGTAAGTCGATATTTTCTAAATCGAATTGGTCTAACACTTGATGTATCATTTGAGACTCTAAATGACAAATTCCGCCCGTTACAATTTGCAAGGCTTGAATACCTGTTTCGCGAATACGATCTGCATCACGTTCGGTTTCTAAATCGCCTACCATTACTGCCATTTTCAATTTATCTTTTAACTTTTCAGCAGTTTTTTGCATTAAGGTTGTCTTTCCGCTTCCTGCCGAAGAGGTAATATTGATTAACAGCGTTTTATGCTTTGCCATTTCTTTACGGATGATATCCGCTACAAAATCATTGGCTTTTAATAGATTGATATTGGTATTCTCGCACTGAACAGTTCCGCGAGCTGCTTTTGTTGATTTTTCTATACTCATAATCTTTAATCTTCAAATTCTACTTTATGAATTAACATTTCTTCACCTTGAATAATATTTTTACTAGGTCGCTCGCAATTATCGCAGAGAAACCTATAATTTTTTACATCTGTAACGTGATTACATACTTCACATTGAATTTTTACATCTGTCGATTCGATATGCAAATCAACATTATGATATTTTGAACCACAATAATTATACGCGCCATAGGCATTGTGCAATAAACGAGGTTCGATATTCGATAACACGCCTACTTTTAAATGAATAGACTTCATTTTTTGCAGTTTCGCCTCTTCAAATTCCATTTCCAAGGTACGCATAATACTATTTACTATAGAGGTTTCGTGCATTATAATATGGTTTTTAACGACTGTAATTTAGCTTCGTGAAAGGCAACTTTTTCTAACATATCAGCATCATTTACCAAGGTTTTTACTTCGTTGATTTTCTGTTGCATTTCACCGAAACGTTTCGCTTCATCTTCGTTAGTTTCATTGTGCAATAACCAATACAATTCTAGTTGATTAATTAAGGTTGAGGCACGTTCAAACGGATATTTTT
>Ga0255765_1006692_pt1 | contig 10395 bp, 9 predicted proteins | sample 041ome_8_FD_179965 | JGI IMG/M metagenome (GOLD analysis project Ga0255765, IMG submission 179965) | Coastal salt marsh microbial communities from the Groves Creek Marsh, Skidaway Island, Georgia - 041407BS metaG (version 2) | ecosystem: Environmental > Aquatic > Marine > Intertidal zone > Salt... | reverse complement strand
TGTGATTTGAAAAGAGTTTTGTGGAGTTGTTGGCATTAAAATAAAATCAAAATCTTTAAAAATCGTTTCGGTTTGATTTTTCAATTTTTGGAGCTCTGATTTAATTTTTTGTATTTCTTGTTTAACAATAGATTTACCATACAGTAAGTTATTTCTTAAATTTTCTGAAATATAACTAGCTTTATTTTCTAATAATTTTCTTAAATTTTTAGCACCCTCATTTTCAACAATTTTAAGCAATAGCTTTCTATGAGAATTAGGTTCCCAAAAATTGATATTATTATATTCTATAATTATTCCACTTTTTTCAATTTTTAATAAAGCTTCTTTAAAACCTTCAATTACGTTTTCGTCTATATCTTTCTCAAATATTTGATTAGGTACTAAACATCTTATTTTATTTAAAGGTTTATAAATATTTTTAGGAACTATTGGATTAGTTATTTTAAATAAACTATTGATATTAAATGTATTATTAGAATGAAAACCGATTGTGTCATATGTGTCGCTTAATAAAAAAAGGTCTTTGTTGTTGCTTATTGAAGAAGAAGGTTTAAAGCCAACAATCCCACAATATGATGCTGGAATTCTTATAGACCCCATTGTATCTGTCCCAATTGAAAACTTTACCAACCCAGATGCAATAGCAGCCGCTGATCCGCCTGATGATCCGCCTACTGACAATTCTTTATTATTTGGATTAATACATCTTCCATAAAAGCTTGTTGATGTATCACCTCCAAATGCAGCTTCATCCATATTTGTAGAACCTACTATTAGTCCTCCATTTTCCCTGATCCGCTTAATAATAGGATCATCATCTTTAGAAACTGAACCTTCAAAATCTTTAATGCCTCCGGTATAGGGAAAGTTTTTAACTTTAATATTAGGTTTAACTGTAATTAATTCTCCATCTATTTCTGAAATTTTAGTTGATCTATCATCAGATAAAATTGCATCTCTTAAGGAATTTTCTTGATTTGAATATATAATTATATTGTATGAATTATATTTTTTCAGTTTGTTGAAAAAAGCATTTACTTTTGATACTGATTTAGTCTTTGTATTCATTTGTATAATCTATAGTTAAGGAATTATTTTAAAAAGGTTTTTTTATGTCCTATGGTGAAGTTTTTAAGATTTTTAAAGATAAAAACGTTAATATCTGGCTTGAGTATACGAAGCATGAATTTGTTCAAAAATTAGCAAATGACAGCTTGCATGAGAATTGTTTTTTAAATTATTTAAAACAAGATTACTTATTCCTTATTCAGTTTTCTAAAGCTTGGTCCTTAGCCATCCTTAAATCTGACAATCTTGAAGAAATGAAAATTGCAGCTAGTACTGTAAATGAATTAATAAATTTTGAGATGGGACTCCACATAGGTTTGTGCGAAGGATATGGTATTTCAAAACTTGATTTAGAAAACACTGAAGAAGAGAACGAAAATATAGCCTACACTCGTTATGTTTTAGAACTTGGTTATTCTGGGGATTTTCTAGATCTTTTATCCGCTCTAGCGCCATGCGTACTTGGGTATGGTGAGATTGGTATAAATTTACAAAATTCCAATCCTAAAGTATCTATGTATAAAAAATGGATTGAAACATATTCTAGTTCTGAATATCAAAATGTCTGTTTCAATGTTGGTAAATTAATAGATAAATCTTTTATATTAAGGCTTGGTGAAAATTATACAAAAACCTACAAATGGAAGAAAGCCAATCAAATATTTAAAAAGGCAACATCCCTTGAAGTTGATTTTTGGAATATGGCTTTGAAATAAGGTGGTATTTAAATTAATAAATACCCCTTTATTTTTGAAATTATGAAAAACTATTTTGCGCTACAGTCATTGCTACTAACATTGGAATAGACAAAATTGTATTCTTCCTTGAAAATAGCATTGCTTTTCTAGCTGCTTTAGCTTTGGTTTCTGCGTCTACTTCGATTATACCAAGGGCCTTTTTTTGGTTAGGCCATATTACTAACCAAACATTTAAAAACATAATAATAGCTAGCCACATACCTATACCAATTGGCCAAAAACCGTTAGAAAAGGTCATGGCATCATGAAGGTAGCCATTTAAGTGAGCCAATATTAAGCCAGTAGCTACTGTAGCCACAGATCCCCATCTAAACCACCATAAAGCAGCTGGTGCTATCACTTTACTAATAGCTGGTTTTTGGTCATCAGGAATATTAACCATATTGGGAATTTGAATAAAATTAAAATAATAGAGTATTCCAACCCACATTATCCCAGATAGTACATGTAACCATCTCAATAGCCACATATTGAAGGCTGTTTGATCAAATGACCCTTGTGCCAAAAAGAAAATTAGTATGAAAGCAAATACAAATCCAGTAATTACTGCGCTTCTTAAGTTTGTTAATATTGAAGTCATTTTATACTCCTTTTTTGTGTTTAACCTTATTACAATAATTTTTATTTGTACAAATTAAAGTAAGAATAAAAGATTCTAAGTTTATTTAATTGAAGGTTTAATGTAATAATATTAATTTAATATATAAAGAGATTCTGAATGAACACATATGATATTCATATAAAAAATGGCGAAGTCATAGATGGTACAGGTGCCCCTAAATTCAAATCTGATATTGTTGTTGATAAAGGAAAGATTATAGGAGTTTTCCCTCCTAATCATGATGATGTGAGGGAAAAATCAGAGAAGCATTTTCTATCAAATTTCAAGGCAAGAAATACAATAAATGCTGAAGGTAAAATTATTTCGCCTGGTTTCATAGACGTTCATACTCATGATGATCATAATGTTTTTTCAGATCCGTCAATGACATGCAAAATAAGTCAAGGTGTTACGACTTGCATTGTTGGTAATTGTGGTATTAGTTTAGCTCCTTTCAGTTATAAAGGTGATGTGCCTGCTCCAATAGCTTTGTTAGGGAAGTCGGATAATTTTAAATTTCCAAGAGTTAAGGATTATGTAGACGAATTTAACAATAATCCTAGTACAGTCAACGTTGCTCTTTTAACTGGGCACTCAATGCTTAGAGTTGAAGCTATGAAAGGTGAGTTTGATAGACCTGCTAATTCCAAAGAGATTAATCAAATGATTGATAATTTAATGTTAGCTGTTGAAGACGGTTCTATTGGAATGTCCACTGGATTAGCTTACCCTGCTGCAAATGCAGCTCCAACTAATGAAATTATAGAATTGGTAAAAATATTACCCAAAATGAATGGTGTTTTCACTACACACATGCGAAATGAAGCAATTGATGTTATTAAATCAGTTAAAGAAACTATTGAAATTTGTTCCTCCACAAAAGTAAGAACCATAATTTCCCATCATAAATGTGCTGGAAGGGATAATTGGGGCAAAAGTAAAGAGACTTTGAAGTTAATTAATGAAGCAAAACATAATAATTTTTTAGATTTAGACTGTTACCCTTATACAGCTAGTTCTACAATGTTACTTAAAAGTTTTGTAAAGAGAGCAGATAAAGTTTTGGTTACTTGGTCAGATAATTACCCTGATGTTTCTGGTCAGGATTTAAATGATTTAGCTGATAATTTTGGTTTAACCATTGATGAAACAATAGATAAATTATATCCAGCAGGTGCTATTTATTTTCAAATGGGTGATGATGATTTAAATAGAATTTTAAAATTTGACGGTTCTATGGTTGGTTCTGATGGTATTCCTGGAGATAGGCATCCTCATCCAAGGTTATGGGGAACTTTCCCAAGAGTTTTAGGTAAATACTCTAGGGAAATGAAATTGTTTCCTCTTGAAGAGGCTGTTTATAAAATGACAGGCAAAAGTGCGTCTGTTTTTGGTCTTGAAAAAAGAGGCACTATAAATATTGGTAATTTTGCAGACTTAGTTATTTTTAATCCAGATACTGTAATTGACAAAGCATCATATCAATCACCAATGTTACATGCTGATGGAATAGAAAATGTATTCGTTAATGGTAAGATGGTCTGGCAAAATAACTTATCAACGGAAAACAGACCAGGTATGTTTTTAGAAGGAAAAAAGTTTAATTAAACAAATTTTTCACAATCTTTGTAGTCAACTGCTCTAAAACCATATTTTTGGTAAAGATATATTGCGTTTTTATGATCAAGCGAGCAAGTGTTAACTGTTAATTTTTTAATTTTTCTACTATCCCATGCAGTCAATATTGCAGTCTTTAATAAATATTTTCCAAGACCTTTTCCAATTGCTTCTTCAACCAAACCGAAAAAACTAATGTCACAAACATCTTTGGTCCTGTAATCCAGCATATAAAAACCAGCTGGAAACCCATCTTTAATCAATGTGTAAAGTAAAACATTTTTATTACCTACAAATGAATTAATTTCTTCATTACTTTTATTAAGCCAGTCTGTCCAAAAATATTTTTTGCCAACCTGTTTATAGAAAAATAAAAAATACCATGAAGGAAATTCTTTGGCCAAAAGAATACTGAGTTTGTGTTTAACATTTCTAGGCCAATCAAACTTTGGCATGTTATTCATTTCTAAATATGTAACTCGGTATGTTAATTTTTTAATATGGTTTTTTGACATTAAAAGAAACTTTCATTTACTTTCACATAAGTTTTTTGCATCATTATAAACTAATACATTTATAATTTATTACATTTATATTTTATATCTTTCTTTGGAGTAAAAAAATGAAACTTGTTGACCACTTTATAAATGGTAAAAATGCAGAATTTCACAATTTATCTTCAACTCCAATTTTTAATCCAGCTTCAGGAGATGAGATTGCAAGGGTGGTGTCTGGGACTTTAGATTGTGTGAACAAGGCTGTGGAATCCTCACTTAAAATTCTACCTGAGTGGTCAAATTTGACCCCGCTAGCAAGATCAAGAAAAATGTTTAAATTAAAAGAAATCATTGAATTGAGGCAAAATGAACTAGCCAAACTTATTTCTCAAGAACATGGAAAGACTTTTGATGATGCCTTAGGCGAAATTGGAAGAGGTCTAGAAGTTGTTGAGTTTGCTTGCGGCATTCCAACTCATTTGGCAGGTAATTACACAAGTAATGTAGGAAGATCAATAGATAGTTGGTCTGATTATCAGCCTATGGGAATATGTGCAGGCATAACGCCATTTAATTTTCCTGTGATGGTTCCTATGTGGATGTTTCCTGTAGCCATTGCTTGTGGAAACTGTTTCATTCTCAAACCTTCGGAAAGGGATCCAAGCTCAACTAAATTGTTAACTGAGATAGTTTTAGAGGCAGGTATACCTCCTGGTGTTTTAAATTTGGTTAATGGCGGAAAAGAAACTGTGGATGCAATTTTGCAGCATAAAGATATTAGTGGTGTAAGTTTTGTAGGCTCAACACCTATTGCTCACTATGTATATGCAGAAGCTGCCAAGTACGGGAAAAAGGTGCAAGCAATGGGTGGAGCTAAAAATCATATGGTTGTTATGCCTGATGCCGATATGGAAATGGTTGGTGATGCTATAATGGGCTCTGTTTTTGGGTCTGCTGGTGAGAGATGCATGGCTATTTCTGTTGTGGTCGCTGTTGGTCAGGGTACAGGAGATAGAATTAAAGCAATAGTTAAACCAAAAATAGAAAATTTAAAAATAGGGCCTGGACTTGACCCTGAATCTGAAATGGGCCCTTTGGTTACTTCTGAACATCTTAGGAAGGTTAAAAAATATATCGATCAAGGTGTAGAAGAGGGAGCAGATTTGGTTGTAGATGGAAGAAACTTAAAATTACAGGGTTATGAAAATGGATTTTTCATAGGTGGATCATTTTTTGATAATGTTACAACAGATATGTCTATTTATAAAGAAGAGATTTTTGGCCCAGTCTTATCAATGGTAAGGGCAGATTCGTTTGACTATGCTTTAGATATTGTTAACAAACATGAATATGGAAATGGTACAGCCATTTTTACATCAAATGGAGGAGTTGCAAGAAAATATGCTAATGACTGTCAGATTGGAATGGTAGGGGTAAATGTGCCTATACCTGTTCCTGTAGCTTATCATTCTTTTGGAGGTTGGAAAAACTCAGCTTTTGGTGGTCATGGGGTTTATGGGATGGAAGCTGTTAGGTTTTATACTAGGCTAAAAACTGTTACCGGAAGATGGCCAGAGGGCCATCATTCAGGTGTACAATATACATTTCCAAGTAACAATTAATTTTTTAACATTTTAGAAAAATCACTTACCTCTGGTAATGGCCATTTATCTGTGTCATTAGGGACTTTGAAAACATTTAAAGTCATAGAAATTAGGCTATAATATCCACATATACCTACTAAATCTATAGCAGCATTTTCTCCTAATAAGTCTACCAACTTTTTATATGTCGGATCTGTTACATTTTTTAGAATATTAGCTTCTGCTGCAAAATCAAAGACAGCTTCTTCTTCTGCATTTGTAAAATTTGGTTTGTTACCTAGGCTTATAGCTTTTACATGTTCTGGATCAATCCCTCCATCAATTGCTAAAGGTGCATGATGTTCCCATTCAAAAGCAGCTGACCAAACTCTTCCAGTAACTATAATGGCTAATTCAGATAGGCCTCTAGAAAGGCAAGTCCCATATCTTGCGTAAGCACCAACAGTTTGTGCACTTTTGGCAAGGCCTGGGTTGTTAAGCCAAATTCTTAAAGGTCCAACTACATGACCTCTAGGTCCAGAAATAATAGCATCATGTATTTCCTTTTGTTCTTCTGTTAAATCTTCTACTTTCCAATCTTTTATTCTTGTCATGTTTATTCCTCTAATATGTCAGTTATTCTATTTAATAATATTTCATCGCTATATTTCCAACCTAATAATGAAATACCAACAGGTTTATTTTGGACTTTTAGGTATGGTAATGAAATTTGTGGCCTAGATGTCATCCCAGCTGTTGAGGTTAATTCCATTAATCTTTTTCTATATGACCCAAGGCTAGCATCATCTTGTCCACAAATAGGAGCTGAGAAGGGTGCAGTTGGGAATAACGCTATTAATCCTTCAGGTAAAGAGTTTTCTATCTCTTTTATAAGGTTTGCTCTAAAACTGTTAGCTTTTTTTACTTCATCAGCAGTTATTTTTGAAGCCATTTCAATCCTTGAATTGATTTCAGGGGATATGTAAGGTTTATTTTGATTTATCCATGGTATTACATTTCCTTTAACTTCATTACCTTGAAGAATTCTAAAATTATCTGCAATTTCTACTTTATCAATTTTTGATAAACGAATTTTTTTAATGCTTGTAATTTTGTCTTTAAAAAATGTTTTAAAAGCATTCTGTACATCTAAATCAGCTAACTCAAGTAGATCATCTGCAATAACGAATTCAACAAAATTAGCCGCGGATTTATCAGTGTTTTTTAGCAAAACCTCACCAACTTTCTTAAACATTTGAATGTCTTTGGCAAACCAACCTATAGTGTCAAAGCTTGGTGCCATCGGAAAAACATCATCTGTATTAATTCTGTTATGTGTAGGTCTTATACCAAACAACCCACAAAATGATGCTGGTATTCTTACTGAGCCACCTGTGTCTGAGCCAATAGAAAAATCATAGAGGTTTGTTGTTAAAGCAGCAGCGGACCCTGAACTTGATCCGCCAGGCACACACCCAGGCGCATTTAAATTATCAGGGGTGCCGTAGTGTCCATTTTCACCTATTAATGAATAAAAAAATTCGTCACAAATGGTGATGCCCTTTAATGTAGCACCGTTATTTAATAAATCATATAAGAATGGAGCATGCTTTTCTGCAATTTCACATTTTGCATAAAAATCTGGGTTACCGCATGATGTTTTAAGGTTTTTTACCTTGCACATATCTTTTAAAACAAAATTTAAGCCACTTAAAATTCCGTCTTTATTTATTTTAATTTCATTTACTGGAGAGTGAGGCATTAAAAAATTCATTTTTATGTCCATTAATGTATTATTTAAAATTATAAAGTTATTTATAGAGTATTTTTAATAAATGTGAACTTTTTAAAAAATTGAATTTATTTATTAAAAATATATTAATAACAATAATTTATTAAATAAATATAAATATATAGTTTAATTTTTAAAATTGGAGGTTGAAATGGATTTTAATGAAAATAATGCAACTGAAGCGGTTTTAAATAGTTTTTCTAAAATTAAAGACGAGAGATTAAAAGAAATTATGAGCTCCATAATATTTCATTTACATGAAGTTGTGAAGGAAGTTGAACCCACTGAAGATGAATGGATGAAGGCCATAATGTTTTTAACAAAAACAGGTCAAAAATGTGATGATAGAAGACAAGAATTTATATTACTTTCAGATGTTTTAGGAGTTTCAATGCTTTTAGATGCTATAAATAATAGAAAGTCCAAAAATGAAACAGAAACTACTGTTTTGGGTCCTTTTCACACTCCATCTTCATTAATGAATTATGGAGATAACATTGCTAATAATGTGGAAGGTGAAAATTGTATAGTTAGTGGCAAAATTGTCGACGTAAATAATAATCCAATTCCTGGGGCCAGCATAGAGGTTTGGCAATCAGGTCCGGATGGTTTATATGATGTACAAAAAGAAGGTCATGTTGTTGACTTAAGAGGAACATTTACTTCTGATGATGATGGTTCATACATGTTTAGAAGTGTGAAACCTCAATATTATCCAATACCTGTAGATGGCCCAGTAGGAGATCTTTTAAAAAGTTTAGATAGGCACCCGTATAGACCTGCCCATGTGCATTTCATGGTGAAAGCAAATGGATATAAAGACCTTGTGACTCATGCATTTATTGATGGAGATAAATATCTTGAAAGTGACACAGTCTTTGCTGTCAAAAAAAGCTTAATTAGGAAATTAGAAGAGGGGATTGATGAAGAAAACAATAGTAAATGTTTTTATCTAAACTTCGATATTGTAATGGAAAGCATAAAAAAAGGTGCTTAAAAGCACCTTTTTATTAAGTAATAAAATTGAGTTTAAAGTCTTGAAGCAACATTTTCCCAATTAACAAGATTGTCTACAAAATTTTTCAAGTATACAGGTCTTTTGTTTCTAAAATCAATGTAATATGAATGTTCCCAAACGTCACATCCTAATAATGCTATTTGTCCAAAACAAACTGGATTAACGCCATTTTCTGTTTTAGTTACTTTTAGGCTTCCATCTTTATCTTTAACTAACCAGCACCAACCTGAACCAAATTGAGTAGCTCCTGCATTACAGAAATCTTCTTTAAATTTATCTACACTTCCAAAAGAGTCTGATATGGCATTTTCTAATTCTGATGGCATAGAGGACTTTGAGGGCCCCATCATTTGCCAAAATTGCTCATGGTTCCAGTGTTGAGAAACGTTGTTGAAAATACCATTCTGAGCTACGCTGTTGGGGTTGTAATTGCCTACAATAATTTCTTCTAAGCTCTTATTTTCCCACTGAGTCCCTTTAAGTAAATTGTTACCGTTATCTACATATGCTTTGTGATGAATATCATGGTGATATTCCATTGTTTCTTTACTCATGCCATGCTCTGCAAGTGCGTCTATAGCGTATGGCAATTCTGACAATATTAAACTCATAAAATTCTCCTGATTTGTTTTATATAGAAATAATTATAAAAGTTAGTTTTACAAGTAATTAATTATAAAACATTGATTTTGATTATGATAAATTCTAATTTGATTTCAATCATTATAAATTGTAAAGCTTTTAAAAATTATTAGGGGAATAAGATGACACAAAGAGTAATAGAATTAACAGATTTTGGTGCTGCTGAAAATATGAGACTCATAGAGGCAGACATTCCAACACCAGGCCCTGGCCAAATAGTAGTTAAAAATGATGCAATTGGTTTAAATTATTTAGACACTTATTTTAGAAGTGGCTTATATCCATGGCCTAATCAAGAGAAAATTAAAGTTCCTGGTTCAGAAGGTGTGGGTCACGTTTATTCTGTAGGCGAAGGTGTTGATTTTTTAAAAGAAGGTGACAAAGTATCCTACGTAACACCTGTTGGTGCTTATGCTGAATATGCTCTAATAAACGCTGCACACGCTGTTGAGTTAAAAGTCAAAGTCAATGATCATGAAGTAGTTGCTAGTACTCTTAAGGGTCTTACAACCCATTACTTACTTCATTTAACATTTAAATTAGAGAGTGGTATGACAGCTTTAGTACATGCTGCTGCTGGTGGTGTTGGTCAATTAATGGGTCAATGGGGTAGTGAAATTGGTGCTACTATGATTGGTACGGTTGGTGGACCAGAAAAAGCTGAAGCTGCAAAAAAAGCAGGATACCACCATGTGATTGATTATAACGACAAGGATTTTGTCGCTGAAGTTATGAATATAACCAATAACCAAAAATGTGATGTTGTTTATGACAGTGTTGCAAAATCTGTTTTTCCTGGATCAATGGACTGTTTAA
>Ga0255765_1006686_pt1 | contig 10398 bp, 15 predicted proteins | sample 041ome_8_FD_179965 | JGI IMG/M metagenome (GOLD analysis project Ga0255765, IMG submission 179965) | Coastal salt marsh microbial communities from the Groves Creek Marsh, Skidaway Island, Georgia - 041407BS metaG (version 2) | ecosystem: Environmental > Aquatic > Marine > Intertidal zone > Salt... | reverse complement strand
CACGAACCTCAACCAAGGAGCCTCCAGCAGCGTTAGCATTGTCAGCACCAACATTGCTGACGTAGGGACAGTGGCCGTTGCGATCAACGACTCAGGAAGTCCTCTCAACTCAGTAGTCAGCAACGCTGCGGCAGCACAATCTTCAGCAACCAATGCGGCAACATCAGCAACCAATGCGGCAACATCAGCAACGGCGGCTGCGAATTCAGCAGCTTATGCGGACACATCAGCAACCGACGCTGAAGCTGCTGTAATAAGTATTAATCAACGTTTTCTTGGGCCTTTTGATCAAGCGAATTTACCCACTACAAATTTAACGGAAGGTTCTTTTGCCTACAACAACGACACCAATCGTTTGGTGGTTTGGGATGGAACCCAGTGGTTGACAGGGTTGGAAGGTCCATCGGGCGGAGGAATTCAATCCTTCAGCTACAACGCGGGAACCGACACGCTGACGATCACCTACGACAACCCTGGAACAACGGCAGTAACCGATGAGCGGATTGGGGCACAGAATCTAGACTTTGGTGCCTACCGGATTCACTACTCCAACAACTACGCATCCTTTGCAGATTTGCCTTCAGCAACAACGTATCCAGGGATGTTTGTCTTGGTAGGCAGCACCCCGTATTTTTCCAAGAACGGTGGATGGCACGCAATTACGTTCACAGCAACCGCAGCGCATAGCAACTAATGGCAATTGTAGGAAGTGGCAACCCGATCACCTTCGGAGAAACGGGTAGCGATGACATTAGATCAGAGTTAGGCGAGGAGTCCCCAGTATTGGGGCTGGCGGAGTACTACGGTGCAACGGTAGACTTGCCATCGATTGGTGCAGCGTTGTCGTTCAGTGATTTCTATGGAGTGGAAGAATTAAAAATTGCTGTGGTGTATGGGCAGACAGACCCAACGCAGGAATTGGAAGCGGAGGTAGCAGAGATTCCAGAAATAAATGAGGAGATTCAATTTACTGTGCAAAATGCAACAGCAAATTATGGATTTACTCAAATAGGATATGAAGAAGATACTTTAAATTTTTGGCCTGTTTACAGTGACGGTACAGTCCAATACATTGCTCAAGGATTTGATAGTACCTCATTACTAGCTACAAAAGGATTTCCTACTCCATCGGGAGATGAATTTTATACAACAACAGTAGATGTAACAACAAGGAATTACAAAATATGGGGATACAACCCAACTGGTGAGTATTTCAGAGGAGGTGTAGATAACAATGCCCCTCTGAATGCTGGAGCGCACTACCAGTTAAAGCAAATGACTAATCATCCTAACTTAGTAAATGGCTCATACTATGTTACTCCAGTGCATGGGGTAAATTACGCAACTGCAGGAAATGAAGAATATTTTTATCAAATTTTTTTATTAAATGGGTCTGTAAAAAATAACGGAACTGATTTTATTTACGAAAAACATTCAAATGGCACTAATGATATTTATTTATATGTTCCTACCAACGAAGACTATTCAACATACGGCAACGATATAGACGAACAATTTTTTTTGCAAAAATCTTCAGTCTATATTTATGCCAATGATAACCAAGATTTGTCTTTGCACACAGGCTGGGTTAGCGGAAGCAGTGGATCATATTACGCCACTAATTATGTTTTTAGGGGAACTGCCGAAGGTTCGGGTTCGGTAAATGTTAGAAGCGCAAGATATATACATGTATGGAGTGCTGTCATTTATACTAAAGTAAATTTTTTGCATAACGTTATTAACCAAAAGAAAACAGAATCCCACAATTATAAAATATATCGTTATACGCCTGTTTTAGTTTCAAATGTTTTACCCGCCGTCAGTGCCACTCCAGCGTATACTTACGACAACGCCAGAAAATCAAAGTATCGCAAGAACGATTACGACAATCTAGACACCTACGCGACCACCGCAGCTTGGCCTCTGAGCCAATCGTACAGTGCCGATTGGAAACCTACGGGATCAGCAGCAATCAGCCAGTACTTCATGGAAAAGATGCAAATCAACAATGGGCTGCACCAAGTCCGATCCCGTGAAACCTTTGACACTGGAAACGTAAGCGGAGTGGATTTGACAACCCTCCCAGGGAGAAACACGCCGGTACAGTTGAACTTTACGATTGCAACAGGCAAGGCCGCAGAGTTTGGGTACACACAGTTTTTCCGGTTGTATCGTGCGAACGCTGCGAACGCGAACACACTGATCGATTACTTTGTTTGCCCACAAAATCCGGCAGACAAGCCCACCATTGCTTCTTCTTCTGTAGCTGCGAATGAAACCACGGTGGACTTCACACTAGGGAATCTGGATGCAACCCAGACCTACCGCCTCCGTTGGCAGGCGTACCAAGACTGCGTAGTTGATGTAACGAACGTAGATGCAGTAGCCAGTGGCTTTTCCGAAGAGTTTTTAGGAAATGCAATTCCAGCAACGATCCGTCTGTCTGGAGGAGACAGCACCGATTACAGCGATTTGAAGCAAGGTGTGGACTTCATGCTGGAAGTCAAGGTCAGCACCAGCCCATTGACTTGGGCCACCGTTCGATGCCATGAATTTTTTAGAAAAGGAACCACCAAGATTGCAGACACCACTTGCGATTTTTTGGATGGGTTCAGTTCCACAGAATCCACTTTATGACAAAGCACAATGCCAACCACCTTTGACATTGTCGGAGTCCGAGGTCCGCAGGGTCCATCGGGCACCATCACCAGCGCCTCTGCAACTTCGTTAGCCTACGGCAGTACTCCAACGGTCACGTTGGGGGGTACACCGGAAGCGCGAACGATGCAGTTCAACATCCCGCAGGGACAGCAAGGACCGCCTGGGCCAAGTGGTGGCTTCATCATCCGGCACAAGTACTCTTCCTTTAACGCATGGCAAGCGGACACTGATCCTATCAACAATCATGGCTTTACCGTTGGAGATCTAGGTTTGATTGGTGGAGACGAGACTGCCACAGAGTATGGCCGAGTCTACCTCTACAAGGGAGCCAATAACGGGGATACCGGACAAAGCAACGCATGGCAGTTCATTGTAGACTTTTCGGTGCAAGGCATTGAGGGACAAGCTGCAACGATCACCCTAGATCCTACGCAGTTGGTCGTGGATGACGTTGCGGACGCTGGGGTGGTAAACAACGGAAGTGAAAACGCAGCAGTACTGCAGTTTTCCATCCCAAGAGGGCCTGCCGGTACAGCAGCCACGGTAGCACCAGGGACGGTTTCGATTCTGGCAGAGGGGGCTACTCCCACCGTTACGAACACAGGAACAAACACCGCAGCGGTATTTAATTTTGGAATTCCCTCACAACCTGGACCACAGGGGCCCCAGGGGGATAACGTTGCGAGTATTGCGGTCAATAATAACCCGAATGACAACACCAAGTATGACTTGGTGATGACGTTGGATGATGATCCGAATACCCCAACAAACCTGACCGCTAGTTTTGACAAACCACTGGCTGCAACAGCCACCGCAGGGACCGCATCCGTTCTTGCCGCAGGAAGTACTCCCACAGTGACAAATTCGGGGACAACCTCTGCGGCAGTCTTTGATTTTGGGATTCCAACAGGTCCACAGGGGAATGGAATCGCATCGATTGCGATTGTAGAAGATCCGAACGACTCCACCAACTGGCAACTGACCGCCACGATGGATGATTCCACAACATTAACGCCGGTTACATTCGCCAAGCCATCGGGTGTGGTCGATGTGGTCACAGTGGATGTGGACACGATCAAGTTTGAGTTGGAAGACGGTAGTTTCACAAGCAACTTCGATCTTCCGCGTGGCCTTCAAGGTCCATCGGGGACACTGGCCGTGTTGTCAACTACCACCGTGGCGTCAGGAAACAATGCTTCAGTAACGGTGGATGGAACAAGTACATTCAGCAGCCCAGGGATCGCAACTCATGCAAAACTGAACTTCTCCGTACCCAAGGGACGAGGCTTCACCAGCATTGCCATCGCAGACAACCCGAATGACAACACGCAATATCGGTTGACGTTCACTTCTGACGATTCAACAACTTCCACCGACACGGTGGATTTCGACAAACCCACCAATGGCACGAACGGCACAGGGTTTACTGGCGGCAGCTACAATGCTTCCACAGGGGTGGTTACGTTTACGAGCAATGATGGCTTGGGCTTCAGCACAACAGATCTCAGGGGAGAAGATGGGGCGGATGGGTCCACCACACTAAATGATTTGGACAACGTCGACTTGGTAACCAACGCACCCACCAACGGCCAGACGCTTACATACAATGGAACCAACTTTGTTCCAACAACACCACTCAACCCGTTAATTTACGCAATCGCTTTAGGATAACCAATGGCATTTTCAAGAAGTTCAACAGTCGTAGGGACCAGCGCAACCGATTTGCTGGCCACCGTCAGCGGGGAAACGGTAGTGATCGGATTGGTGGTCGCTAACGTTGGAACTGCATCGGATACGATCACCGTTTACATACAAGACAACGCTGGAACACCAAACCAGTATCATCTAATCAAAAATGCACCAATACCCGTGGGATCGACATTGTCCGTGTTAGATGGTAAGGTAGTGCTTGGTAATGGGGATAAAGTGGTCTGTAACGCAGGGACCAGCGCCACTGCCCTAGAAGCAACCATCAGCGTGTTAACGATATGAGTTACATCGGCAGCAAACGATCAAGCAGTTTAGTTAGTTTTGATGAGGGTACGATTGGTAGTGGGGTTGTGTTTCCTGCTAGGCATGTTTTGCAAGTTCAAAGCGGAACCTACGACACTCAAACATCTATTGGCACTACTGCAACAGCAGTAATAACACTAACGTTCAATACCATAGGAACTAATTCAACTTTTTATGCACATGCTGTTTCTTGTGTTGGTGCTTCTGCTGATTCAGAAGGATATTATGGAGGTATATGTTTAAAAGAAGGATCAGCAGTTGATTTTAGATCTCCCATGCAAGTATTTCCAGGAACAGCTTACAATGATGATGGTGGGACAAGCAATGTAGGTAATCCTTTATTTGGGAATGACTATGGAAATGGATTTGGAAATGCGTATCAAATTTTGTTTCCTGCGTGGTCTGCTGAAAAAGCTACAACAATAGCAGCAGGTACTGAGATTACAGTGGCTTTATGGTTTCGTGGTGTCAATACTTTATATATTAATAGATCATCAATTAGAGGAACCCATGAAGGTGGGATCACTAGATTAGTAGTACATGAGGTTCAATCATGATAATTGATATACATCGTGCGCTTGTAGAACTGTATCCAAATGGTGCAGGATATATACAAAAAGGTGATAAATATTCTGGTTTAAAATGGGTTGATGCTAGGCCAAAACCATCAGAATCCGAAATCCAAGCAAAAATTGCAGAACTTACTGCAGCAGAACCAATGCGTAAACTACGAGAACAACGCAACCAACTCCTAGCACAATCCGATTGGATGGCAGTAAGCGATAGAACAATGACCCAAGCACAAATCGACTACCGACAAGCCCTAAGAGATTTACCCCAAACAGCAGACCCACAACTAGATGAACAAGGCAATCTAACCAACGTAACGTGGCCCAGCTATGAGTAATGCACGGAATATAGCGAACTTACCAAACGGAGATGACGCTCCAGTGTATGCGTGTAGGGCATGGGTGAATTTTGATGGAACTTTAACTTTTTCGCCAAACCCCGGAACTAATACAATTAGAAATCACGGGAATATTTCCAGCATTTCTGATGATGGAGGGACAGGCGGAACTTATACGATAAACTTTGATAAGGATATGCCTGACAATGATTACGTTGTTGCTGCTTGTGGTAGACATCAGAATGGAGTCAGTGACAGTGGAATTATCGTAACAGTTCAAACAAGTGACGGGGAGGCTAATGTAACAGCAGGATCTGTTAAAATTACTACAATGAATAGCGCAACAAATCTTACTAATTCACCATTTGTCTCAGTCGCAATTTTTAGGTAAGGAACCAAATGAAACTAGCAATTTTTCCCAATGACGAAGGCACAATCAGTGTGTTAGTACCTGCCCCAAACTGTGGACTTACTTTAGAACAGATCTGTGCTAAAGACGTTCCGACCGGAGTCAAGTACAAAATCATCGACAGTTCAGAACTCCCAGCAGACCGAGAATTTAGGGGGGCGTGGGACTATGATTTCACCAATTCATACGATGGAATAGGCGCATGATAACGATCAATCTGACTAAAGCAAAAGAGATTAAAAAGGACTATCTTCGACAAGAACGCAAGCCTTTGTTAGAGGCTCAAGACGTTGCCTACATGAGAGCGCAGGAAGCTGGCGAAGACACCACTGCCATTGTTGCGGAAAAGGTTCGCTTACGAAACATCACCATGCTCTGTGATACCGCAGAAACCGTGGAAGATTTAAAAGCTATTGACATCAGCGCCTCATGACCACCGCAGCAGAATTAGCATCCTACGCCAGTAGCTTTCCGAGTTTCCGTAATCGGATTATCAATGGGGATATGAGGATTGCTCAAAGAGGAACACCTGGAACAACTCCAAATACTAATAATTATTTATTAGACAGATTTTCGTTAAGTAGATTTGGAGGATACCCAGATAATGCTACTCAATCGCAAGACACAGATTCTCCTTCTGGGCATTTAAAATCTTTAAAATTTATTCGTAATAGTGGTCACACTTTAACTGGAACTAATGGCTCTGCACTTACTTATGCAGTTGAAGGTAATGATATTTATCATTTCAATTGGGGAAGTTTAGCTGCAAAAGCAGTAACATTGTCCTTTTGGGTCAAATCAAATAAAGAAGGAAATTTTCCTTTAATTCTGACTGATTCTAATAGTGCTTATGATATAGGGAAGTTGTATACAATATTAGAACCTAATACTTGGGAACATAAAAAAGTACCTATTGAAGCACCTACTTCTGTAGGGACATTTAATACAGATAATACTGCCGGATTGTATATTTCTTGGGGATTTGGTGCAACTGATTCTTCTAGAATTGCACAAGGCTCAACATGGGGTGCTTCAAATAGTAGTGGTGCGACAAAGTCTATGGTTACTGGGGCATCGACTTCATTGGCTACAGATAGCGGTGCAACCTTCTACATCACCGGAGTCCAGCTTGAACTCGGCACAGTAGCAACCCCATTTGAGCATCGGCCCTATGGGGCAGAGTTGGCGTTGTGTCAAAGGTATTATTACAAGAGTTATAATATTGATGTTGCTCCTGGCACTTCAACAAGTACTGGCGCACATTGGAATGTTACTGTTGCAGGAGTAGGTTGGGTTACTTACCAATTTCCAGTTTCTATGAGAGCAACACCAACTTGTACAGCATATTCAACAAATGGCACGGCTGGGCAATTACATAATACATACTACGGATCTTACACTGCCACTAGTGTGCAAGCTGTTGGTCAAAGTGGTGTTACCATCTCAGGTGGGACTAATTCAAATCAAGGGAATATTGGTCAAATTACAGCAGAAGCAGAGCTTTAATTATGTATAAAAAGTTAATAAATGTATTTAGTGGTGAAGAGCAGCAGTGCATAATGAAAATTTCAAATAAATCATTTATTCCATTCGACCCAGCAAACACAGACTACCAAGAATACCTGCAATGGCTAGCAGAAGGAAACGAACCACTTCCAGCAGATGAACCAGAAGGACAAACAGCATGAGTTACATCGGCAATCAACCAGTACTAAACACCAGTGAGTTCCGAGAGGAGTTTAGCGTTACTACTGCGACTCAGACGGTTTTTAACACCTCTGGGTTCACAGCAAGTGCAAACTCCACCCATTTAGAACTTTATCGAAATGGTGTCCTTCTCAGCAAGGATGACTACTCTCTGGATTCAGATGCAGCAACGATCACGTTGGTTAATGCTGCCGTAGCGGGAGACATCGTAGTTGTCACAGGACGCAGGGATAACACAAAGATCCCTGTGGAGGTGGGAGAGACGGCGGAAGAGATTGTGATGACCAGCGCAACAAACACTGTGAATTCACCTCATGATGTCTCTTCAGCACTAACACATTTGTATCTGAACGGGGTAAAGCTGACTACCACGGGGGCATCGCCTGATGTAACAAGTATTAACCCATCAACGAAGGTCATTACGTTCGCATCCAATCTTGCGATTGGAGATGTAGTCACAATCGTGAGCCGAGTAGCAGTTCCGGTGACTCCGAATAATCAAGTGACCCATTATTCAACCATCAGCAATGACATCACTGTGCCGAGTGGACAAAACGTAGCTTATTTCGGAGATACTACGTTCGCAGGAAATGTAACGGTAAGCGGTGGGAAGATGGTGGTCGCACATGGTGCTGCAAATTTCCAGGGGACTGTGAACGTAACAGGAACCGGATCAATCCTTAACATTGTCTGATTATGAGTAACGCATCATTTCAAATGAATGGGGTCGAAGTATTCTCTGAGAATGCTCAAGTCGTAAGCACTGGTGCAGGGTTTCCTGCTGGGCATGTGATTCAGAAAAAGGCAATAATGGTAGCTGGTGTTGATATTGGAGGGACATATACATCGTTTGAAGGGTTTAGTAATTTTGACATTAGTTTAAATCGGACGAGTAATACTCATGCAATTTATGAAGTATTTGGTTCGGCAGTAAGCACAGAAGCAGCAAGCCGAGCAGTAAATATAGCAGCAAGACGTAGTGATGGAGCAACATATAGCGGAACTAATGAAGTTAATTTACATACCGATTCTGAGGGTAATGGGGAGTATTTTTCAAACTCAGGTGTAGTTAGAGCACCTTTAGCTTTAAAAGCACTTGATACGGTTAATATTAACGGATCTTATACTTACCGTTTTTTTGCAAAAGCAAGTGGAACAGCTTATTTTTCGTTAAACGGTGGTGGTGACATTTTTGTTTGTATTACTGAATTTATTCCAACGGCATAAAATGAATACTAAAGCACAAGCAATACTAACACTAAAACCTAAAATCGAATTTAAGTTTGAAGGACAGAAGTTCACGGCATTAAATGGTTGGGTATTGCCAAGTGAAGCAGAAATCCAAGCAAAAATTGCAGAACTGCAAGCTGCAGAACCTCTACGTTTACTCCGTCAACAACGCAACCAACTGCTCCAGCAAACCGATTGGATGGCAAACTCTGATGTAACGATGTCCGAAGAATGGAGAGTTTATCGACAAGCCCTTAGAGATCTACCAAATACCCAGACACCTTCTTTAGATGAAAACGGACAATTGACCAACATTACATGGCCTGAGAAACCTCAATGAGCGGAACACTACAAGTCGGAGGAGTAACCCTCGCAACCCATACGGAATCACCGAGTACATTGACGTTGGATAGTGGTGTAGCGTTTCCTGCTGGGCATGTCTTGCAAGTTGTTCATACAGAAACAACTGAAACAAATACATTAGACACTACATATACTAATTATTACGAAGTACCACTAACTTTAAAATCTAACTCATCAGATGTTATAGTAAGTTTTACAGTTCAGTGGAATATATCTAATTCAGATTCTGGTTTTGGTCTTCAAATTTACAGAAAAAATAGCACTGGAGTCACCACATCAGATACAGCAGTTTGGACAAAAAATCCTACAAATCCAAGCATTGGGCCATTTACGGAGTACTCTGGTCAAGGTACAATGTACGGAGTCACATCAATTACTGGTAAGGACTCATTAACAGGATTAAATGCTGGAGACACGATATACTATGCTCTGTTTGCAAGAACATTTCAATCTGATGACATAATATATTTCCCAACAGATGCATTTAATACAAGTGATGACGGTTTTTTTAGTTCTTTAATTATGGAAGTCCAAAAATGATTTCAAAAGCACAGGCATTAACTTCACTTGGATTTATTGGTGGATGGAAAATTAAAGAAAATAATATTGAAAAATGGTGGTCTACGAAAACTCAACCAACCGAAGAACAAATCCAAGAAAAGATTGCTGAACTAGAAGCAGCAGAACCTACCAGATTGCTTAGAGTAGAAAGAGATAGACTTATTGCTCTTACCGATTGGCGTTTCCGCAGTGACCTAACTCCATCCCAAGCATGGATTGACTACTGCCAAGCACTTCGTGATCTCCCAGCAAACTCAACTCCTGCATTGGATGAGAACGGACAACTAACAGGCGTTAACTGGCCTACACCACCAGAAAGTGAATAATGAGCGGAACACTGAAAGTAGGTGGCAAAACTCTAGCCACGCATGATACAGCAGCAAATGAAATCAGCTTTCACTCCGATGTGATGGCAACCACTGCTCAAGTCCAAGGTGCGCATACCACATTTAACGGATCTCATTCCGATACTGCAACAACAATAAATCTGGCATCTGTCTCTGGAATTTCAGCAGGGGACTATGTAGTTGGCGAGGGGATTGCGACA
>Ga0255765_1006684_pt1 | contig 10400 bp, 6 predicted proteins | sample 041ome_8_FD_179965 | JGI IMG/M metagenome (GOLD analysis project Ga0255765, IMG submission 179965) | Coastal salt marsh microbial communities from the Groves Creek Marsh, Skidaway Island, Georgia - 041407BS metaG (version 2) | ecosystem: Environmental > Aquatic > Marine > Intertidal zone > Salt... | reverse complement strand
CGCGTGATGCGATTGGCGTGTGTTGCGGGGGCGGTGAGTGCGTTGGCGGCGACGAGTGGGGTCGCGCACGCGGCGAAGGTGACGTTCGAGACTGATGCTGGGGATTATGTCACGCGCGACCTGAACACTGGTACCTTGGCAACACTGACGATCGTCGGCTCTGAAACTGCGGACACGCGACTCACGAACGCGTTAGCGTTGAGCGAGAACATCGCACACATTGCCGCCGAACTTGAAGTATTCACGTCGGATTGGACTGATGTTACCAATGACTATAACGCAGACTACAAGTACTGGGTTGAAAGCGCGGCGACGGGCGGCTTGACGTCAAACGAATGGACGCGCTTGCAAGCGGTACCGTTGACCTCGGCGGTCCCAGGGACGACTACTGCCGCCGCTCCGTCGGCGACACCGATTACTGATTACGTCACTGCGGCCGTGGCGGTGGCGACGACTGGAACGTACCGCGATGCGGCCAAGGAGATGCTCGAAAAGACGCTGTGGGACGCCACGATTTACCAAGGCGCGCTTTTGCACCTCGGGACGGCGCAAGACGACACGAACAGCATTTGCGTTGATTCTACGACGACGCAGACTGACAAAACCATCGCTAACTGGGATATCGGTGCCGCGCTCATTATTGGCGATGGCTATTCATCCATTTTGGGGCGCGCGAACAAGCGCGGCGCGGAATTCGGCACCATGAGCGGCTCCGTCGCGTCGGCGTACGAAAAGATTGTCAAGTACTTGCGCATCGGTCAAGAAGAAAAGAATTGCGACAAGCTCCACGACATTTACGAAGATATCGAGAAGCAAATGCGCATCGTGTACTCGCAAAGCATCATCAAGTACGCGTTCAAGCTCGACAAGGCGATCGCGGCGGGCACTGCCTCAGCGTACTCTGATGACCAGGCGGAAGGTCAAGCGTTGTACCGCGTCATCGCTGGCGATATTCACGGTAAAGACACTGATTCCGCGAAGAAGGCTACGGCAATGTTCAACACGTTGTTTGACGTGCGATCGGCTCCGACGGCGCACAACAAGTACACGTATGGCCACTACTGCGCGTCTATTTCGCACTTGAAGCGCATCCTTGGCTTGACTGATGCGCAACTCGGAACGTACTATGAAGCCACCGCGGCGGGCGTGACGTGCGACCCGTCGTCCGTGGAGTTCCGCACCATTACTGGTTCGTACTTCCCTTCGAGTACATCTGATGAAAGCGACTTTGACGGCACGTTTGCCGGCGCGTTTGCCGACGCCGTGGCGATGAGCCAAAACATCGCGCACATCAACGCCGAAATCAGCTCATTCACCACTGACTGGTCGGATATCACGAATGATTACACCGAGTCTTACAAACGATGGACCGAAGCCTCCCCGATCATTTCCAACGAATGGACTCGTTTAGTGGGTACGCCATTGACTTCGGTCAATCCGACGTCCACCGCCGCCGCCGCCGCGTCATCGTCGCCCATCACCACGTACCTCACGGAAGCCGTGGCTGCGGCCTCGACTTCGGCAAACCGCGATGCGGCCAAGGAGATGATTGAAAAGACTTTGTGGGACGCTACGCTGTACCACGGCTCTTTGAACTTCTTGAACCGCGCGCAAGACGACACGAATGGCATTTGCGTGACCTCGTCGTCCACGCGAAGCGCCGCGACCAAGTTGGCTTGGGATATCGGTGCCGCGCTCATTATTGGCGATGGCTATTACTCCATTTTGGGGCGCGCGAACAAGCGCGGCGCGGAATTCGGCACCATGAGCGGCTCCGTCGCGTCGGCGTATGAAAAGATTGTCAAGTACTTGCGCGACGGCCAAGAGCAAAAGGATTGCGACAAGCTCCACGACATTTACGAAGATATCGAGAAGCAAATGCGCATCGTGTACGGCCAAAGCATCATCAAGTACGCGTACAAAATTGACAAGGCGATCATGGCGGGCACTGCCTCAGCGTACTCTGATGACCAGGCGGAAGGTCAAGCGTTGTACCGCGTCATCGCTGGAGACATCAAGGCGAAGGGCGACACGAATGGTTTCCCGGATCATTACAAGTTCTTCAACACCTTGTTTGACGTGCGCTCTGTGCCCACGCGCGGTTCTTGGGATTATGCCAACTACTGTACGGCTATTCAGTACGTCAAGGAATCTCTCGGCATGACGGACTCGTCCAAGTTTGACTTTGGCACGTACCACGACGCGCGCCACATCGACTGTGAAGTGCAGGTCGAGTACTCTCCCGCGAGCTACGCTGAATTAGTCGCCATCGTGCACGACTTGCAGTCGAATAGCAACATCAAGGCAGCCGTTCGCCCGGCTGAAGCACTCGCGGCGTTTAGCTTTATTATCGCCATCACGGGTGTCGTTCTCGGCTCCATCGCCGTGCACAAAATTCGTCGAGGGTCGGCGGCTTCGGCGTTCAAGAGCTCGTACGTCATTCAACACATTTAAGCATGGTGCATTTCACATAGACGAAAATTCATTAATACAAACACATATACATCACACTAACCCGTGCTCCCGCGCCCACTTGGGCGAATACTCGACGGCGCAGTCGTCAATCTTCGCGGCGAGGATGAAATCAAACCTCGACAACCCACCGATGGCGTGCGTGCTCAACACCACCTCCACATCGCGATAATTCTTAATCGCAATATCCGGATGATGTCCTTCGCGTTCGGCGACTTCGCTCACGTTGTTTAAAAACTCCATAGCCGTCGCCCAACTTTTACTCGTAAACGCTCTTCGCATCGCCGCGCCGTCGTCGACGAGCGTCCACAACGGTCGTCGCGCCATCGCACGTTCAATCGATTCCTTGGTCAACCGCGGTGTGGTCCGCGAACACGCACCCTCACACGACGCCGTGGACGTCAACGCATCGACATCCACGTCTTCATACGTCGTCGATGGGTCGTTCGATCCCATGATGGCTGATGATGTCGTCGCTCTCCTTCCCGTCGCCGCCGTCGAAGCCAAAGCCACAGTCGTCGATCGCCCACACGCGTGCGTCCCGAGCACTCGATGCAACACCTCGCGCGATAACGCACTCCTATGCACGCGCGTGAACGCTCGTGGCATGCACGCGTCGCGATGTGATGTGTCACTGTCACCAGTGACAACGTCGTCGTCGCCATTCCCGCGCGCTGGCGCCGTCGTCGCCGACCGCTGACCGCCGATCGCCGACCGCGCGACGCATGACCACCGCGGTCACCACCGCCGCGCTCGCGCGATCGAGTTATCGCGCGCTGTTGCGCGCCATCGTGAACAATCCGCCGCGAACGACGATGCGGTCGACCGCCGAGGTCGTTGACGACACTGACGCCGCGCCGCCGCCGCCGGCGTCGCCGCCGCCGCGATTGGCGATATCGCTGCGCGCGCGAGGCGTGCTTCTCGACCGCGTGTGCGCGATCGCGCGAGACGACCTGGCGTCGACGTCGCACGACGCCGCCGTCACCGGCGCCGGTCGCGGCGTGGAAGCCTTCGCGGCGTCGTGCGTCGTGGCGACGCACTTTTTCCGCGCCGCGCACGCCGACGAACAGTCGCCCGAGGCGCGTCACGCGCGCGCGGCGGTGGGGTATCTCGATGGCTATCATCGTCACGCGCGGCGATCGCGCGCGACCGGGGCGGTGATGTCTAAACGCGCGTTGAAGGCGGCGAGAGCCAAGGCGAGCGTCGACGAGGCGTGGCGCGAGGTGTTGAGCGCGTCAGCCGCGCGACTCGTGGGCTTGCCACGCGCGTTAATGGCGACCGATACATAGCACCGCGTACGTTCGTAGCCGTAGCCATAGTCGCAGTCGTAGTCGTCGTCATTAGTCATTTAGTACAATCAGCGTCAGAGCGCGCCTCGCCGCATGGTCAACTTTAAGCTTCCTCGAGGCCCGAACTCGCTGAGCGGGGCCACGGCGGCAGCCGCCGTCGAGGTCGACGCGCCGTACGTCAGTCGCACCGTGGCCGTGGAGTTTGACCCCGAGCACGGCGCGAGCACGGCGTCGTCCGGGGCGAGGTACTGTCGACTTCGCGTGCTCGCTCGAGCACATGCAGAGGAGGACGCGAGCGCGAGCGAGTGCGTGCGCGTGCATTCGCGCACGTTGGACGCGCTCGGGAAGGTGCGGGCGTCGCAGCCGTTTGCTAGGCGCGGCGGCGGCGACGGCGGCGCGTGCGTACGATTCGTTGCGGATGACGACGTGCCGGTTGGATGCGCGGCGCTCACGGCGGCGCAGCGATATAATTTAAGAGCCTGCGTCGAGCGCGCGCTGGAGTTTGAAGTCGTCGATGGCGAGTGTTTAGGTTTAGTGGATTGCACGTTTGAGCTCGGTCGCGTGGATGGCGCGTGCGGTCGCGTGGATGGCGAATTGGCGAGGAGAGCCGCGCGCGCGGCGTTTGGCGGATTTGACCGCGTGCTCACCGCGGGAGAAGTGTTCATGCTTGACATCGATGGTGCCGCGTACAAAGTTCGCGTGGCTGAGACGAATTCTTTAAACGCGCTCGACGCGTCGACGACGATTGGGTATCATTGTTTTCGCGGACGCGTTCGAGCGGAGACGGCGATGTACGTGCGCGCGCTCGACGACGCCAAGCTCGCGATTGATAACAACAAAGGCCACGAACGAAGTATTCGTCTCGCTGAGCGAGAGATTATACACGTGACGACGCGCGACGGTGAAATGTTTCCAGTGCACAGGGCGTTGTTGCGCCAATGCATCGCACTCACGGGTGCTGTTCGACGCGCCGGTGAAATTGGCGAGAGCCGCGTCGAAATCGATATCGATGTCGATACCGACGTCTTCGATCGCGTGCTCATCTTCCTAGAGGCTGCAGAACTGGCGAAACCGCCGCCGATGTACGACATTCGCATCACTGAAACGCTCTCGGCGGCGGCGGAGACTTTGGGATGTCGAACACTCGGCGACTGGTGCGCCCATCGTCTCGGCGCGTACGCATCCAGACTGCGCGAGTACGCGTGGGACGAAATAGTAGCACACAACGCCGCTGGAGGCGTGTGGCTTTGCATTGATGGTATGGTGCTTGACGTCAAACGTTGGTTGGGCGAGCACCCCGGCGGGGACGTCATCATTCCGAATCAAAGCCTCAATATCGACGCCAGTCGACACTTTGAGATGTATCACTCGAGCAGAGAATCGTTCTTGTATCTTAAAGAGTTTTACATTGGCGAAGTCGCCGCAGCAGACCGCGAGAAAATTCCCGTGCCGGAAACGCACGCGAGCGACGATTTTCTCGCCCAGTTACGCGCGTACACCACGTTTCGCTTGATGAGCGACGCGAAAGTGCACGTACATTTAGGACAATAGAAGACGCCGAGCGCGGCGTCGCATCAGTAGCACTAGTAATATAGATGTGAGCGATAGAATCAAGGCATGCGTTTTACTTGTTGTGCATTGCGGTTGTGTTACAGCGTGACGTGCGTGACGTCGTTTTCCTAGTGTACAAACAGAGCGCGCGTTTGCGAGCTGGGGCGGCGATTGTATTAGCACGCCGCGCGGCTCAAGCTCATGCGAGAGCTTTCAATCGATCCGCGTCGGCTGTCCATGGACAATCGAGCGCAAGAAGCTTCGAACGATTGACGCACGAGCTCCGCGGCAACGCTCGGCGCGGCGGGCGCGGCGGCGGGTGAATAAAAGCTCGACGCGCTTTGCACGTTGGCCACGGCAATCGGCGCCCGGGCTCGCGCGGCGTGGAAGCGAGAAACTTCGGCGTTTTCAGACGCAAAGCTCGCGCGAGAAGCCACCTTCATGAGAGCACTCGCGAGAGCGCCACCCAACGCGCTCGCCATGCGTTGGTTTTCGTGCAACGTCTGCGCGAGCGCCGCGTCGAGCGCTTCGCTGTTTCTGCGCGCGACGCGTTCGGCGGCGTCGGCAGCCTCGCGTTCGGCAGCTTCTTCCGCCGCACGACGCGCGCGCACGGCAGGTGGTACATACGCGTTCGGCGACGACGGCTTGAGCGGAGAGCTCGTCGTCGTCGTCGTTGATGTCGCCGCGTAAGACTTGGCGGCGACGCGCGCGCGAGGCGACGACTCGGCGACGCCGTACGCCGTCTTCGCCGGCGACGCTCCGCGCGTCGAGCGCGCGGTGGCCCAGAAATCTTCAAATTCCATAGGTTTCACGTAGCCGTGTCCGAAAATGAATCGTCCAGAGCGCAAATCCGCGCGTTCGGCGCCACCCTCGACGTCGCCCGCGCACGCCTCGCCCATGACGAGCACCAACGCGCCGTCGGCGTCGTGCCCGTACGTCACGCGCGGCGCCGTCTTGTGGCGCACGGCAAATCCACGCTGTGACAGACCATCGAACGCAATGGCGGCAAATCCTTTACCATGCGCGTTGGCAGCCAGGATGGCGTTCAGCGCCTTCTTCGTCGCGTCCACGCGTCGCGCGGCGCCCTCCGCGCGCGCGCACGCCTCCTCGAGCGCGCGCACCATCGCCTCCGGTGCCGCACCGTGCGACGCAATCACCCAATCCCCGCGTGCAAATACTCTCACCTTTGCCTCGCACTCTTCATCCTTTGTCTCGTTTGTCGTCGTCTTCGCGTCGCCCGCGACCAACGCGCCCCCGCGCGCCCACCCGCGCGCCGCGCTCCCGCCGCCTCGCGTCGCCATCGCCGCGCGCGCCCCCTTCATCGCGCGCACCATCATCACCGTCGTCCCATCATCGTCCTTCGCATCGCACCCACTCGTCGTCGTCGTCTTCGCCGGTGCGTACACCACCGCGCTATCGAACGCGGGCGTCGTCGTCGTCGTCGTCGTCGTCGTCGTCGTCGGCATCGTCATCGTCGTCGATGACGTCATCGTCCCCATCGTCATCGTCGTCGTCTCCGCGCCGCTCGCGGTGTCGTGCGTCGTCATCGTGGTCATCATCGTGAATGAATGTATATGTATGTACTAGTATACGTATATGTCGTATACGTGTTTTGTGTCGTTCGAGGTCGTCGTCCGTCGTCCGTCGTCGTCGTCGCGCAATGCCGCACGTCGTGACCACCACCACCACCACGGCCCGCGACGTGTCTGTCAGTCGGTCATCGTAACAGTAACGACCTCGACGCCCTGGGGCGGGGTGATGACGTCATCACCCCTAGTGCATCACCTCCTCACTCTCTCTCTTTCTCGCTCTCTCTCTATGGTATATATATATAGCATGGCATGAACCATCAAAGTGTGCCAAGCGGTGGCATTTCCTGGCGTCGTGAATGGCTGATTTTTTGGGCCAGGGGACCGCGCCACCCCCCGCGTGCCACGTCAGTCGATCGTCATCGTCGTCGACGACGACGACGATGATGGCGTTGATGTCGTCGTGCGGCACACGTCGTCGTCGTCGTCGTCGTCGATCCGTTGATCGATCCGTTGATCGATCCGTTGGTCGATTCGTTGGTCGTGCATCCGCGAACGAGGGAACCGTCGAACCGTCGACGACCGTCGTCGTCGTCGTCGCGATGGGGCGTCGATCATCGGGCGTCGTTCGGGCGCGCGCCGCGGGGGTGGTCTCCGGGGGACCGATGATGGCGGCGTTGGCGTTCGTCGTGGTCGTCGTCGTGGTGGCGTCGTCGTCGATCGGGGTGCGGGCGAACGCGATAAGTACGACGTATAGCTTGACCGCGGATTGCACCGCCGGGGACTCGTTAGCAGCGGGGACGAAGAGTTCGGCCGTGACGTGCGGGCCGTCGACGTGCTCGATTGTCACCGCGACGGGCAAGTGCCCGGCGCAGACGGGGATTGATATCGCAGACGCGCTATCCGCTGTGAGCCCGGAGAATGTGAAGTGTGGCGCTTCGTGTACGGCTGCGACGTCGACGACGGACTTTCGATGTTCTTCGGAGTGGATGGCGGCGAATCTGGGCGGTTCGCGCGACGGCGGCGACGGCGTCGTCGCGGCGTGGTGCACGGATAAATATTTCGTCGTCGTCGGTTCCATGGCGCCTGGGTACGAAATGAACATGGATGATATTCCTCAACCACCTGGTGGGACGAACAGTGCCACTGGGGCGGCGTGCGTGACTGGCGATGTTACGGTGTCGTCGTTGAAGTTGGAGGTTAACGCGTTTCCGCTCATCGGCACGTACAGTTTGCTTTCCACCGCGGCGGCGACAAACAACATGGCGTCGTTTCCAAACGGCGCACAAGCAGCGGGCTCATCGGATGTCGGCAGATATTTCAGCAACACAGGTTTCGGTGCCTTTGGTCTGCCTGCGGATTCCGGGATTGGCATCACCGTGTTCGGGCAGTCCATCTATCCGACGTATTCAAACACCGGCCAAGTGACGCTCGACTCGTGCGAAGTGGACTCGTGCAACGAGCACGTCGGTCAAGGCGGCGGACAACCGCATCTTCACGGTGATCCTTTCAGCGCAACAGATGGCAAGTGCTTGTATTCACCGCAAAATTACACCGACTCGGCTGGTAATCAAGACAACACCGTGCACCCGCCGCTCATCGGTTTCAGCTACGACGGACCTATGATTTACGGTCGATACTTGGACACCAACGCGCCGGGTTTCAGTACCGGTCTCGACACTTGCGGCGGTCACGAGCACGATGACTACGATTATCACTATCACCCGCAAATCTTCCAAGCGACGACGACGTCGATGCACAAGGGAACCGCAGCAGGAAAAACTTCGCCATTCGTCACTTACCCGGCATTCACGCCCGGTCCATCTGATTGTTGGCGAGGCGATATCTCCACCGATAGCGTGTTCTGGACGAAAAAGGACGATAAAGACCTCATGGCAATTTGCTCTGGTACTACGGAATATTATCTCAAGGATGGATATTCGTTTCCGTCGACGAGCTGCGTGGTCGAGTCATCTTCAGATACCACCGCTACGTCGACATCTGGCGTCGCTTCGCTCGCGCTCGGAGCGCTCTCCACTTTCGTCGCGGCGGCGCTCTGCGCGTGACGCAGAGCGGATCAATATTGTCAGGCGTTGCACTTTTCATATGTATGGATTATTTCGTGTTTTTGGTTTTTGTGTTTTAATGTGTTGCATACGAATGAAATCGTTGTAATTGAAATTTTGTTTATTTCGCCTTGCAATGTTCAAAACTCAGTGCTGCAAATGTTGTCGCTCGCCAGCGCGCAATCGATGGCTTTCGCCGCGTCGTCGAAATTCTCTACGTCAACTTCGAACGTGATGCGTCGAATAAGTGACGAGCCATCCGTGCGCACGCGCACATCCATACCCCGGCGATCGATGGAGATGATCCACAAATCGTCCACTAATAAATCCAACGCGTCGGACATGTGCTTTGCTAAGCGTTGGGCGAAACGCGTGTTGAGTTCGCTCAATGTTTCCGTCACGCTTCGACCATTTTGAGAAGTCACGATAGTGTCTGGAGACGTATTCATGTATTCATCGAGTTTGATCCAGTTCAACGTCCCGAAACCGCCGACAAAGTACACGTCGACGATGCGATTCATGCGGTAAAACGTATAGTCTCCCCATCGGTCCTCCATGTCAATCGCTTCCTTTCTCGCGTGGTACTTGGCTTTGAAGATTTCATTCGCCGCAGTTTGATATTCTGCCGACGGTAGCTTTTGTACATCACCGAAAATCGTCACCCGAGCGTTGGCTAAACCGCCCCAACCGCTCATCTTCACCGTGAGCGAGCACCGCGAATCCGCTGCGATGTTTCGCGTGTGAATCGCAAGCGGCGCCAAGCAAAAGATCGGATGCCCCGTGGCGTCGGTGGCAAAATCCACCGTCGACCCAAAAGGATACCCCGCGCGTCTGTGGTGCATATCACTCATCGTCGTCGACAAATCACCGTAATCCGCCAACTCCATCAAGTTTCTCGCCGCCGTCGCCATCGAGGGCAAATTTCTATCCTTCGTGTCTCGACTCACCACCCCTCCCGCCATGGGCGTGCGCAACAACCGCGTGCGCCCAACACGTTTCCTCGCACTCGCACTCTCCATCGGTATGTTTAATTCCCCATTCTTCGCCCCTTTCCCGTCGCCCGTCGTCGTCGTCGTCGTCGTCGTCGTAGGTTTCACCCCAGAGCTCTGCGCCTCGCGCGCGTCTCGCGCCTCCGCCGCCGTCTCCCGCGACGACGGCGACGGGCCATCGCCGTGACCATCACCATGCGAACTCGCGCTCGCCATCGTGCCTCCGCGCGCGAACGACGCCGCGCGGCGTCGCTCCACCGCGCGCGGCGCCCGGTCCCGTCGCATCGCCATCGTCGTCGCCTTGGTCACCAGCGCCGTCGTCATCGTCGTCATCATCGTCGCGCGCACAGGCCTCGATGCTACACCCTTTTCGCGCGTCGCACGCCGTCGTCTGTCGCCCGTCGCCCGTCGTCTGTCGTCTGTCGTCTGTCGTCGTCGTCGTCGTCGGTCGTTGCGATTCAAAAGCGTCGTCGGCGTCGGCGTCGCGCGACAGACGCCGAATGT
>Ga0255765_1006683_pt1 | contig 10401 bp, 9 predicted proteins | sample 041ome_8_FD_179965 | JGI IMG/M metagenome (GOLD analysis project Ga0255765, IMG submission 179965) | Coastal salt marsh microbial communities from the Groves Creek Marsh, Skidaway Island, Georgia - 041407BS metaG (version 2) | ecosystem: Environmental > Aquatic > Marine > Intertidal zone > Salt... | reverse complement strand
AAATATAGTCAAGGCTTTAACTGGTGTTACTTTTGATGTATTTGAAGGTGAGACTTTTGGATTAGTAGGGGAGTCTGGATCGGGTAAATCTACGATAGCCAAAATTATCACTGGCCTGATAAGACCATCATCTGGAAAAATATCTTATTACAATAACCAACTTTATAACGATCGAAACATCTATCAGTCTCAATATAGTAGGGGCCAAATCCAAATGATTTTCCAAGATCCTTACTCCTCGCTTAATCCGAGGTTTAAAGTAAGAGATATCATAGCGGAACCTCTAAAATTTTACCAAAAAGACCTCTCTCAGCAAGATTTACAGTCTAATATCCATGATTTAATTGATATAGCCGGCATGTCTCGGCAGTCTTTAGACCGCTATCCCCATGAGTTTTCTGGCGGTCAAAGACAAAGAATATCAATAGCCCGAGCTCTTGCTACAAGACCTAGGCTGTTAATTTGTGATGAACCTACTTCAGCATTGGATGTTAGTATTCAGGCCCAAATTCTTAATCTTTTAAAAGACATACAAGATGAATTGCACTTAACAATGCTTTTTATTTCACATGATTTGCCAGTAATACGACAGATGTGTAATCGTATTGTTGTTTTAAAGGGTGGAAATGTTTGTGAAATCAATGATTCTGAGAGTTTATTTAATCAACCTCAGCATTCATACACAAAACAATTAATTGATTTAATGCCAAAAATAGAGTCACTTGTTTAATTAATGAAAACAGCATTAGTATTTGGATCATCGGGTCTAGTGGGCCAACAATTAGTACAACTACTTATACAAAATAACTCTTATCAAAAAATTAAATTATTTGTTCGAAAAAAACCTAATATTCAAAATCCCAAAATTGAAATAATAGAAACAAAGTTTGATAATTTAGAAATATTATCTCCAGAAATTAAAGGAGATGATTGTTTTTTTTGTATTGGTACTACTAAAAAAAATTCTCCTGATAAGACAGAATACCAAAGGGTAGAATTAGAACTTCCTAAAAAAATTGCTAATTTAGCAAAACAAAATAATCTTCAATCCTTTATTTTTGTTTCTTCGGGTTATGCCAATTCTAAAAGTTCTGGTGACTACTTAAAATTCAAAGGTTTAGTTGAGGAAGAACTAATATCTCTAGAATTTAATAATTTAGGAATTTTAAGACCATCGTTTCTTGTAGGTAATCGAAAAGAAAAAAGAATTGGAGAGAAAATAGGAATTATTATCTTTAAAATACTCTCACCATTAATGGTAGGTCCTTTAAAAAGGATGAAACCCATCCATGTGAAAACAGTTGCTGGTGCGATGATTAAAATCGCTCAATTAGAAATCAAACAGACTATTTTTGAGTCAGATGAAATTGTAAAATTAAATGAAAATTAAAGGTATTTACACACCTGTCGTTACCCCTTTTAGAAAAAATTATGAAATAGACTTTGGATCTTTAGAGAAAATTCTCAAATTTCTTCTAAAGAAAAAAATCCACGGAATAGTCGTTGGCGGTACTACAGGAGAGTATTTTTCTTTGAATTTTCAGGAAAGAATACAACTATTTGAATTTGTAAAAAAAATAGTTGGAAATAAATGTCAGCTAATTGCAGGTACGACAGCCATCAATGCAAATGAAGCCATTGAACTCTCCTTAATAGCAAAATATCTAGGCTACAAATGTATTTTATTAGGAAGCCCTCCATATTCACAGCCTACCCAAGAAGAGAGTGCACAATTTTTTCTTAACATAGCTAAAAAAGTTCAGATACCTATTATGATGTATAACTTTCCAGAGAAAATGGCTTTTGAAATAAAAGAACCCTTTTTAAAAAAAGTTATGTCAAATAAATTTTTTACTTCTATCAAACATAACTCCTCTAATCCAGCAATGATAAAACACTTTGCTTCAAATTATCCTTCTTTACAAATTGCATGCGGTAATGATTTGCAATTCTTAGAATTTTGTAGCTGGGGAAGCAAGTCTTGGGTCGGAGGTTTGTCTAATTGTTTTCCTCAAATTCATGTAGAAATTTTTAAAGAAGCTATACTTAATAAAAATTTTGATCGAGCAGAAAATAAACTGTTAAAACTTAAACAAGTTATTGATTATATCCTATCAATAAGTAAATATACACAAAGTGTTAAATTCCTTATGCAGGAATTAGGATTTTGTAGTGACTTATGTCGATCTCCTTACTTAAAACTTACTTTAAAAGAAAAAAATAATATTAGAAAATTATCAAAATTAATTATTTAAACAGAGTTAGGGCGTGCTCTAAACCTTTTTCTATATGTATTTTTAGGGATTTAGTAGCATTTACGTGATCTCTTTCTAAAGAGAAATTATAAATTTGATTATGTTCGTTTATTGCTTCGTCACCTCTGAACTGAAGAAGTATAATTTGATATCTGAGATATCGATCAAATAAATTTGAGTGAAGAGCGATTAGATTTTTTGATCCACAAGCTGCTATGCAAGCTAAATGAAACTCCCAATCATATTGCTTCCAACTTTCTACAACACTTTTATCGTTATTATCCATTTTCTTTTCCATTAAACTGAGTTTGTGATATGCAGCAACTAAATTGCCTTCCCAATCAGTATCCCCATTCTTTATAGATAGGTTAAGAGCATAACTCTCTAAAAGTATTCTTAAATTGGCTATTTCTATTAAATCTTCTTTGGAGAAGGGGCTAACGAAAAATCCTCTTTGTTCTTCTGCAATCACAAAACCTTCACTGGCAAGTCTGTTTAACGTTTCTCTAAGAGTCGATAGGCTAACAGGATATTTGTTTTTCAATCCCTCTAATTTTAGTTTTGAGGAGGGTGCTAATTCACCAAAAATGATATCCCTTTTTATCTGCTTATAAACAGTAGAGCCAATGGTATCGATATTTTTCATTCAATTAATAATTTCATAAAATTATAAATTTATCAATTAATCATGTAATAATTAAAATATATGATATATTGCAAAATATCAGTTAATAGTATTAGATCTATATTGGATATTTTATGAGTAAGGTTAACTTAGCAATAATTGGATACGGTTTAGTTGGCAAAAGACACGCAGAAGCTATTAAAGCATACCCAGATGCAAATCTATCTGCGATTGTTGAAAATGATCCTAATAGTTTAGAGGGTCTAAATGAAAACACTAATTTAAAAATATATACTGAAATTAATGAATTAATTAAAAAAGATAAACCAGATGGAGTGATTATAGCCACTCCAACACCGCTACATGTTAATCAGGCAATGACTTTGATTGAATGTGGCATTCCAGTATTAATTGAAAAACCTATATCTGTTGAGTCTAAAGATGCCGTTAGTTTAGTAAAAAAAGCCGATAAATTAAATATACCTGTCCTAGTTGGTCATCATAGAAGGCATAACTCTATTATTCAAAAGGCAAAAGAAATCTTGGACAAAGGTTCGATTGGAGAAATTAGATCTGTTCAAACAACTAGCTGGTTTTATAAACCTAATGAGTATTTCAACATAGCCCCTTGGAGAAAAAAAATTGGAGCAGGGCCTGTTTCGGTAAATTTGGTTCATGATGTAGACTTATTAAGATATTTTTGTGGTGAAGTAAAAAGTGTTACTGCTCATGCAATTAAATCTAGAAGAGGATATGAAAATGAAGATTTAGCATCTGCTATCTTAGCCTTTAAAAATGACATAATTGCCACTATTTCCGTCTCTGACAGCATTGCTTCGCCTTGGAGTTGGGAAATGACCTCTAAAGAATATCCAATTTATCACCATGTTGATGCTAGTTGTTATTTAATTGGCGGTTCTGATGGCTCTTTGTCTATTCCAGACTTATCATTATGGAAACATGAAAATAAACCTGATTGGTGGTCTCCAATGACTGTTAATCCTGTATCTATTGAAAAAACTGATCCTTTAGTCTCCCAAATCAATAATTTTGTTGAGGTTATTAAAGGCAAATCATCACCTTTAGTCTCAGGTCTTGAAGGATTGAAATCACTTCAAGTTATTGAATGCATTCAACAATCCATTGAGACTTCTAAATCAATCACTATTCAAGATTTATAGATAAAATATCTGATATTTTCTAAAAAATATTGCAAAATTAATAAAATCAGTAATAATTAACTTACTTTATAAAGTTAAAATAAGGAGGATAGCAATGTCTATTAAATTTTATAAAAAAGCCTTTCTTAGTGTTTTTGCTGCACTAGGATTATTAATTGGCTCATTTACTTCAGCTAATGCTCTTACGTTTACTTTAGCAACTTCAGGATCTGAAACAGATATGAGATCTGTTGCTATGGCTAATGTTTTTGCACCTATGGTGGCAAGTTTTGCTGAATATCAACCTGGATATAACGGCACAATGTTTGATCAAGGAACTGAATTAGATGCTATCAGTAGAGGTAACTTAACTATGTCTATTGCTTCTGCTCAAGAGTTAGCTCAGTTCTTCCCAGAGTTTTCAATTTTTGCGACTGGATATGTTCATCAGGATGCAGCTCACCAAGTTCGAGTATTTAATGATCCTTTAATGGATCCTTTCAAACAGAAAGTTGAAGATGAGCTAGGGGTAAAACTTCTTTCAGTAATGTATCTTGGAAAAAGACATGTCAACTTAAGACAGTCTAAAGATGAGTTAACAGTTAACACTCCTGCAGATTTAGCTGGTGTTAATCTTCGTATGCCTGGTACTGATGCATGGCAATTCTTAGGAAAAGCTCTTGGTGCATCACCAACTCCAATGGCCTTCACTGAAGTGTACACAGCTTTATCAACTGGAGCTGTAGATGGTCAAGATAACCCTTTACCAACTGTTGTTGATGCTAAGTTTTATGAAGTAACAAAACAGATTGCTCTAACTTCTCACTTAGTAGATTTAAACTATATCGCGTTTTCTAAATCTACATGGGACTCATTAAGTGCAGATCAACAAGCTACAGTTCAAAAAGCTGCTGATGCTGCTGCTGCTTGGGGTAGACTAAAACAGTTGGATAAAGAAAACAGCTTAGCTGACTTTATCAGATCACAAGGTGTTGAAATTTACACTCCTGATCTAGATGCATTCAGAACTCAAGTTCAGGCTGCTTATGAAGGTAGCGAAACAGCTGCTTCTTGGCCTGCAGGTGTTCTTGAAAAGATTAACGCTTTAGGTAACTAAGCTTAATTTACATCAACTCCTCTATATATATAATGGAGCCGTTTTATGATTAATATTCTAAAGCGGCTCCAGAGTTTTGCTAATTTTATCACTGCTACTATGTTAGCGGTTTTATTTTTCACTTTTCTTTTACAGATATTTTCTCGATATATATTAAAAGCCCCATTTGGTTGGACTTTAGAACTTTGCTTAATACTTTGGCTATGGATAGTTTTTTTCGGTTGTTCTTTTGCGGTTCGAGACCAAGATCATGTCAAATTTGATATCTTTTATTATGCCACTCCAAAAAAAGTACAACTAATATTCTCTATTTTATCTGCAATTGGTGTGATTGTTATTATGGGTTATTCATTTCTGCCAACAATTGACTATATCGATTGGATGAAAATGAGAAAAACCACTACAGTAAAAATTTTTAATAATAAAATTCCGCTTAGTTATATTTTCTCGGTGTATGGAATATTTCTTTTGTCAGTAATTATTCAATATATCTGGAAGCTATATAACTTAATGAAATCAGGACTACCTGACAAAGATAGATTTTCTGAATTAGAGGGTAATTAAAATCCATGAGTTTAGAATTAGGTCTTTGTTTAATTACTTTATTTACAATGGCGGGAATTGGAACACCAATTGGTTTTTCTATCATGATTGCCTCTATTGTTTATTTTGGTGTTGGGGGCATGGATATTGCCTTGACAGGAGAAAAAATAATCCAAGGTCTTTATAAATCATTTGTTTTATTGGCTGTCCCATTATTCATAGCTGCTGCAAACATAATGAATGGCGGAACCATAACTGATCGACTTTTAAATTTTTGTATCGCAGTTGTTGGTCGTTTTAAAGGGGGTTTAGGTCATGTAAATGTTGTGGCTTCTTTAATTTTCTCGGGTATGTCAGGCTCAGCAGTAGCTGATGCTGCAGGTATTGGAAAAATTATAATAGGAATGATGACCAAAGGTGGTCGCTATACGAGAGGTTATGCAGCCGCTATTACTGCTGCTTCAGCAACAATAGGACCTATTATTCCACCTTCAATTCCAATGGTTCTTTATTCCGTGATATCAAACAGCTCAATTGGATATTTATTTTTAGCAGGAATAGTTCCAGGAATAGTTATGGGCTCTTTTTTAATGTTTTTAAATGGTTGGATTTCAAGAAAAAGAAATTTTGCTACAGAAGAGACAGTCCCACTTAGAGAGTTGCCCAAAACTACATTTAACGCCTTACCTGCATTATTAATGCCAGCCATTCTTTTATATGGAATTTATGGTGGTGTAACGACCCCAACTGAAGCTGCAGCTATAGCCGCATTGTATGCTTTGATATTAGCTGGTGGACTTTACAGAGCTTTAACTTTCAAATCACTATATGAAATATTAGTTGACTCAGCTAGGTCATCTGCTGCTGTTGGTGTGGTTATAGGCGGCGCCTTTATTTTGAATTACATCGTAATTTCTGAGAATATCCCATCTTTAATGTCCAATATGTTGACTGGTATTGACATGAATCCTCTGCTGTTTCTAATTTTGATTAATATTTTTGTGCTGATTTTGGGCTGTTTTTTAGACGCAACAACTATCATTTTAGTAATAGTTCCACTTTTTATTCCAGCCTGTAAAGCGCTTGGGATTGATCTTGTGCATTTTGGTGTGTTAGTTGTCGTTAACTCCATGATTGGCTTGATCACACCGCCATATGGTATTTTGCTTTTTGTAATCAATGCAGTGACAGGAATACCTATAAAAGAAATCATTTCTGAGATTTGGTTATTTTTTGGTGTTTTGATTTTAGCTCTATTAACAATGATTTTTATACCAGATATTGTCTTGTGGTTACCTAAACTTCTTGGTTATACCGGATAATGAATTTTTCGATTAGTTCAAATTATCTAAATGAACACACTCATTTTGAAAAATTATTTAATGATACTTTTTTTACTTCTATTGAGTTGCGCGAAGACCATATAAATCAAAATATTATTGAAGATCAAATAGAAGTTTCAGCATTAATTCCCAATACTGATTTTTATGATCAACTCAATATTAATAATTCTTCTGAATTATCTGATAAGATAAATTTATATGAGTCTATTAACGCAAAAAGAATATTAATAGATACTGAGGTATTACTTGAAAAAAATAATTTAGAAAATTTTGATAATCTTATTATAAGGATAGCTACTTTAATTAAAAAACTAAAATTAGTTTTTTTAGTACCTAATATATTAAATGAAAATTATGAAATTATTTTAGATAAGCTTCTATCAAATAGTAATTCTAATTATTTTTTGGCTTTAAATTCAAAAAATATTTTATTAAATGGATCTCAACCCTCCATTGTAAATAGAATTCCAGCAAATTTAATTGATTATATTCAGCTCACCGATATCCCAAAGTTTATAGACAATCATATAATGGCTAATGATTTAGATGAATTATTACCTAATGAAGGCGTTTTAGATTTAAAAAGTTTTATAAAAATTTTTCTTAAAAGAAATTATAATAGTGTTTGGTCTATATCTAATAGTAAATTTAGCTCTCAGAAAAAAACAAATTTTTTTATGGATATAAACAAATCCATGATTTCTATTTTTGACGATGTTATCTCTAGTGACAATACATTTATTAACATTGATCCAAATTTACCTCCAAAAATAGAATTAAGAGGAATTGAATTTCTTGAATTTTCAGTATTTGATCAAGATTATATCTCTCTTATTAACACTTTGAAAAAACTTAGTTTTAGGATGGAGAGAATACACAAAACTAAGAAAGTTGAATTATGGCGTCAGGGTTCTATTAATATATTAGTAAATAGTCAAAAAAATAGTTTTGCAGAACAGGTTTATAAAAAAAATGGACCTTCAATTTGTGATATTGCAATTAAAGTTAAAGATGCTGACCAGACTATTTTAAGAGCTAAGAAACTTGGTGTTTCTGAATATTTATTACCCGTATCAGTCGGAGAACTTAAAATACCTGCTATAAACGGTGTTGATGGCAGCGTTCTTCATTTTATAGATCAAAAATCAAATTTATTTAAACTATGGAATGTAGACTTCAATTCTTTAGATGTAGAACCTCAACAACCAGCAGGTTTAAGATGTATAGATCATATATCTCAATCAATGAAAGAAGATGAAATGACTAGTTGGCTATTCTTTTATTTATCTAATTTCATTATGAATAAATCTTCTAAAATTGATCTAGTAAGTACAAAAGGAAAGATAATAAGCCAAGCTTTATCGAGCCCCGAAGGTGAAGTAAGATTGAATTTAAATGGATCTAATGATAATCAAACTATAGCAGGATCTTTTCTAAATAATAAATCTGGATCTAGTATTCAACATATTGCATTTCAAACTGATGATATATTTGAAACAGCAGAAATTCTTTTAAAAAATGAATTTCCATTTCTAAAGATTCACGAAAGCTATTACGAAAAATTAAATACTAAATATAATTTAGATATAAGTTTTTTTAATAATTTAAAAAGTAAAAACATTTTATATGAGAAAGATGAATTTGGAGAATATTTTCAGTTTTATAGTCAACCAATGTTTTCTGGATTTTTTTTTGAAATAGTACAAAGAAAACAAAATTATAAAGGCTATGGAGAATCAAATGCTACCTACAGAATTAAATCACTCCAAAATTACTATGATGAAAGGAAGTCAGCATGAAAGATAAAAATGATTTAAATAAATGGTGGGAAAATTCAATTATAGATATGAAGCCAGGTGAGATTAAATTTAGAGGTCATCATATCCAAGATTTAATAGGTAATTTATCATTTTCTCAAATGATATGGCTTATGCTTCGTGGAGAAACTCCTTCTAAAGAACAAAGTGAACTATTAGAAGCTGCTTTAGTTGCGGGCGTTGATCATGGCCCTCAAGCTCCATCTATAGCTGCAGCTAGAATGGCGGCAACTTGTGGTTTAAGTTTAAATAATGTCTTAGCCACAGGTGTAAATATGCTTGGTGACGTTCATGGTGGAGCAGGAGAGCAATGCGCCGAATTATACTATTCCATTGATAATATGATGAAAGATGGTGAAAATTTAGACAAATCAGTAACTATTTCAATTTCCAAATGGAGAGAAAAATACGGAAAAATTATCTCTGGATTTGGCCATCGTTTTCATAAACCAACAGATCCTAGGGCACCGCGCTTGATGGAGTTAGTAGAGTTCTATGCAAATAAAAAAATTATTTCAGGAAATTTTAAAGAAATTGGTTTAGCTGTTCAAAATTTTATTTCATCAGAACTGGGAAAGCCCATTGCTATGAACATCGATGGAGCAACGGCAGTAATTTTTTGTGAATTAGGTTTTGATGCCATGTTGTCTAGAGGGTTGTTTTGTATTTCTCGTTCTATTGGAATTCTCGCCCATGGATATGAACAAAAACTTCAAGGTGGACGAAATAAAGGACCTATGCCACCTGAATATTTACCAAATTATAAATCAAAAGAATAAATTATGAGCGAAATAGATATTGGTATTATCGGTTGTGGTAAGATCAGTGATATTTACATACAAAATCTTCAAAAAAATAAAGATATAAACATTTTAGGCTGTGCAAGTTTAAATTTTGAAGAAACAAAAGCTACAACATCAAAATACAATATACCTTTATCTCTTACGGTGGATGAAATGTTAAATAATGAAAAAATTTCCGCTATTTTAAATTTAACAATACCCGCTGCTCATTATGAAATTTCTAAAAAATCTCTTGAAGTAGGTAAGCATGTTTATTCTGAAAAACCATTATCAACAAACATTTCACAAGCTAAAGAATTATTACAAATATCTAAAGAAAAAAATCTTTTACTTGGATGTGCACCAGACACCTTTTTTGGTGGAAGATGGCAAACTGTTAAAAAGTTGATAAATGATAATGTCATTGGCAGACCAACTGCTATTCACGCATTTGTTGGCACTCATGGAACTGAAAGGCATCATCCTAACCCTGATTTTTATTACAAGGTAGGAGGTGGACCTATGTTGGATTTAGGCCCTTATTATTTAACCATGATGGTTTTTCTATTAGGACCAATATCGAAAGTTTGTGGTATTTCAAATAAGTCCACTAATACAAGAAAAATAGAAAATGGACCTAGAAATGGGGAATTGATTGATGTTGAAGTTGATACTCATTGTCAGGGTCTGCTTCAATTTAAGTCAGGAACGGTTGGATCTATTATTATGAGTTTTGATGTCTGGGACAGTGAGACACCT
>Ga0255765_1006677_pt1 | contig 10404 bp, 8 predicted proteins | sample 041ome_8_FD_179965 | JGI IMG/M metagenome (GOLD analysis project Ga0255765, IMG submission 179965) | Coastal salt marsh microbial communities from the Groves Creek Marsh, Skidaway Island, Georgia - 041407BS metaG (version 2) | ecosystem: Environmental > Aquatic > Marine > Intertidal zone > Salt... | reverse complement strand
GGAATTGCCCAGATTGGAAAAGCATTCCGCAATGAAATTACCCCCAGAAATTTTATCTTCCGATCCCGTGAGTTTGAGCAGATGGAAATCGAGTATTTTATACCACCCGGAGATGAGCACTGGCCTCGCTATCACCGCCAATGGATCGATACCAGAAAGCAATGGTTTGAATCCATCGGTTTAACTTCTGAAATGCTTGGCGAAGAGGAACATCCCCAAAATAAGTTAGCTCACTATGCCCGTGCCTGTACAGATATCACTTTCAAGTTTCCCTTCGGCGAGCATGAGCTTGAGGGAATCGCCGCCCGTGGTAATTTTGATCTAACCCAACATCAGGATCACTCAGGCAAAAGCCTGGAATATTTTGATGAAGGTCTTAAGGAGCGCTATCTTCCCCATGTAATTGAGCCCAGTTTGGGAGTAGACCGTACTTTTCTCGCTGTGCTTTGTGCCGCTTATCAGATTGATGAAGTGGATGGTGAAAAACGCACAGTGATGAAATTCCATCCCCGGGTTGCTCCGATCAAAGCTTCTGTTTTGCCCTTGGTAAAAAATAAACCAGCTTTGGTTGAAAAAGCCGACTCGCTTTACAAGCAATTACAAAGAAGGTGGAATGTGACCTATGATCAATCGGGTGCTATCGGCCGACGTTATCGCCGGGCGGATGAAGCCGGGGTGCCTTTTGCCCTTACCGTAGACTTTGACACGATCGAAGGAGACGGCACCATTACCCTGAGGGATCGTGATTCAACAGATCAGCAAAGAATGTCAGTTCAAGAAGCCATGCAATTTTTGGAGGAGAAAATTAATCCCTAGCATGCATTCTCATTGATCTTAGCCACAAGTTGTTTTCCAATCTTCCAAAACCAACTGGAGCGAGCTTCTTCCGTTCCAATAATTTCTACGAAGCTTAAAAGCTAAATCTATGCTTTGACCATGAGGTGGGATATTTTTTCCCATCCTCCAGGCGATGCCACGGATAAAATCAAACCCATTGTGGAAGGAAAACTGAAAATGCTTACCTTTGCTAATTTTCCGAGGGGGGGTCTCAAGCATAATCCCTTTCACTGCGATAACCGGCTCAGGGTTGTCTTGCCCAAAGGGGCCAAGCGAATTGATATCTGCAAGAAGCTTGTAATTTAATTCCTGTGGCTCAACCACTGCATCAATCAAAAGAGTTGGTCTCTCTGTAGTTGGGCTGAACAAGCGGTTGGTACATTCAGTGAATTTCTTAGTAAAGGCTTCCAGTTCGCTCTCCTTTAGTCCAAGGCCAACCGCGATTGGGTGACCGCCCCAGTGAGTCAGGTAATCCTGGCAGTGGGATAAAATTTCAACCAAGTTCAATCCGGGTATTCCACGCCCAGAGCCCGTATATTCATCTTCTGATTTGGCCAAAACGAGGCATGGTTTATTAAGCGAATTGGCTAGTTTTCCAGCCACAATTCCAACCACTCCGGGGTGCCAGCCATCCCCACTCCCAGTCACCACAACTGCGGGCTGGTCAGCAAAATATTTTTCTGCCTGTGCTAAAGCATCCGCTGTAAGTTCTGCTTCAATTCCTTTTCGTTGTTCGTTAAGTTCGGTGAGTCTGGTCGCAAGTTTTTTGCAATCCTTCTCATCGCTTTCTAGAAGAAGCGCAACAGCGGTTTCTGGTTCATTTAACCTTCCACATGCATTGATTCTTGGAGCCAGTTTGTAAGTAATATCTTCCGTTTCTGGCTCCATGGACTCATTCATTCCACATTCTTTAAGAAGGGCTCTTAATCCAGGTGATGCATCATGGAATAACCGTTTAATTCCGAAGTGTGAAAAGATTCTGCTTTCACCTTGAAGAGGCACTAAATCTGCCAGGGTCCCGATAGCACAAAGAGGGAGAAAGTCTCTTGGCGTAAGTTGATCAGCATCAGGTAAGTCTAGTTCCCGAGCTTTTTTGTAAAGTGCATGAATAAGTTTGAAACAGAGTCCGGTCGTGCAAAGATTCCTCCATGGTTGGCCATGGTCTTCCTGGAGATGTGGATTTACAAGGATAGCTAGGGGTGGATTGCCCGATTTTAGTTGATGATGATCAACCACTAGTAAATCAATTCCCTGTTCACTGAGATATCTAGCCTCCTCAACCGAGTTGGTTCCGCAATCTAAGGCAATTACCAAGCTATAGTCCATTCCTTGTAGTCCCCGTTGAAGAACTTTCTTAGTGAGTCCATACCCTTCGGTTATTCTTTGGGGAATGATAGTGTCTGCATGAATATCCAGAGATTTAAGGCCTTGCTTTGTCATAACCGTGGAGGAAATCCCATCCACATCGTAATCGCCAACAATTAAAACCTGATGTTTTTTTTCTCTGGCTACGAATATCCGATTCACAGCAGCCTCCATATTCTGAATCAGAAAAGGGTCCTGGAGATGCTTTAATTTTGGGGTAAGGAATTGATCGGCAATCACCGGATCCTGAACCCCTCTTTTTATCATCAGTGAGGCTACTATTTTGGATAGACCAAGTTGGTCTTTGAGAATGTCCGCGGACGAATGATCCTCATCCTGCTCGATCCAATTCTTCACAATCGAGCCGCTAAATAAAAAAGTAAAAAAATACCTATTTTGAGGTCTGCCAATCGTACTTGGGCAAAAACTCTCCTTCTTCTACATGCTTCCTGTCTCCGCGATGCCAGAAATAGAAAATGGGGCTGGCAATAAAGATGGAGGAGAAAGTACCCGTAAGGATTCCGATCACAAAAACAAAGGCGAAATCATTGATGATTCCGGCACCAAAAATCCAGAGGGATGTAGCCGCTAGTAAGGTGGTGAAACTTGTAAGAACGGATCTCGAAAGAACACGATTGATAGCAATAGTTACAATCTTCCGCAGATTGGTAACCGGGTTGAGTTCCAATTCTTCCCGAATCCGATCAAAAACCACAATGGTATCATTGATGGAATATCCAACAATCATTAGAATAGAAGCAAGCATCGGGGCGGTAAATTGACCTGAACAAATCATTCCATCAGATAAATGACCAATCAGGACAAAGAGACCAACCGTCATGAGTATGTCATGAATAGTGGCTACAACTGCTCCAACTGCGTATCCCATTTCGAAACGAAGAGCCACATAAAGTAAAATGCCGAGCAGAGCAACGGATACGGAGAGGATGGCATCACTCTTAATTTGTTCGCTGACTGAGCCTCCAATATTACTGAGGCCTTCTTCTATGAAAGAAGATTCGGGGAATTGTTTTTGCAAATGAGACAGAGCTTCTCTGGATTTGCCTGTTTCTGTTTGAAGAACCAACCGACTCGCTCCTTCGCCTGAACCAACTTCAGAGCGGTATACATGCTGAATTTCTCCTAGATTGGTGTTCGACTGAAAGGATTCTTCCAGATCTCCGGCATCAATCGCACTCGTAAAACCAGCGACTAATTCTTCTCCCCCGCGGAAATCGATCCCAAGAATCGAATCCTTTTTAGAATAAACCGAGAAGATTCCAATTCCCACTACGATCCAGGACGCGAGAAATGCAATCTTGCGGTACTTAAGAAAATCAATGCTTTCCTTGGGGTCTGCTTTTTGAATGTTCTGCAAACTAATCAAGTTTTGTACTCCTGATCTAAGAAGGAAGGTAAGGAAAAAGCGGCTCACAAACAGGGCACAGAACACGGAGGAAGCGATACCTATGGCCAAGGTAATACCAAAACCCTTAACGGGTCCGGTACCTAACCAGATAAGAATGCTCGCAGTGATCAAAGTGGTTATGTTTGCGTCAATGATAGTGGAAAAGGCTTTGGCATATCCACCCTCCAAGGAATGCTCTGGGGATTTGCCAGCTTTCAATTCCTCGCGAATTCTTTCAAAAATCAGAATATTCGCATCCACCGCCATGCCGATTGTCAGAACAAGAGCTGCCATACCAGGAAGGGTAAAAGTTGCTTGAAAGATGCCCGCGAGAATAGCAATAACAAGCAAAACATTAAGAGCAACCGATACAACCGCTACAATTCCTCCTGCCTTATACCAGACAATCATGAACGCGATTACTAAAATGGATCCCAGCAGACATGCATTGACACTACTTGATAGGGCACCAGCCGCCAGAGTAGGGGATACTTCATATTGTTCCCCAATGGTGAGCGAAACTTTAAGTGGGTTATTGAGAATATCCGAAAGCATCTTGGCTTCGCGGAAACTGAAGTTCCCTGTAATTACTGCGCTGCCTCCCCCTATTCGTTCCTTGACTGTGGGAGCACTTTCCAACTTGCCGTCAAGTACAATGGCTAGGCGACCAGGCATGCCTGTTGCCAAATCGCTCATTTGGGCAATTTGACCAGTTAGATCACCAAATAATTTTCCTCCTTCAGTAGTGAAATCAAGGCCCACTTCCCATCCCCCCATTTGATCCTGCCTGGGGTAAGCCTCCGAGATAATTTCCCCATCCGCAGACCAAAGGCGTCTTACCCAAATAGGTCTTTCATTGGGCTGGGCATCACTTCGTAAAAGAGCAACATAAGGAATTCCTTCATCGTCGGTCCATTCCTCTCCTTCCAAGACGGGAACAGGTGCTTCCGCATTGGTATTTACAATGCGGAATTCCAGCTTGGCTGGTTTCTGCAATTCGCTGATGATTCCTGGATCCTGCTTGGTGGTAAGGTCAGGAATTTGTACTTCAATGGCACGGACTCCTTTCTTTCGAACGAGGGTTTCGGCTACCCCAAACGCATTGAGCCGTTCGCTCATAATTTCTACGACTTTGTCCATCGCAGATGCACCCGATGCCTGATCAAGGTCAGCGGTCACATTGATATCGGTGGCTTCCATGGTGAAGGCGATACCACCGCGCAAATCCAAACCACGCTTGATTGCGGCTTGAGATTTTTTCAGCAGGGTACGGAGGACAAGATCATTTCTCTTGTTTCTGTCTTTGACATGAGTTGCCCGGATACCAGGTTTAACCAGAAAAGGAACAAGTCGGGAACCCACTGTGCCAAGAAATCCCTGGGGTGGGCGGAAATAAGCCGCATAATCAAGGCGGTTTCTGAGACCGTAGTCCCGAAGAGCAGAGTAATTAATTGGCTGGTCTTCAGGAATTTGTAATCTCAAATTATCAATAACCTCAGAAAACTGCTCATGCCCGGAATGAAATGATGCATTTGCATCTGAGGTAACCTGGGAAAGAGCGTATTCTCCGAGTTCCTGATCCTCAAGAGGAAGAATTAACGACACACTAATCGCAGTGATAAATGCGATAAAAATGAGTTTCCAGGTATTCGAACGATTCATAAATTAATACAAGAGAAAATCCTTTCGGGCAGAAAGGAAAAGGGGATAGTGAATTTAATCGATTTTTGCAGAGATCGCGTCTTTGGAAACCTCGACTTTTATGTTTTCTGCGATACGCACAACAAAACGATCATCTTTCACTCCAGTCACAGTTCCAAAAATCCCACCCACGGTTTTGACATTGGCACCCTTTTCCAAAGCCTTGATCATTTTGTCGTGCTCTTTTTGTTTCTTTCTTTGCGGGGCAATCAATAAGAACCAAAAGGCTACAAAAATTAAAATCATGGGCAAAAAGCTCATGAGTCCCCCTCCAGGTGCGGATGGATCTCCAGAAGGTGCCATCGCCAGAGCATGAATAAATGAAAATGAATCTACGGTTGGAAGTGTCATGACAAAGGGACAAACAAACAGAATTTAGAAGAAATTGGCAAGCTTGGAAGGGACGAGCTTACCACTCGTATCGATGTACTTAAGAAACTACTTACTGAGGAGACTTTGCTTTGATTAACTCTTCAGGCCAACTGCGCAAATGTAGATCTCTCTGAGGGAAGGGGATAGATATGCCTGCGTCCTGAAATCGGTCCCAAATACCAAGGAATACCTCACTTCTTGCATTTCCCACGCCGTTGGATGGGTCGTTGATCCAAAACCTGAGCTCCAAATCGACGGAATTGTCCCCAAATCCCGTAAGCAAACAACGGGGTTCAGGATCGTTAAGGACCCGGCCGGAGGACTTGGCTGCTTCAACACAAATCTGCATGGCCAAACGGGGATCTGAATCATAGGAGATTCCAACCGGCACGCGAACACGGATATTTTTGTCGCTGAAGGACCAGTTAATCACCCGGTTGGTGATTAAATCCTCATTGGGAATTAGATGCTCTTTCCCATCGCGGGTAATGATGGATGCATAGCGTGCCCTTAAAGAATTTATCCAGCCATAAGTGTTATCAATTTCAATGACATCTCCCGGCTTTATCGAACGATCAAGAAGCAGAATTAAACCGCTGACTAAATTGGAAACCACTTTTTGGAGACCAAAACCAATACCCACGCCAATTGCACCACCTAATAATGCAAAAGAAGAGAGATCGAGACCCACCGTGGACATTGCCACCAGAAAGCTAAGAAAAATTAGCAAGACCCGAACGACCTTCGCCAAAAGAACCTGAAGCGAGGGAGGTAGATTGGGGAGTTGTCTGATTCTTTTCTCTCCGGCACTTCCCAGCAGTGAGCTAACCCAGAGAAGAAAGAGTAGAATAAATACGCCGTTTACCAAATCGAGGATAGAAAGAGTACTTTTCCCTATGGCAAAGGATGCAGATTCAAGGAAATCAAAGGTGGGTTCGAGTAGGCCAAAGCTTTGCAAGGCAGCCATGCCAAAGACAATGAGGGCAGCCCATCTGAGCCATAAACGGTTATGGGTGAGTCCGGAAATTAATCTGTAAACCAACCATGCACATGTAGCATGCACCAATGGATTCAGTAAGTGTGCTACCCCAAATGAAGTTCGCTCAAATAGGCCACGCCCCAGCAAAATTAGGATAAGTAAAAAGAGGGGATGGAGTAGCTTTTCTACAACGGTAGCTATACGCTCAACCCATGGGGGACGAGTAGGATCCTGAGTCAATTTAACAATTTGAGGCTTGGCTTTCTTGAAAAAAATCCAAGATAAGAAAATGGATAGGGCGATAATGGCACTTTGAACCTGTGCAGTTGGAGATAAGCAGAATGCCAAACCGGTGTCCCAGACCTCGTTAAAAGTAGATCCAATTTTTGCCATTGAGGCTCAATTTTGCTCAGGGTGAAATAGGATGGCAATCTGGAAATGAATGGGGCTAGAAAAGGTTCGGCTTAGAAGGTCGTAACCAAGATAACCTGAATACACCCGATCAGGAAGCCAAGCACAGCACCAATCTTCTCAATAAAGCGGAATTCCTGTTCCATGAAGCCAAGAAGAAGCTCTTCTATTTTATTGGACGAAAAAGACCGGACCTTCTCTTCCACCAAGCTTTTTACATCCACGGAATCCTCCATCTTGGCAGCCAGTCCCTGGGCAGAGGCCCTTAGGAAATCTTCCAGTTCGCTTTGAAAAAGCTTGGTTACTTTTTCGATCATCTCATCACTTAGAAACATCGAAAGCATAGGAAACGCGGCCACCAATTTTTCTCTTATGGTTTTTTCGATTCTTTTTCCAACTTCTTCCAGGGCTTCAGGGCGGGTGGATAGTTCCTCAATTTTTTGGGCCACATCTTTAATGGAGAATAACTCATTGGCCACGAGTTCACCCAGCTTTTCAGCAATCTGCTTTTGTCTTTTCGGGAAAACTCCCTGAAAAGTTATACCCAGAATCTTTTTTGGATCCTGAGGATGGAATAACATCTTGATGGCTATAAAATTAGTAGCCCAACCAATGAGAGCAGCGATTACTGGGAGGAGAAAAATGAAGGATGATAATTCGTTCATTTGATGAAATTCAGGTAATAATTTTTATAAATGATCTGTTTTGAGTTGCTTAAAACTGACGAATAATACTTCTGCAAGAAGTGATCAAAATTGTTTTTACGAAATCTCTACTTTCCTTTGCTCTCTTTTTGAGTGGATGTGGAAGCATAATTACCAAGCCAATTGGGTTGGCTACTAAGGCTGTGGTCACGCCCGTAAAAGTGGTGAGTGGGGCGGCGGTGGATTTGGTAGGCAAGCCAGTGGGTAAAGCAGTGCGTGTCGTCAAGCCGCTTACTCCCGGAGTGAGGATTCGCTAGCGCTTCCTTCTTCCTCCAAAGGTTAACTGTCCACCAAATCCTCGGTTGCGTTTGCGGGAAACAACAGGTGCGGATGGTGCCAGACTTTCTGGTTCGTTGCGGTAGTTAAAATCATCCACAACTTTTCGGGGCAATGGGTTGCCCAGTAATTTTTCAATCGATTCAACTAGGGAAAGCTCTTCCGGTTTACACAAAGTAAATGCTTCACCTTCTGTACGTGCACGTCCAGTTCTGCCAATTCGATGCACATAGTCCTCCGAATGCTGAGGGACATCGTAATTTATCACATGGGTAACATTGGAGATATCCAATCCTCTGGATGCTACATCCGTGGCACAAAGAATCTTTACTTTTCCTTGCTTGAAGTCTTCCAAAGCACCCATCCGGTCGCGCTGCTTTAGGTCAGAATGTAATACGCGCACATCCTGCCCGTGCTCGGTCAGCCAGTGGCTAATTTTATCGGTTCCTCTACGGGTTTGAAAGAAGATGATTAAATTCTCGAATTTAATTTGTTCGAGCAGAGCGATCAAAAGATCAAACTTTTGGATAGCGGGTACGGGGTATAACGCATGGCTAACTGTATCTGCAGCCGATATCTTTATGTCTATCTTTGCTTCTGCTGGGTTATTCAGGGCCCATGCGGAAAGCCTCCTCACTGTATCAGGTATAGTAGCCGAAAAGAGGAGGGTCTGTCTTGATCTTGGAGTCTTTTGGATGATCTTGGTCACGTCCTCGATGAATCCCATATCGAGCATGCGGTCCACCTCGTCGAGAATAAGAATCTCGATCTTCTTCAGGCTCAGGTTTCCCTGGCTTAGGTGATCGAGCAATCGGCCAGGGGTCGCCACGATCACATCAGGTTCGTTCTGCAACTGCTCAAGCTGCTTGCCGTATTTCACACCCCCGTAGAGCAGAGCCATGCGTAGATCCAAAAACTTTCCGTACTTATTGAAATTCTCTTCTATTTGAATGGCCAGTTCCCGGGTGGGGGCAAGGGCGAGGGCCCGGCAAGCACCATGCTTTCCCAACCGATGAATGCAGGGCAGGGCAAAGGCCGCGGTTTTGCCTGTACCGGTCTGGGCAGAGCCAACCAAGTCTCTTCCTTCAAGAATGGGCGGGATCGCATTTTCCTGAATCGGGGTGGGGGTTTCATATCCAAGCTCTTCGATAGCTTGTAAAATTTTTGGGCTTAATCCCAGTTCACTAAACTTCATACTTTTGATTGGGAAATAGGGCAGTGTGCTTCTTTCTTCTTCTTTTAATAGACCAATTCATTTAAATCTTAGTTTTTACCAATGAGCGAGGAGAAAGCGAAGCAGGCATACCGTGGGCGATTGGCACCCACTCCATCCGGTTTTCTTCACCAAGGCCATGTTCGCACCTTTCGCACCGCCTGGGATCGGACTCGCTCCTGTGGAGGTACCCTCGTTTTTCGGATGGATGACCTCGATTCCGCCCGCTGCACCGAGGAATTTGTCGGGGCATGCATCGAGGATATGCAGGGTATGGGTTTGGACTGGGATGAAGGGCCGGACAAAGGTGGTTCCTTTGGTCCTTACAATCAGAGTCGAAGGACTGAGCTTTACTTGAATGTCCTTCGGACTCTGCACGAGCTGGAATGTATTTACCCATGCCTGAAAACCCGTCGGGAAATCAGTGCCGCTGGTATCTTAGATTCCAGCGGAAAGGAATATCTCTATCCCGAGTATTTTCGCACAGATTATACCGAGAAACTACCAGATGATTTTCCAGGGGAATACAACTGGCGCTTTCGGACCAACTGGGGAGATCAGGTGGGATTTACGGACATAAAAAAAGCCGAACAATCTTTCCTTGTGGGAAAAGATTTGTCCGACTTCCTAGTTTGGAGAAAAGATGGGGTGGCAGCCTACGAACTGGCAACCGTGGTCGATGATCACCTGATGCAGATCACCGAAGTGGTCCGGGGTGAGGACTTGCTTGTTTCCAGTGCCCGCCAGTGCTTGCTTTTTGATGCATTAGGCTGGGCACGCCCCACTTTTTATCACTGCGAATTAATGCGGGACGCGGATGGAAACAAGTTATCCAAATCTGCCCGCACATTACCTCGTCTCTTTTCGGCTTCTTGAAATTGCCCGAGCTTTAGCCAGCGATAAAAATTCGTATTGGGCATGGAGGCGGGCAAAGACATAGCCCGCCCATCCATCGAGGATTCCTCCCTGCCATAAATAAACATAAAGAAAACGCAGGGTGGGGCGAAAGGGGAGTTTTCGGAAGATTCGGCGGAGTCTTCGCTTCCCTTTCACCGCCTCGTGTTGCAGGGCCGTATCATCATCGTCTGCCGAGCTTTCGACAATGGCTTCCCAATTGGAGTAGCGGTTATGCTTTTCC
>Ga0255765_1006666_pt1 | contig 10417 bp, 7 predicted proteins | sample 041ome_8_FD_179965 | JGI IMG/M metagenome (GOLD analysis project Ga0255765, IMG submission 179965) | Coastal salt marsh microbial communities from the Groves Creek Marsh, Skidaway Island, Georgia - 041407BS metaG (version 2) | ecosystem: Environmental > Aquatic > Marine > Intertidal zone > Salt... | reverse complement strand
TCTTCTCTCGCACCCACTTGAGCAACTCGAGTTTATTCGTTTCAGCAACTCGCTTGCAGAAATATGTTTCGGTCAAGTAATCCGGCCACAACGATTTCTTCTCCCACACAAACTCCAAAGTCGATATCGAGGACATCTCTTCGACCTTAAACCTCTTCTTCAAATCTCTTGCACGAGTTGATCTTTTAATCAACTTTCTCGTCTCCGTATTCACCTCGTACAAGAATTTGAGATCAGTTTGATTCAATCTCGGAATGATATGAGTGAAACAAATATCGTCGCACTTCACGATCACCTCCCACAAAGAAGACAAAGAAGAACAACTGCTCTTCCCTTCCATCGCGGAATAAGTATATCCTCTCCTCCCCGACAAGGTTTATTCTTCTCTCTCTCTTTCTGTGCGTGTCTTTCTGTGGTGTATACAAATGTCACATGCGAGAAATATTTTCCCCTAAATACTGAAAAATCTCTCCCAAAAACCGTTTAAACACGCGCATAAATACACGCGTATTCGTCGCGCTTATTATTCGTATATTAAAAAGAAAAGAAGAAAACCCGGTGGTGCATATACATATACACGTAATGGCGTTGTTTTCGAGCGAAGATGATGCATCAGAGAACAGAACAAATCCGCTTTGGAAAGTTCTGCAAAAGTCCTTCGTGTCGTATAAAAAACTCCAATTCTCGAAACGAATGTACGCGATGAAAAACTCGATATTTTCGAGACGAATACACGACGAGAGCAACAGAGACGTCAGAAACACAGTCGTTGTGATTTTAGGCGAGAGAATGACCGCGTTCGATCGACTCATCAGTCGCGTGGATGCGTTCTTTTTCAGCTCCTACGTCTCGGAATTTCCACCCATCGAGAGCAAAAAAATGTTCCTCTTTACGAATAATACGAATACTACCACGAATACGAAAGAAACGACGACGATGAAAATGAAGTCCATAGACTTCGTGGCGAACCAAGTGGGCGGGTACACCACGGATTGCGGGTGGGGGTGCACGCTGAGGAGCGCGCAGATGCTGTTCGGGGAAGCGTTGATGAGGAGCGCTCGAGCGCGAAGATTTAGGCGGAGGAGTTTAAGGAGAAGCGAAGAAGATGTAAGCGAGGAGGAGGAGGAGGGAGAGGAGTTTAAGAGGAAGAAGGAGATTGTGGATATGTTTTCGGACGATAACGATGACGATGAAAACGAGGATAAAAAGGAGAAGAAGAAGAAGAAGACAAAGAATGTATTCGGGTTGAGAAGAGTATACGAAGGAGACGAGGACGAGAATGCGTTGTGCCCCGGTCAGTGGATGGCACCGTCCGAGATTTGTAAACGATACGGGAAAATGATGAATAGGTTGGATTCTTTTCAAAACGTTCGTTGTCTCATTCTCGGCGACGGGTGCGGCGGAGGCGTGCCTGAGTTTTACCCGGAAAGAGTTCGAGAGGAAATGAAAACGCACGCGGACAAAGACGTTTTGATTTTAGTACCTTTACGATGCGGCGCGAGCGACGCGATTAATCCTGAATACGTGAAATCGTTACAGAAATTTCTAAGCGTGCGCGAGTGCGTAGGTATCGTCGGAGGGAAGAAGACCGCGTCGTATTACATCGTCGGGTTTACGAGCGGTAAGAAGAGTAGTGATAGTTATAGCGGGGGAGAGAAGGAGGAAGAAGAAGAGGAGGAAGAAGAAGCTGAAGAAGAAGAAGAAGAAGAAGAGACAAGAGCAATATATCTCGACCCACACGTCGCGAAAGCGTACGTGTCACCTCGCGAGCGTTCGCGAGACGAATCGACGGAATCTGCGTATTATCGTTCCTTTTTCGGAAGCGCTTCGGAACACGGCATTTTATACACGCCGTTTCACGCGCTCGATCCGAGCTTAGTCGTTGGATTTTTAGTAGGTAACGATACTAATTACGACGAGATGAATAATGCATCTTCCTCCTCCTTGGACGCGTTCGTGGATGTTTTGACGAATATTGAACGCGAGAGCGGATCGACGCCTTTGATTACGGTGGTTACCAAAAAAGTGTTGTCGAAGAAGAAAATGAATAGCAGTATGAATAGCAGCAGTTCGAAACGAACGGAAAACAACAAAAGAGGAGAGGAAGAGGACGAAGACGATTGGGAAATCATCGATGGTTGCGAAGGAGAAGAGTTTTAAGACTTTTAGACGGGTTTTAGCGTTTCTTTTGTACATTTACAAAATCATCATCTCGAATACCACCGTGCGGTACTACAACATCATCATCACTTTACTACTACTATCACTATTACTATTACTATCTTTCAACTAAGTACTCCTATCCGATACTTTCTCAACGTCCGAGTCCTTCCTTGCCATTTCCAACTGTTGACTCTTCGTCTTAGTGTTATGCTTGAAAAATTCGCACGCCACGGCGCCAGAGAAAAACACCAGAGCGACAAAATACGTCACGCCAAACGGTTTATCGCTGGAAAAGAACACGAACGAGGATATAACGGTCAAAACTTTCCTGCACGTGGTAATCGCCACCGCTGGTACCGCGCCGAAATGCTTCACCAGCGTCGTGTAAAACACCGCGCCGAGCCAAAACACGATCGATCGAAACGTGATCAAACTTAAATAAAACCAATCGCCAAAGAAAAACGCAAACGCGTCCGGTTCTTTGACTAAAACCACCACGAACACTAACAAAGCTCCAATCGAATTCGTCATCAACATGTTCTCCGATACCGTCGCCTCGTAATCTCTCAACGCCTTATCCACCACGTTCGACTGCACCGCGCCGACGCACACGCAAAAGAAGGACAGAAAAAACCCAAACGCGTACAACGTGGGATCTTCCGCGTCTAACTGTTTGTTCCCTTCGTGTTCCCCTAACGCGAAAAAACACGACGCGATCACTAACAAAACGCACGCTAAATAGTCCAACCAGTGGTACGTTCGTTTCAGCCACACCGAGGAGAGGAGAATCACCGGTATCAGTTTGCTCGATTTCAACACCGTCCCCGTGGCGTAGTTGATGTATTTGTACGAGACTTTCCCGAGGGAAGTGTATATCCCAATCAAAGATGCCGAGGCGACGTATAAGTGTATCGGTGCTTTCAACGGCGGCACTATCCTCGAATAATACTCGTGGTGCATAAAAGAACTACTCTTCTTCTTCTTCGTAGGAGTAGCAGTACTTTTCAAAACATCTTCAACACCGTTCGTGTTGCTCCCAAAGTCTTTCACATCACCATTTCCCTCGTTATCCGTCGTAATCATCATCCAAACAAACGTCATCACACTAAACACCACGAGCTCAAACAACGCCAGAAACCAATAGTGGTGGAACCCTTCTATTCTTTTTAAGATGTACTCTTCGGCTGCGCAGGATATTCCGATGGATGCGATCGTTCCGATGGAGAGGAAGATGAAGAAGGATTTCTTATTGGAGGTCAGGTGGATGTGCATTTTTCCCAACAGGATGGGGATTCGATGAGGATGATGTGCAGAGGAAGAAGGAGCGCTCATGTTCTTGAAGAAATTGCTTTTTTACTCTCTAAACTCTAAACTCTGTGAGTGTGCGTACGCGTGTAAATGTGTGCTCCTCAACACGAATAACACCTTCACTTCTGTTCTCTCTTTTGTGTGACGAAAGAGAGTTGATGCTTTTTTTTACCTAATTAAATTTTTCTCTGTCTCTCTCTTTCTGTTATTACAACTGATGATGATGATGATGATGATGATGATGATGATGATGATAATATTCTAATTCGTGTGTAACGCTCCTCCTTCGTATCGCCAACCCGATGGTAAAGGGCAGTTATTGTCGAGGAGGTATTGTACACATTCGGTTTGGTTGTTCTTGTGCGCTAATCGTACGGCCTCAGAGCCCCAAGGCGCTTTGGCGGTTTCGTGTAAGTACTTCAAACAGTCCAAGTGGCCGGACTCGGCTGCCAACATACACGCACACACGCCATATTTATCATACTTTCGCTCAACAAGGTATTCGAGTATGTGGAGATGACCATTTAAAGCCGCCATTGAGGCAGTTCCTCGATTCCAAGGCGCTTCGACTTCTTCGCGTAAGTATTTGAGGCACTCGAGATGACCTTTTAAGGCAGCATGTGCACACGCACTCACACCGATAGGACACTCATTTGCAACGCAATACTTTACCATTTCCAGATTACCTTGTTCTGCGGCCATATTAATCGTCTTATCATCCCACTCACACTTTTTCTCCTCTCGCGCCCACTTGAGTAACTCGAGTTTATTCGTGAGAGCAACTTTCATGCAGAAAAATGGTTCGTCCAACCAACTCGGCCACAACGATTTATGCTCCCACGCAATCTCCAACGTCGATATCGACGACATCTCTTCAACTTTAAACTTCTTTTTCAACTCTTCCTCGCGAGAGGATCTCTTCACCAACTTTCTCGTTTCACCATTCACCAGGTGCAAGAATTTCAAATCCGTCGAATTCAATCTCGGAAGCACGTGTGTGAAACACACATCGTCGCACTTCACGATCAAATCCCACAAAGAATCTCTCTGCCCAACCTTCCTCTTCCTCCCTCTCGTCATCATCGCGACTCCTTCTCCAGATATCGTCACAATCGGAGCTTTTTATGCACCCCTGCTCTCTTTCGATGCTGTAAAAGGACTTTTAAGGGGGAGAAAAGTGCCGCAAAATTCGCCATTCGTATGTACACATAAACGCTTCGAAAAGAAGACGCATCCACCGAAAAACGCGCGAGAAAAGCGACCGAAAAGACAGTCTCTTTGCTCTCCTCTGCGCTTTCCGTGGGTTTCTGCTCCGAAACGCGCTCATCAAAGTGTCCTCTTTTCTTTCGTAAACCTTCTTTTAGGACTGTTCTGTTCGGGATTTTATCCGTAAAGTTGGTAAGCGTCGTGACTGCATACGGAGCACATCTGAGACATGGGCGGGTCGTTCGATGACTTAAAAAAGCTCTCCTCCGCGCGAAAAGCATCCGTGGACAGCGCACGACCGCGTTTAAGGAAATCAACGACAGAAAACGACGATGATTTGAAAGATGACGACGAAGATGCTTTAAAAGAGGAAGAGGAAGAGGAGGAGTTCGAGTTTAACGAACACCACGCGCTGACATTAACCGGCCTCTCCGGGAAACGATTGAAACGAGAACTGAGCAGACACCAATTGTTTCAAGGTCTGGAGGATACGCAAAGTCCGGAAACCACGCCCGGGGGGACGTTAACCATGGAGAGTGCGCAGACGCTGGCGGCGGAGACGGATTTAATACGGGACGCGAAAGTGGTGTCCGGAGCGGGAGGAAGAGACGAGTATTTATATCAGCAGCAAAAGGTAGAGGAGGAGAGCGGGAGTCACGGGAACAATAACAACAACAACAACGCGAGTGGTAATGGCGGCGGTGGTGGTGGGATAAAGCACGCGCCGTCTTTGGCGCAGATTTTCGGGACGGCGAATGCCTCGGGGAATAATTCTTCTTCGCCGGCGGGGATGGAGCGATCGAGCAGTCCGTCGTTGTCGCCGCAGCACAAGCAAATGCTCCGGGAGTACACGATGAACAAGAACAAAGAGCAGCTCAGTAATAATAATAATAATAATAGCAACAACAACAACAACAACGAAAAGAACAAGAGCAGCGCGACGAATTTACAACACGCGAACACGTTATCCGGAGCGTCGAGTAAATTCTTAGCCGAGGAGATTCGGCACATGCGAGACGATCCGTCGTTGGATAAAAAGACGAAAACGAAAAAGTCAAAATCGACGACGATTAAAGAAGGCGAGGAATTGATGGTGATGGCGCCAGATGGAACGACGAAGAAGAAGAAAAATGCGAAAGAGGTGGACGAAGTTTTGGACCAAGGTCAGAGACGCTTAGCGTTACGATCGGTGCAACGCACGACGGAGGATTTGCTGTTAATCTCGGACGCGTTGAAGACGAAAGAGGCGACGTTGGGGTCGTTACCAACCAGGCTCGGTAAAGGGTTGGAGTTGATCAAAGATAACATCACGCGCATTCATCGATCGGAAGGTTTACTCTCGAGAAAAAAAGTCGCCATGGGAAGAGTCAATCGATACGAGTTATTGAGAGGAGCGTTTGGTGGCGGCGAAGACGGGCGATCGGAAAAAGGCGAATCCGAAGCCGGCGAAGATTTATACGCGAAGTTCACGCCGAGGAAGCTGAAAGTCAAATCGAAGAAGAAGTTGATCGTCATGGCTATTTTAACCGGCATCGCGTTGGTTTTGTTGTGTTGCACGACGGTGTTCGTGAAACAGTACGAGGAAGACTACGTGTTGTTGGTCGCGCCGGCGTCGTCGCACGAAATCGTCGAGTTGCACGAACACGCGGAGATCTCGAAGAAACACATATCACACGCGAGTAAAGGGATGATGGAGGTGAAAATGGGCGCGAGCGAGTGTCACGCGCATCACACGACGGATGTTCCGGTGTATTATTTGCACTCGCAAATACGACAAGGCGACGTCGTTTTAGCCGCCTTGGCAGACATACAGTTGCACGATTTAGGAAGCTCCGATGATCCGACGGGTGCGCACAGAGAAGGAGAAGAAGAAGAAGAAGGAGTGAACCACAACAATAACAGTGGGGGATATCGAAGGGCGTTACTTTCGGCCTCGGCTGGCGGGCCCGGACCGTCGGTTGAAAAAATGTCCTACACCATTCTCAGCAACTATAAGAAATCGAACGGCGACGTGTACATCACCGTCAGCACAAACTGTCCCGAAAACGTCTCCGTTCGAGCAACGATACGAGATGTTGGCTTGGTAGGCATCGGGCAACAATGGATCGCGTTGGTCTTGTTAATCGGCGTGTTTGGTTTAATCATCGTCGAAGTCATCCACCGAACGTTGGTTGCTTTTCTCGGCGCCGCCGCGGTCTTGTACGTCTTGGCATTGGAACACCGATTCCCATCCGTGGCGAAAATTATCCAGTGGATGGACCACGAAACGTTGGCGTTGCTTTGGGGGATGATGGTTATCGTCGCGTTGCTCGCGCGATCCGGGGTGTTTGAATTCCTCTCGGTTCGTTTAATCGAGTTATCGAGATGCGACATGTGGCGCTTGACGTGGATGCTCATGCTCTTCGATTGCATTTTGTCTGCGTTTTTGGACAACGTGACGACGATGCTTTTATTAGCGCCGGTGATTATTTCGTTATGCAAAGCGTTGAAAATTGATCCGAGACCTTTATTACTTCCGTTGGCTTTGTTCGGTAACATTGGCGGCGCGGCGACTATGATTGGCGATCCACCAAACATCATCGTCGGAAACGCTTTAAAAGAGTACATCGATTTTAACGATTTCTTACAAATTATGGCCCCGGGCGTCGTTTTAACCGTCCCGGTTGTTTTAGTCTTCGTCCGATGGCACTACGGGAAAGAGTTTTACTCCCAAAAGTTGGTGGTGGATTTAGAGAAAATGAAAAGAGACTATCCGATTCGAGACATGCCTTTATTGATTCGATCCGGCATCGTCTTGTGTTTTGTCATAGTCTTGTTCTTTTTACACCCGGTGATTCACTTTTCGCCGTCTTATGCCGCGTTATTCGGCGCAATCGCGGTGCTCTTAACCGGTCCAGAACACGATTTCGAACACGCTCTGGAAAAAGTCGAATGGGATTCGCTCTTATTCTTCGCCGGCTTGTTCGTCTTCACCGAAGGCGTCGCCGAACTCGGCTTATTGCGAGAAATCTCCGACGCGCTTTCGGCGCTAATCGAAATGGTCCCAGTCGAAAAGCGCTCGCAAGTCGCTATCGTCCTCGTCCAAATCGTCGCCGCCGTCGCGTCCGCGTTCGTCGACAACATCCCGTTCACGACCACCATGTTACCCGTCATCGTCCAAATCGCCGAAAACGTCGAAGGCGTCCACATCAAAGGTTTAGGATGGGCGTTATGTTTCGGGGCTGATTTCGGGGGCATGGGTACCCTCATCGGCGCGAGCGCGAACATCGTCATGGCTGGTATCGCCCACGAGGCTGGATTCCACGTCACGTTTGGTCAGTTTTTCAAAATCGGGTTCCCGGCCATGTGGATTTCGCTCGTCATCAGCGTCTGCTATTTGTGCATGATGGAAGGCGCCGGCGCCTTGAAGTAGTAGTAAGTAGAGTTTTGCGAACGATGATGATGTCAAAGCGTTTTTTGAGGAGATAGAGAAGGAAAAGAAGAAAAGAGTTTTGTCTTACAGTAGCGCAGCGTAGTCTGGAAAGCGAATACTATTTATGTAACGGAAAAGCAACGATGTAGTATATGGTACATATATGTAACGCGTAAATAACCTAGTATTCGTACATAATCTGTTCATACTGCCATAATTAATTGATTTTGTGGACATCTTTTGACATGCATCGGTCACATTTGCATCGATACCATCCACATTAAAGGTAGGGGAATCTTTTCCTTGCATTTGCTCCATTACAACACACACAAATGTCCTCTTTACTGTTCTCCTCCGTCGGTACTCCTACTCCTGTTGTCGTTCAAAAACGACGTCAGAGGATCATCAGAGCGCATTCATCTTTTCGCGCCTTTCCGTCTTTCTCCGTTTTAGATGAATCGTCATCGTTTTCAACGCAAAACAAAAGTAATACTGAAAAACCCACATGCGTTGCCGGCGGGGAAAGAACGGAAACGAAGATGTTTAGAAAAAGGAACACCAGTAACAGTAACAACGACAACAAAATCCTGAAAAGTGTCCTCGTCCTCGTTCAAACAGTCCTCGTCCTTCTCTCCACCTCTTCGATTAATGCGCACGCGTTGGAAGCGAACGAGCAAACGGAGTCGAATGCATTCGTACAAACTTTGTTACAAAAAACCGAAGAGAAACGAGAGGAAAGACAGAAAGAACGAGTGCTCGAGTATTCGAAGAAAAATTTCAAAGACTATTTAGCTTTCGTGGATAACGGACGAACCGCGAAAACAGAGAACGACGTCAAAATAAAAGAGTGGCTGGAGAAGAATAAGTGAGAATTGTATTAATAGTATTATTATTATTAAGATTATATCGATGTGATTAATGTTGATGCGTATGCGAAGCGTTTACTCTCTCTCTGGTCTCTCTCTTTTATAATTTTTAATCTCTGCACGCGCCGCTTCGAATCTCTTTCGCTTTCTCTTCGAACGCTTTTAAACCTTCTTCTTCGGAGGCGGCTTCGCCTAACGCTCTGACCAACGCGGAGCCGACGATGACGCCGTCTGCGCCCCAGTTGACGATTTGCTTGGCGTGTCCGGCGTTGGAGACGCCGAAACCAACCGCGATGGGTTCGTCGGTCACTTTACGTAAATCCGCGACTAACTCTTCGACTCTCGAGGCGACGTTGGTTTGCATCCCAGTCACGCCAGTGACGGAAACCAAATAGACGAAGCCTTTGGTGTTCAAGGCGATTTGCCGAGCGCGTTCCGTCGGCGTCGTCGGCGTGGAGAGCAAGACCAAATCGATGCCGTATTTCGAGCAAATCTTGCTCGTCTCGTACGTTTCCTCCAACGGTACGTCTGGAATTAACAACCCTCTCGCGCCGGCGTCGGCGATTTGTTGCACGAACTTCTCCACGCCTCTCTGGTAAATCGGATTGAAATACGTAAACATCACAATCGGCGCCTTCACGCCTTTGCCGTTATCGATGGTTTTCTTCGCCATGGCGATGACTTTATCTAACGTAGCGCCATTTTCCAAAGCTCTCGTCGCCGCGGCTTGAATCACCGGACCATCCGCTAACGGGTCGGAATACGGAACGCCTAATTCGATGACATCTGCGCCAGCCGCGTCTGTTTTGTTTGTTGTTTCAAAGAAATTAAAAAGAAAGAAAGAAAGCGAGAAGAGCGTGGTTTCGTCAGTCGAAGACAAAGACAAAGACAAAGAAGACGAAAGACGAGCATAAGTAACGCACCTAAAATCTTCAAAGCTTTCGCCGTGGCTTCTAAGTTCGGGTCCCCGGCGACGACGAAAGGAATGAACGCGATTTTGTTTTCCGATTTGAGTTTCTTGAACGTTTCGCCGATGGTTTGCACTCCTCCGCTCGTCGCCGCCGAGGCAGTAGTGGCAGCCTTCTTTGGTCTCATTTTGGTCTGCATTTTGCCTCCAATTTTGTGTCTTCTTTTTGTGATGATAAAACTTTTCTTGTTCGAAGAAGAACAAGAAGTTTTCGTTTGTGCGAAAGATGTCGATCGCATGTTCTGATCGCTCGAGTTGTTCTTTCGCGTTCTTTCTCTCTCTTTCTGAATAGAAAAGGCGCTGAGACGTATCTGATTTTTGGATAATGTTTGGGAAAATTCCAATCCCAATCCTCGCTTTGATATATATATAGAATGCTCTCAAAAGACGACGAAAAGGGTATGTGCAGTGGTGTACGTATTCTCTGCGTCTCTGCTTTTTCTGTGCGTGTGATTATTATACGCGTATGTGCGAGTCTCTCTCTCTGTCGTTGTA
>Ga0255765_1006652_pt1 | contig 10434 bp, 7 predicted proteins | sample 041ome_8_FD_179965 | JGI IMG/M metagenome (GOLD analysis project Ga0255765, IMG submission 179965) | Coastal salt marsh microbial communities from the Groves Creek Marsh, Skidaway Island, Georgia - 041407BS metaG (version 2) | ecosystem: Environmental > Aquatic > Marine > Intertidal zone > Salt... | reverse complement strand
CTCAAACTGACTGGTCACCCGATGGCGACACTGGGAAGCAGACCACACCGGCTGCTTGAGCCGATCGGACTCGTTAGCCTGAATAAGTGATTCCCACGCTTTTACGTAATGTCCTTCCCGCTCCTGCAACCGCGACACGCCAAAAAGGGCGTCGACGTGCGCGCCGGCGAGGTCACGCAACTTTTGCCCGATCCCGGAAGCCATTGTCAGAGCGGGATCAGCCTCAACCAGACGGGCAAGCGCATAAGGATCACCGGGAGAGAGCGTGGCCGCACGTGCAAAAAGTTGGCAGGCCAAGTCGCGATCACCTGTTTGCTCGGCAATATGCGCACGATTAAACACGGCGCGATAGTAATCGGGGCGAATTTCCAGTGCGCGATCAAGCCATTGGACCGCCATGGATGTGTTGGCAAAACGCTCCGAATAAACGGAAGCAAGGTTGCTCATTGCCTCCTCGGGCTCGCTAATACCCAAGGCTATTGAGCCCTCGTAGGCTTTCACAGCCTGCGTGTAAAGACCGGATTTATTAGACCACCAGCCAAGATTAAACCAAGCAGTCGCATTGTTAGCGTCTGCAGCCACTTGTGCCTGCCAATGCGCCAGCTGCCGGCGAAGATGCTCCATGACTTAGTCTAGCAAAACAAAAAAAGCGGGCATGAAGCCCGCTTTATTTTTCGCAGCATCTGCTGCTCGGTACGGCCGCCTCTTAGAAGCGGAAAGTGACCTGAGCAAACAGATACTGACCCAGCGTGTCATAGAAACCAGCAATCGCGTTGGCGTTGGTCGACAAACTACCACCAACCAGAGGAGGCTCTTCGTCGAACACGTTGTTCACACCAACGAGCAACTCAGAGTCGCCAAAGAAGCGGAACGTTGCGTTCAGATCGATGTAACTTTCAGAGCCAGACATATTGCCCTGAGCAATTGAGTCGGCACCCTCAGATCTACTGCTGGTCAGCGCACCATCGTAGTCAACACCCTCAAAGTAACGCCAGCGAGCGGTGACTGCCCAGAAACTATTGCTGTCATAGCTAGCTGACATTGTGTGACGCCACTCAGGCTTCGGGAAACAACGGCTGCTCAGCAAACCGACACAGTCGAACGCCTCGCCCGGCAGGATTTCTATCTCCCAGTCCATCAGGTAGGTACCCGCCAGGTTGACATCAAACGTGCCGCCCAACGCGTCCATCATCCAGGATGCCGCTACGTCAACACCTGAGGTGACACCCGTACCGATGTTCTGCAGACCGTTGAATACGCGTGGGATTTCACCCTGCCACAAGTTACCGGTAGGGCCCCGCGTGATCGAATCACACAAGACACCGTTGGTGGCACACTGTCGGACAATATTCTCTGCGCCAACAGTTGCGATTGTGTTTTCAATCTCGATATCCCAGTAGTCCACAGACACGGTGAGATTGTCGGTAGGCGTGAATACAACACCAACGGTGATGGTGTCGGCTTCTTCCACATCCAGATCCACGTTACCACCTGTAACCTGGTTGTACTGGTCCGCCGGGCTCTGAACCACACTGCCGTATTGAGCGGCGGTAACGCCGGTCAGTGCACACTGTGCAGCCGTGTATTCTGGCGTGGCGCCTGAACACGGGTCAGCACCAGCCCACAGACCCAGATTGTTGACCGAGTAAAGCTCAGCAACGTTGGGCGCGCGCACAGCACGGTTGTAGCCGGCACGCAGGCGAACCAGGTCAATGGGCTGCCAGTCCAAACCAGCGCGGTAAGTGTCTTGTCCACCTACGGTGCTGTAATCGGAGTAACGGTAGGCCAAGTCGGCAGCGAGGTTCTCTGTCAGAGGGATGTTGGCCTCGGCAAAAAACTCAGTCACCGTGAAGCCGCCACCCAGTGATGGCGTCGGGCCACCCTGACCCAACAACTGACCCTCGGCAAAGACGGTGTCAGAGGTTCGGTCAAAATCTTCGCTTCGCCATTCGTAACCCACTACGACTTTAATGGGATCGGCAGAACCAATTGAGAACAGGTCGCCAGTCACATAGCCGTTGATCACTTCAGTAATACTCTGAGAGCTCAACATGCCAGTACCGGTCAGACTGTTAGCCTGCTCAGACGTTACGCCATTTGGCGTAAAGACCGAGTAGCCCGGACAACCATTGTCACAGGCGTCTTGGTTCAACACTGCCGTGATGTTGGGGGCAAAGAAGTCGTTGATGTACGTGGAGTTCTGACGCGACTGCGCGTGCAGGTAGCTCACATCGTAAGACCAACTATCGGTGATGTCGCCTTTACTGCCCAAAACCACGCGGAAACTGTCGTTTGAGAAGTTATTGGAACGAGGTCCACCTTCTACGTTACGTTTGCCGACGTACAGTCCGAAAGTATCGTAGCCCGGTATTTCATTGGCCAAATCGGCTGCAAACGCCTCGGGCAAATCCTCTAGACCCAGAATATAGGCTTCGACGAAGAACGTGCCGGATTCCGCAATCTGCGCGCGCGTCTGTGCGCTGGAGACCATCACCTCTAAATAAGGCGTGAAGTGTTCGTTGATCTCGTAATCAACAAAGGCACCCGCGTTCCACTGCTCCAACGGGCGCAAAAAGTGGTTAACAGGGGCGTAGTTGTAGCGGTTTGTGCCATCCCAGGGAGTCAGACCACCACTTGAGTTGACGTTACCGAAGAAATTGCCTGCGCCGAAGTCAAGAGCGCCGTCTACGTAAGGATAGATATCAAAGTTAGGCACAATAGCGTTAGCTGAGCCACCAACGCCTAGGCCTGAACCGGTCAGGGCACCTGCTGAGTAGTCACGAGCTTCCTGACGCAGTTCTTCCTGCTGGCGCCAACTGGCATATACCGTGGCGTTACCTCTGCCATCAGCGAAGTCCGCACCCATGGCAATATCGATCTGATCGTTGATGCCATCAGGGCCTTCTGTACCGGATGGGTAATCGAAATTACGACCATCCAGCAAGTCCTGAATGTAACCATTGCTGTTGTCATGGCGGTAGCCACTCCAACCTGCACGAAGTTCAATGCCATTCATGCGTCGCGTGATGAAGTTCACAACACCCGCTACCGCGTCCGCGCCGTAGGTGGCCGATGCACCACCAGTCAGAACATCCACGCGCTCCAGGGCTATCGTTGGAATTTGTGAAATGTCAGGTGCCTGGCTTTGCGCTGCGCCTGCAGTCATGCGGCGACCGTTTACCAGCACTAGGGTACGCTCTGCTCCAATGCCTCGGAGGTCGACCGTTGCGGTACCAGTGGAACCGTTTGAGATGTTGGCGTTCTGGCTTGTCTCAATAGAGGGGAGGCTGTTCAAAACGGCTTCGATATTCACGAAACCGAGATTCTTGATGTTCTCTGCGGTCACAACGGTAACCGGGCTGGTAGCTCCGAAGCCGTCATCAGTCGCAATACGGGTACCGGTGACAATCACTTCCTCAGTTAAGGATTCCGCCGTTGCGTCATCCTCCTGACCGAGAACCATACCACTTGATAGGCTAGCTGAAAGAGCGGTTGCTACGGCAATACTTAGTCGCCGCTTGTTGAGTGCGTTCATAGGGAACCTCTTACTGTATGTTGAGTGAGCGCTTGCGTCGGGCACTAGAGCTCCGCCTTCACAGGTTACTCTCATGAAGCTACGAAGAGTGGGAGACCGACTCCTATTTATGACATATTTACGTTCTTTAAAGGGAACTTCAGCATTGTAGCTCAGCAATTAGCCCACGATCCACACCGACGGGCCGGAAATTCAAGCATCAGTCGATGCGGTAAACCCCCACCGTGCGGCCCGAGGAGAGAACCGTCAGGGTCCACAAGCCCAAAAAGTTCTTCTTAACCGCGACTGCTTGCCCCTTGGCCGTGTGACGGTAATTGCTGCCACTGCGTTGCCGCCATACTTGGCCGTTGCTGAGGGTGAATACTGTTTTCCCGCTCCAGCCAGAAAAGGGACCGACGATTTCGGCCTCGAAGGGCTCGCTGACCTCAGGCTCAGGTGGCGCTTTGGCAATCTCCTGCTTCGCTGCCTCAACCTCAATGGCAACGCGGCGATCAATTTCCGCTTCGCGCTCTGCCGCATCGGCTTCACGCACCTCCTCTAAGACCTCTTCCCGGACCTCTTCCCTCACCTCGGCGCTGACAGTCTCCTGAACCTGATCAAAGCGCTCTATTAACCATTGGTTGAGTGCGTCGAGCTCATCAGTCGATAACGAGTCGATCCCGGTTGCGCGGCGCTCTTCTGCCGACATTTCCCGCTCTATGCCGCTAAAGGCAGCATCGTTGCGCTCCTCAGCAAATCCCTGCGGGGCAATCACCAGCGCAAGCAGCAGGCAACACAAGCGGTAAATATGGCTTTGACGTCTCATTTTTCGGTTCCTTTTTGACCAGCTTTGACCAGCATTGGCCCGCACGAGTTAGCCAGCACGCCACGTGCATGCCGGCGCGGCGTCTCGCACCGGCTATTGCGAGGGCGGCAGCACTCTTTCTACACCAGAGGGCGCACCCAGCAACAAAATGTCTGCTGGCCTTGCGGCGAAAAGCCCACTACAGACAACGCCAGTGATCTGATTGATGCGGGCTTCCATCTCCAAAGCATCTTCGATTGCCATCCCATGGACGTCCAAGATCAGATTGTGATTATCCGTCACCACACCCTCGCGCCATACCGGCTGACCTCCCAGCGCTTGAAGCTCCCGCGCAACATGACTGCGCGCCATGGGAATGACCTCTACGGGTAATGGGAAAGCGCCCAACACTGCTACGCGCTTGCTCACATCGGCGATGCAGATAAATTGCCTTGAGGCGGCGGCAACAATCTTTTCCCTAGTGAGTGCCGCACCCCCACCTTTGATGAGGTGAAGCTGCGAATTGGCCTCATCGGCGCCGTCGATATACACGTCGAGGGGACCCACACTGTTGAGATCAACAACGGGTAGGCCCAGTTCCAATAGCAATGCCGCTGAACGCTCCGAGCTGGCCACAGTGGCCTCGATGCGGGACTTGAGTTGCGGTAGCAAGCGAATAAAGCACTCTGCTGTCGTGCCCGTCCCAATGCCGAGCAGAAGCGCATCGCTGTGTTCCGCGGCCACGCGCTCAAAAGCGGCCTCAGCGACCTTTTCTTTCAATAGTTGTTGGTCCACCCAAACTCCGACAGCACCGACCGTTCGTCAGCGGAGAGTATATCGCTGATACCTTCGAGCGGGACGGCTTTTCGATGACGAGGCCATTGGCAGCGCTTTGCTCCAGACTGAACACTACCGGCAGTTCTTGAATCTAACGGCAGAGTCACTTAGCAACGTGAGCAGTACCCCATACCCGAGCTCCGCGAGCCGCTTGGTCTTTCATCAATAATTTTTGATGAATTGATCTGGAGGTGCTAGCCTGCGCGCCATGCTCCAGAAAGCCCAAGTCATTGCGCTGGAAACCCAGCGCCCAACTGACGCTGTCAGCGACAAAAACGCCGAGTCACTGAATACGCTTTTCAGTGCACTGGCACACCCATTGAGAATGCAGGTGCTTAGGGTCATGAGGGCCGATTCGTTCAGTGTGTCGGAGCTTTGCGCCGCATTCTCTGTGCGCCAAAGCGCACTAAGCCACCACCTCAAGATCTTGACCGACGCCGGATTTTTGGCCCGGCGACACGAGGGCACGGCCACGTTTTACCGACGGCAACTGCCTGAAGGCAAACACCAGGCGCTGCGGCAGCAGATTCTGGATGAGATTGACGAGGAGTCGATGCCGGCCGATCTCGTAGCCGGTCTAGAAGCGGTTCAGCGCCTCAGGGAAGGACACTCTGCGGCATTTTTCCGCGACCGTGGTAAAGAAATCCGCAAGCAACAGGAGTCCATTGCCTCATGGGAAGACTACAGCCGGGCCACGCTTCACCTGCTGGATCGCGCAGGCGATTTTGAGCAGAGCGCGGTCATTGAGGTAGGACCAGGCGACGGCGCCTTGCTCGGCGATCTCGCCAAGCGCTTCGCCGCGGTGTGTGCACTCGATAATTCAGAAGAGATGCTCCATGCGGCGCAGCAAAATACCCGAGAGATCTCCGATATCGAGTACCACCTGGGTGAACCCTCAACACTGATCGCGCGGCGCGGGACCTTCGCGGCTGCCGTGGTCAACATGGTACTGCATCATGCCGCGGACCCCGAGGCGCTGGTGCGCGATACGGCCCTGCTGCTTCGACCGGGCGGGGAGCTCATCATCAGCGATCTCTGCCCCCACGATCAGGCCTGGGCGCGAGAACATTGCGGCGATCTATGGCTCGGCTTCTCATCGGAGGATTTGCGTGCCTGGGCAGTCACTGCTGGTTTAGAGCACTGTGCCGAGCTCTTCTTTGCACAACGTAACGGTTTTCAAATTCAAGTGCAGCATTTCAAGCGCTGCTGAACAATCTCAGGAAGTTTTGCCATGAGCGACTATTCACTTTTCACATCGGAATCCGTGTCCGAAGGGCACCCCGACAAAATGTCGGATCAGATCTCCGATGCCATTCTGGATACCTACCTGACCAAAGACCCCGACGCGCGGGTCGCCGTTGAGACGCTTGTCAAAACCGGCATGGTGGTGGTGGCAGGTGAAGTCACAACGGCCGGTAAGGTGACCCCCGGCGAGCTAGAGGAGGTTATTCGCCAAACCGTGCTCGATATCGGCTTTGACTCTTCCGACGTGTGCTTCGATGGCCATACCTGCGCCGTGATTAATGCCATTGGTCAGCAGTCGGCCGACATCGCGCTGGGCACCCATGAGGCGGATGAAGCCAATCAGGGCGCTGGGGATCAGGGTCTGATGTTCGGTTTTGCGTCAGATGAAACTGACGTGCTGATGCCGGCGCCAATTCATTACTCGCACAGGTTGGTTGAACGGCAGGCTGAGTTACGCAAATCGGGCGCGCTACCCTGGCTGCGGCCCGATGCAAAAAGCCAGCTCACCATGCGCTACGGCGCCGATGGCAAACCCGAGCGCGTAGAAGCCGTTGTGCTGTCCACGCAGCACGACCCCGATATTGCGCAGGAAGACCTCCGCGAGGCAGTGCGCAGGGAAATTATCGAACCCACCCTGCCCACCGAGTGGCTGCACGACGACACGCTCTTCCATATCAATCCAACGGGCAATTTTGTCATCGGTGGTCCGCAGGGAGACTGCGGCCTCACGGGGCGCAAGATCATTGTGGATACCTATGGCGGCATGGCACGCCATGGTGGTGGCGCGTTCTCGGGCAAGGACCCTTCCAAGGTAGACCGCTCCGCGGCCTATGCAGGTCGCTATGTCGCGAAGAACATTGTGGCCGCGGGCTTGGCCCGGCGCTGCGAGGTACAGGTCTCTTACGCCATTGGTGTCGCCGAGCCTACATCGATCTCCGTCAACACGTTTGGCACCGCCACACTGGCCGACGATGCCATCGTGGCATTAATCCGCGAGCACTTTGATCTACGGCCAAAAGGCCTTATCAATATGCTCGATCTGAAGCGCCCCATTTACCGTACTACCGCAGCATACGGCCATTTTGGCCGATCGGGCGACAGCTTTACCTGGGAGCGCACGGACAAAGCCGATGCGTTGCGCGCGGCCGCAGGCCTTTAACCCTCGAACCCTGAGAGAAATCATTATGAATACTGCTGTTGAGCAAAGCGTTTTCGCTGACTATAAAGTCGCAGACATTCACCTCGCCGATTGGGGGCGAAGAGAGCTGGAGATCGCCGAGAGCGAAATGCCCGCTCTGATGGCGCTGCGGGAAAACTACCGCGACACACAGCCCCTTGCTGGCGCAAAGATACTGGGCTGCATCCACATGACGATCCAGACCGGCGTGCTGATTGAGACCCTCGTTGAGCTGGGCGCAGAAGTGCGGTGGTCTTCCTGCAACATCTTCTCGACCCAAGACCACGCTGCAGCGGCCATCGCTGCAGCTGGCATCCCGGTTTTTGCCTGGAAAGGCGAAACAGAAGAGGAATATGAGTGGTGTATCGAGCAAACTATCCTTGAGGACGGCAAGCCCTGGGATGCCAACATGGTGCTGGACGATGGCGGCGATTTGACCGCCATGCTCCATGAGCATTACCCGGAGATGCTCGAGCGCATCCACGGCATTACAGAGGAGACAACCACCGGGGTGCACCGCCTTTACGAGATGCTCGCTAACAATGAGCTGAAGGTCCCTGCGATCAACGTCAACGACGCGGTCACTAAATCAAAGAACGACAATAAGTACGGCTGCCGACACAGCCTTAACGATGCGATCAAACGTGGCCTAGACCATCTGCTGGCGGGAAAACGCGCCCTGGTCATCGGCTACGGAGACGTCGGCAAAGGCTCGGCCCAGTCGCTGCGCCAGGAAGGCATGATTGTGCGCGTCACCGAGTGCGACCCGATCTGTGCCATGCAGGCCTGCATGGACGGTTTCGAGGTGGTATCACCCTTTATCGATGGCGTCGACGATGGCTCTGACAGCTGCATCAACACCGACCTGTTAGGCACTACCGACATGCTGGTGACCGCAACGGGTAATTTCAACGTGTGCACATCTGCGATGTTGCGCGCGCTTAAGTCGGGGGCAGTGGTCTGCAACATCGGGCACTTCGACAACGAGATTGATACCGCCTTTATGCGCGCAGAGTGGCAGTGGGAAGAGATCAAACCGCAGGTGCACAAAATTGTGAGAGATGCAGCAAGCAATGATCATCTGCTTTTGCTGTCTGAGGGCCGCCTGGTGAATCTGGGTAACGCGACGGGGCATCCCTCACGCATCATGGATGGATCTTTCGCAAACCAGGTACTCGCACAGATCCATTTATACGAGAAGCGGTTCGCAGATCTCTCGGGCGGCGCGCGCCAAGAAGCCATCACGGTAGAAGTACTACCCAAGCAACTCGACGAGCAGGTTGCGACCTTCATGGTACAAGGGTTCGGCGGCGTGATGACCAAGCTGACCCCCAAGCAAGCCCACTACATCGGCGTGGGCGTGGACGGTCCTTTCAAAACCGATAGCTACAAATACTAAGCAGGTCACGCACTGCTTGTAGTGACTCGTTGCGACGAGTCGTTAAACAGCCTTACCGGTGACGAGGCGCTGAGACCCAGGCGCCTCAAGCTCCCTCCTGAATCAGCGTACACTGGCACCTTGGCCTGAGGTATAAGTGTGCGTAACCCCCGACTCTTCACAGACCAATCGCTGACGCCCGGAGATCAAGTGGTGCTGAAAGGCAACGTCGCCCAGCATCTGGGCCGGGTACTCAGAGCCCGGGCCGGAGACCATATCGCGTTGTTCAATGGCGATGGGCAGGAGTTTGCAGCTCAGGTGCTTACCGTCAGCAAACGCGAGGTCAGTGTTGATATTGGCGCCGCCGCCACACCCGACACAGAGTCGCTGGTGCGCACCACACTGGGCTTGTGTCTGAGCAAAGGCGACCGATTTGATTGGGCTATTCAAAAAGCAACCGAGTTGGGCGTGGGTGCCATCGCACCGCTCTACAGCGAGCGCGTTGACTTCAGCATTCCGCCGGACCGCACAGAAAAACGGGTCGCGCACTGGCAGCAGATCGCCATCAGTGCCTGCGAACAGTGTGGCCGGGTCAGAATACCGGCTGTTTCGACACCCCAACCGCTGGAACAGTGGGTTCAGAGTGTCGCGGCTGAGCATAAATGGGTCCTGCATTGCGATGATCATGGCGCACCAAAATCGGTAACCGGCATGGCAACGCCGGCAGACGCCGCGCTATTGATTGGCCCCGAGGGAGGATTGGCCGATCAGGAAGTGACACTCGCCTGCGAGAGTGGTTTTGAGGTACTGCGACTGGGGCCGAGAGTGCTGCGCACCGAGACCGCCCCCGTCGTCGCGCTATCAGCCCTCAGCGTAATGTGGGGAGAGGTGCCAGGCTGAAGTCGATCGCTAGAGCCCGAACACCCGTTTGGCATTGCCCTCAAGAACTTGCGACCGCACTTTTCCCTAGAGTGACAGGACGCACTAGCATCAGTGGCCTTGGCTACACCGCTACTCTGTGAGCGGCATCTCAGACCTGCTCGCGGAAGCCACCAATTGTTCGGCATGCTGCGCGCGTACCCACTCTAACCACATTGAAGCCGCGTTTAAAAAATGACTGGTCCGGGGCGAGTGAAAAATTTCAAACGCATGCTGCGCGCGCGGTAGCTCTGCGTAGACCAGCGGCACGCTGGTGAGCGGCGCCAATTCAGCAACGAAGCGCCGCACTTCCTCAACCCACACCAGCGAGTCATGGGTCCCCTGAACAATACAAAATGGTGGGGCCGCCTCGGCGACGCCTTCACGATGGATCCAGGAGGTGGGTGAGCCATCCTCGAACACCTGTGGTGCCGCCTCTCGGGTCTGCTGGATGATCTTTCGGCTGATGAATCCATCCATACTGGCTTGCTGACGAATGCCGTGCCGGTTGGTGAGATCCACAACCGGATACATTGCCAGCACACCCTGCACGGCCGTAT
>Ga0255765_1006648_pt1 | contig 10439 bp, 10 predicted proteins | sample 041ome_8_FD_179965 | JGI IMG/M metagenome (GOLD analysis project Ga0255765, IMG submission 179965) | Coastal salt marsh microbial communities from the Groves Creek Marsh, Skidaway Island, Georgia - 041407BS metaG (version 2) | ecosystem: Environmental > Aquatic > Marine > Intertidal zone > Salt... | reverse complement strand
GGTCGTCGGTCGTCGGTCGTCGGTCGTCGGTCGTCGTGCGAACGCATGGGATGGTAAAGATATGTATGCATCGCGTCGTGCGCGTCGAGCATCCATGCGCGCGTCGCGTGCGTCTCGGTGTTCGCATGCATGCATGCATGGATGCATGCGTGGATGCGTGCGCCTGGGTGCGCGTGTCGGCATTGGCTGACGCGCGGACGCACGGACGCACGACGCGACGCGATCGAGAGTTCGACGATCGCGACGACACGCGAGGGAAAATTCGTGAGTGTTGATTTCGTGACATGCTGGCGAGGACGGCGGCGCGCGTGGGCGCGACGGTGCGCGCGACGACGACGTCTTCGTCGTCGTCTTTTCGCGTGCTGACGCGGCAATTCGATGCCGAGGATTGGCACGGTGGTGGTGGTCGTTCGGTGTCGACGGATGCGGTGAAGGCGAAAGGGTGGTTCGATGCGAGGTATTCGGAGGAGATGCCCATGCGTTCGGTGGCGGATGCGATCGGTGATGCGTTCGCGCCGGCGCTGGATGCGATCGTCGAGGAGCAGACGCGACGCGAGGTTGGGGGAACGGGCGCCGTCGGGTCGACGACGAATGAGTTGTATGTGCCGTCGATTCCGAGCTTTTTGTGCGCCACGCGGCTCGCGAGAGATAGTGAGTTTATGCGGAGTGTGCTCGTGGTGGATGAGCGCGCACCGAGGACGAAGCCGAGGTTATCATGGTACGACGCGCGCGACGAGAGTTGGGTACCCCGCGGGTGGTACTCGGACGGGCTCAAGGCGGATTTTTCGTACTACTTTGGCAGCGGCGCTCCTTAACCGCTCCTCAACGCTGTGTATATGTGTTACAACAACACTTGTAATGTTACGATGAAGAATTTTGACGCAAAGGTACAAACGTACGAACGTGTGCTAACTAACTACCGCGCGCGCGCCGAGCGAATCATAACGCTCGACGCACGCCATCTAGTGCGGCATCTACAGCTGGTGCAATGAGCCGCTGCGTTAATTCCGCTGCGCTCCTTAATTCCCGATGCGCCGCCTTTAACGCGCGTACATCACTTTTCAGCGCGGCGAGGCGTTTGGCGTTCAACGCCGAAGCCTCCGACGACGTCGTTTTCCCCAACCTCAGCGCATCACGTTCGACGCTCCACGTCGCCCGATCGAGCTCATGCGCCGCGCGAGTATCATTCGCAATTTTACGATACCGCTCGACCCGTCGTGACCACTGCGCGTCGCGTGCCACGACGGCGCGTCTTGTCGCGCGCATCTCATCCGCCCACGTCGCATCGAAATCGCGCTCCATGTCCTCCATGCGCGCCCGTAAGCGCGCGTTCTCCCGTCGCAGCGCATCGATGGTATCGTTCTCATCGTCACCACTCGCTCGCTCGTCGTCGCTGTATCGTCGTCGTCCGCGTCGTCGCTGACGACCGACGGCTATCCACGCGGGCGTTCGCGCCTCATCTTTCCCATCGACGTCGACGTCGTCGTCGTCGTCGATGCCGAACCCCATGAGCGCGTCGGGGAGCGTGAAGAGCGAATCATCGCTGTCGCTACGCGATGCGGCGCCGTCGGCGGGGCCGACGTCATCGTCGCTGTCGCGCATTCGAATAGAACGACGTCGACGTGTGTGGTCATTGCGCGACGCACACTTGCATCATGATGACGACGCCGACGCCGACGATGCCGACGACTGCGGTGGCGCGCTGCGCGCACGCACCATCGACGGCGAACAGAACGCGCGCGCTGCGCGGCGCACCGGCGGCGGCGACGCGACGGCGTGGGACGAGCGCGATTCGCGCGGGGACGAATTTTGAGCTCTTGTTGCCGGGCGACGACGCGTTCGAGCGCATTTCCGCCAACGCCGCGGCATCAGACGCCGTTGCGCGCGCGGGGAAACAGAAGGATGCATCTTCGGTGATCGAGGCGTCGGTTCCGGTGCCGTTGCGCGCGGCGCGTGGGATCATCGCGCGGTGGCGCGTGGATGCGCGCTTTGGACGCAAGACGGCGGCTACCGACGCGTTGCGCGAATGGGCTCGTGAAATCGCCCCGGCCGCGGGCATCGACCCGGAACGATTTACTTTTTATTCATCCCACATCGGTGGACGCGATTGTGCGATCGAAATGGAGATTGATGGGTTTAAATCCGTCGGAGAGGTGGATGCATTTTTCGCGGCTATTCCGCGCGAGGCGCACGCCGATTGGACGCGCGCGTTTGCGGAATTCGTCGTCGATGGGAGCACGGAATGGGTCATCATGCGTACCAGCGGCGTTGGATCACCGTTACCGCGCGGTGCGCGCACGGCGGTGGCGAACGCGCCGCCACCGCCACCGCCAGTGGCGTCGAAACGAGCGACGATGTCGATGGCTGACGTCGACGAAGACGCCCTCGTCGTCGGACAAACGCTTCCGGATGGTAGACAAGTCGTCGCGGATTGGAAGGGCGATCCCATGGTGTTAAACCCGGGCGATCGCATGCCGAGGTTTTAATACTGCGATAGCTTATATTACGTATGTATATATCATCAACAATGTGTGTGTAGAAATAGTACCACGCCTCTTCGGCGCGCGCGCGAGTGGTCATCAATCAATCATTGCGTGAGACTGACGAAGAATTCATCCTCCTCCGAACCCGAACTTGGCGACCGCGACACTGGAGAATACGGGTGATGTCGCCCAGGGCGTTCGCACGTGCGAGGCGCGAGCGGTGGTAATCCAATCCCGGCGTACGCCGCCGCGCCCGCGTCTTGCGACAACGAAATCCCAAATCCGACGGGCGTTCCCGGCGATGACATCCCCGGACTCCCTCCGTGTCCACCCGAACCATTCACAATCGCACGCGCGCGCGCTAATCGAATCGCATCCGTCGCTCGTCGACTCCGCGCGATAATCCTATCCCGCATTCTATTCCTATTCCTCTCTTCGCGCACGGCTTCGGGCGTGAATCCGCGCGGCAACGGTTGCTGACACGTCGGACACTTTTGAATATCATGCGCGCGACACTGCACCAAGCAACACTTATGAAACACGTGCCGGCAGGTTAAACCAGTGACGAGATCGTGTTTTTCAGGGTCATCCGACGCCTCGGGGCGCGTGCGATCGAGCGGTGAATGACACACCGCGCAGTCGCGTTCGCCGTACGCGTACGACGATGATGACTTTGCATCCATAATCGGCGTACTATATCGCAACGACGACGCCGAACACGACGACGCCGACGCCGACGCCGACGCCGATGATGATGATGCCATCGTATACGCCCGACCACCACTCACGGCACCGCCGCCGTTTGGCGTGCGACGAGGCGTGAGATACATGGCGTCGCGAATCGCATCCGCGAGCGCCTCCGCCGACGCGGCGTCTTCGCCGATATCCAACGACCGCACCGCGCACTCCGGGGTGTGCATCACCGATGATGGAGAGTACGCATCGCGTCCGGGCGATGACGACGACGTCGCGCGCGGTGGTGGCGTGTGCTGCACGACATCCGTCATTGATTTAAAATCAAATCAAATCCGTCTCGGACGTTGCGACGAAAGATCGTGCGACGGTCGTTTCTCGCGATGATCTTTCCCGCGGCGATACAGAGCGATCGCGTTAGGGGGCTGTTTTCCACGCGACGATGCGCGCCGCCGCCGTCGTCGTCCGCGTCGTCGCCGAGTGACGTCATCAACATGGTTTGGCAAATCCGAATGTCTGTTCGCGTCGTCGTTCCCCTATCGACGCGCGCGCGTCGTTAATACACGTCACCGAGAAACGACACGTTGAACACGACGGCGAGAAGGGCAAGAAAACACACGATGAATGCAATGATGACGCGCGAGGCGTAGACGCAGCGACAGGCGTCGAAGATGGCGACGCACGGCGATGCAAAAGTATCTCTGCCGCGCGCCGTCGATAGCCGTCGATCGCGGACGCGCCCGCGACTTTGATGTGATGTGCGCGTCGCACCACTGCCGCCACCGTCGTCGTCGTCATCAAAGTCATCGGCGTCGACGACGACGATTGTATTTTGGCGTTCACCTTCCGCGGCATCTGCCGCCATCGCCGTCGTCGTCGACGTCGAAACTCGTCGCGCGAGCGCGCGAGGCGTCGGCAGCCCGACCATGTCCTCGTGACACACTTCGCACATTCTCGCACACTTTGCCCGCCTTTCGTGTGCCTTGGCGCGCACGTACGCGTCTCCACACGCAATGTGCGCGCATGCGTGCGTACACGCGCATCCGAGCATCGTCGCCGCGGCGCGGTTGATGTCCGCGCGCGAGACTTGGTCGAGACACACGCGACACGTCCCGATGATGTCATCATCATCATCCTCGTCGTCGTCGTCGCCCTCGGCGCGGCGCGTGGCGTGCTGTACGCAGCCTCTGTTACACGCATCATCCTCGTCGTCGTCACCGTCGTCGTCGCGCGCCGTCATCGCCTCGCCGCGTGGCTGTCGTGTCAGTCGTGCGTCCGAGGTGAGCTCTGGCGAACTCAACCGTCACACGCGCCGCGACGACCGCGCGACGTCGACCGCGTCCGCGCGGCGCGACGGAGGACGCGCATACGAATGCACGCAATACGAATGCGCGCTCGCGAACGCGCGGTTCGCCCGTCGTCGTCGTCCATATCGACGTCAACGCGCGAGCCATGCGCGGCATTCATCGGCGGCGCATCGTCAATCAATCAATCATGTCGGACGACGACGGGTTCGTGCTGAACATCGCGGACGACGACGATGGCGGACGACGGAAAGTTGGGAATCCTCGCCGCCGCACGGTCGCGCGCGGGTCGAAGAAAGGTTACAGGGGTGGGCAGCGCGCGGTGCAGCGCGGCGGCGGCGGTGAGGGCGGCGGCGTGGATGCGCGGAATGCCGGCCGCGGAGGGCGCAGTGGCGGTCGCGGAGATGGCCAAGGGCGAGGAAAGGGTCGAATGACGGTGTCGCGCGCGTCGGAAGGGTCTCGCGAGGGGGCACGCGCGCGGGGTGATGGTGGAAAGCGTAAGGGGAGCGGCGGGCGCGACGAGGGCGACGGGAAGCGACGGCGCGGCGGTGGGGCGAATCAGGCAACATCTCGCAATGATGATGCGTTTGAAGTGGTCAAAGGCGATGGAGATGATATTGGGGATGGTGATGAGGATGGTGGTGCGGCGTTGCTGACGTTTAACCCGCGGGATTGGGCGAGTTTGATGAAGAGCGCGGCGGCGCAAGACGTCGGGTCGAGCGCGAGAGGCGGTGATGGCGATGACGATGACGGTGAACATGCGTCTAATCGCGCGCGCGTCTTTGGGCGTGAGGCAAAGACGTTTGAAGAGTGTGGTTTACCACCGTCGATGGTGAAGCACTTGACGGAAAATGTTGGGTTTGGTGCGCCGACGACGGTGCAGGCGCGGACAATACCACGACTGCTCGCCGGTCGAGACGTCTTGGTTCGCGCCGAAACGGGTTCAGGGAAAACGTTGAGTTACATAGCACCATTATTTAGCGAGATTGGTGGAATTACACCGCGCGTGACGCGCGAAGGTGGCACGAGAGGGTTGATTTTAGTGCCCACACGCGAGTTGGCGACGCAAGTCGAGGACACAGCGCGCGCGGTTGGGCGACCGTATCATTGGGTGGTGACGAGCTCAATCATGGGTGGTGAGAACCGCGCGAAAGAAAAAGCACGATTGCGCAAGGGCGTGGTGCTTTTGATTGCCACTCCAGGACGTTTACTCGATCATTTGCGCATGACGGAGTCGTTCAATGTCGACAATTTGCGATGGCTTGTCCTGGATGAAGCCGATCGATTACTAGATTTAGGATTTGAGGAGGACTTGAATGCGATTTTAGGCGAAATTAGTCGTCGCACGGAAAATGCCAGCTTATGCACGGCGCTACTGTCGGCGACACTTACGCCAGGGACGGCGAGATTAGCAGAGCGCATGGTGGACCCAGTGACTATTGTCATTGAACCGGAACAGGACGATTTAGAAATCGTCGGCGGTGGCGCTGGGAGTGATAGCGATGAAGATGGCGGCGGGCAAGGTACGATGGATATCGACGGGTTGAAGCGCATGGCAAACATCATGGCTGGCGGCAGTAAAATTCGCATGCCTGAAGGCTTGAACCACACGTCAGTGGAAGTTTCAATGAAGGCGCGCTTGCCCGCTCTCGCGGGCCTACTCGCAGGATGGATGCAAGGCTCGATTTCCAAAGCTATTGTTTTCTTCTCCTCGTGTGAATCAGTGGAATATCATTACAAAACCTTGCGCTGGCTCGCGAAAGGAAGCAAAGGGAAGATGGAGGATGATGACGATGCCGCGCAAGGACCGTACGAAATTTTTCGCCTTCACGGTATGCTCGCCCAAGGCGAGCGTACGAGCGTATTTAGGAAGTTTGCAGAAACGAAAAGTGGGGTTTTACTGTGCACCGACGTCGGTGCGCGCGGTTTAGATTTTGTCGGCGTGGGCGCGACTGTTCAAGTGGACCCACCAAACGACGCGACAACGTACGTGCATCGCGTCGGACGCACGGCGCGTCTCGGTTCCAACGGTGAAGCGGTGTTATTCTTACAGCCAAAAGAACACGAGTTCAAGGATGTCTTAGCCGCCGAAGGGGTGAAGTTTAAGGAAGGATCTGCGGTGGCAATGTTGAACGTGCTCGACGAGGCCAAGAGCGCGTCTGACCGCGACCGATCCATGTTTAAATCCATGCCGCATCTTCATCCAGCGGCACAGTACATGACGAAAAAGCTCATGTCTAAAGTCGCATCGGACAAACCCTACAATACCTTGGCTAAGGATGCGTTCCGCGCGTACGTGCGCGCGTACGCCACTTTTCCATCAGCGGTGAAGCACATTTTTCACATCAAACGTCTACATCTCGGGCACGTTGCCGCAGCATTCGGCTTAAAAGATCCCCCGCAACTCATTGGGTCCTCAGCCACCAAAGCCGCGCTCAAGGCTCAAAAAGACGCCGCGAGAAAAAAGCTCAAATCCGACGGTAGAAAAAAGAAGGATGCGCGAGACGCCAAAAAAGCGAAAAAACTCGCCCCGCGTGGCGCTTCCTTCGCCCCCATCGGCATGTAACTCAACGCACGTGCGCACTATTTTCTCATATATCTTCTCATTCGTCGTATTTCTAAAGTCACCGTCCGCGTGGTCGTCACGCATGCGCCATCATCAACGCGAGCCGCGCGCGAGGGGTAAAACGTGTCGACCGACCGCGTCCAGTCAGCACCACACCACTGCAACCGATTCCACCCGCACACCCCGTCGCGCGCGACCGCTCGCGTCGCCGCCATGTACGCCGCACCGTCGCGCACATCGCTTTCATTCGCACCCCCCACACCGCGCGCCGCCGCGCGAGGCGACGCGCGGCGCACCGTGCGCGCGAGATTCTCGTCGTCCCGAGGATTGCCGAGGGTCGATGCCGCGACGCGCGTCGTCGCGCTCTCTCGCGCCGACGCGCGACATGTGCGAACGCACGGCGCGCATAGTCGGCACTTGTCACTCTTGCGTGCGACTGAAGGCGACGGTGAGGATGAATGTGACGCGGAGAACCCGAGCGAGTCGTGCGATTTGGAATTCATGAAGTTGGTGCGCGAGGATGCGGAATCGCCGACGACGGGGTACGCGTTGCAAGCGACGTACTTTGGCGCGGCGATGTCGGTGGCGATTGCGTTGTATATAACATTAGGGTTAGGATCAACCACAGCGTCGTATGATGCGTGGCGATCATTCGTGGGGGCGATGGCGAAGAGTGGGTTCACGGCGGCGTTTGCGTTGATCTTCGTGAGCGAGCTCGGGGACAAGACGTTCTTCATCGCGGCGCTATTAGCGATGCGATTAGGGCGATTTCGAGTGTTGATAGGGGCGACATCAGCGTTGGCGACGATGACGGTGATTTCAGTTGCGATTGGTCGGGCGTTTCAGAAGCTTCCGAACGGGTTGATGACGACGTTACCCGTGGGGGAATACGCCGCCTGCGCGCTCTTGTTGTTTTTTGGGATCAAGACTTTGAAAGAGAGTTTAGAGATTCCAAAGACTGGATCGACTCCGGAAGAACACGGCGAACTCGCGGAGGCGACTGAGGTGGTGTGTAAGTCCACCGCACAACGAGGACCGCTCCTCACGGCGTTGGTGGAAACGTTTACTTTGATTTTCATCGCCGAGTGGGGCGACCGAAGCATGTTAGCCACGGTGGCGTTGGGCGCGGCACAAAATCCCATCGGTGTCGCCTGCGGGGCGACGTTTGGGCACTTCTTAGCCACTCTCATTGCTGTCGTCGGTGGATCTTTACTTTCGAAGAGAATTAGCGAAAGAACCGTCGGTATCATTGGAGGCGTGTTGTTCTTGATTTTCGCCGTCGCGACCGCTTTAGGTGTCTTTTAGTTGAATGACGCCCGAGAACGTCTTGACATCGAAAACTGCCTCGACGACGATGGTTTGTTGGTGGTGAAATTTTTATAATAAAATCTTTCTTGGTATTACGTATTACACATTCGATGTTGTTGTCATTTTGTCGCATCATTCCATCGGCGGCAACGTCTTATTCAACACGGCGATGAGTAAGACGCCCACGAGCGCGCCCGCCAAGTGCGCCACGTGGTTCACGCCAGTCGAACCGACACCACCTACATTTGCAATCATCCTTGCTTCGCTATAAAATCGTTCGAGCACGAACTGACCCAGGATGATGACTTCTAAAATTCGTTTCCAGTTAAACTTCAACTTGACGAGCACCGACACCGCGAACAAGCCAAACACCGCGCCGGATGCCCCCAAGCTCACCGTGGCGTTGGCACCGATACCTAAAACCCCACCCGCGCTCTTGGGAAGCACTAGCCACGACGCCAAGTTTGCGCCGATTCCAGTCACCAAGTACGACATCCACACTCCAAACGCGCCCTCTTCCTCTTCAATCAACTTGCCGAAAATGTACAGGAAGAAGATGTTTGAACTCAGGTGCTCCCAAGACGCGTGACAAAACGTCGAAGTAAAGAACTGCCACCACACCGGATGAACGTGATTCAAATACAACATCTTGACGAATGATAGGTGCGCCCAGTGATCGGCGACGAAAAGCGCGAAATTAATGAATAACAACGCAAAGACGCCGTCGTACGTCTGCGGTTTCGTCGCGCGCGCCAACTTATCAGCCGCATTCAGCGCCGTCTTCGCCGCATTCCCAGCGTACTTGCTCATCAATTTGTCCGCATCAATATTCGGCATAAAGTCACCGCCACCCGAGTTTTTCTTCGCCGCGGTCACGACCGCGCCTCCGGGACGACGTCGTGAGACGGCGGTTACTCGCGCGCGGCGTTCGGTCCCTTTCCGCGGCGGTGCCACCAACACCGCCACCATCGACGACGACGACGACGACGCGCGCACACCACGAACACCACCGTACGTCCCCGTGCGAATCGTCGTCATCGTCATCGTCATCGTCATCGTCATCGGCGTCATCATCGTCATCAACTTTGTAACACAGAAACTCAACGCACGCGCCTCAAACACCACACCACGCGCACACCCTCACGCGTTCGCGACCGATGCGCGTCGCCTGCGACGCACCGCACGCGTTCGCTCAATCCACGCGCGCGCCGTCGCCGCGTCGATCAATCGCGCCGCGCGCGAACGGACGGAGGACAGTCGGCAACCATGTCTTGTGAGATGTCCTTGAGCACGAATTGGTCAATCGACCAATTATGACTCAGCACATACCCCCCCACACGCAAAAGTCGGCGGATTTGTTTGATCACCTCTCTTCGCGCGACCGCGCGCACGCGGCACAGCGCGACGCGGACGCGCGCGCGCGAGCACCGTCGCCGCCGTCGTCGAGCACACGCGGTGTTCTACGCGTCTCACGCGCGTGGCGGTGTGACCGAGCGCGGGCGGCGCGGGGAAACGATCGTTTCGCGTCGGCGCTTTTGGGTTTTACTTTAATCCGCACCATGATGATTGGGACGACGTCGGTGATGCGCGCGATGGGGGATTTCGCGAGTACGAGCGGGAGTACGTCGTCGTCGTCGTCGTCGTCGTCGTCGCGGCGTGCGTCGAGGTGTGCGCAGGCGCGAGCGAGCGGTGCGGGGGCGAGGAGCGGCGGGCGGCGGTCGCGGTCGCCGGCGCCGGCGCCCTCGCGGAGCGGCGCGAGCAAAAGGGTTCCGAGCGAGGCGGTATCGCGGTCGTCAACGCCGAGTGATGCGGATTGGGTGGAGAAGTATGGGAACAGGAGGTTGAATTATCGATTACAGGCGAGAGCGGTGGATGGGGCGACGAGTGGTGGCGCCGCGAGGGGCGTTTTCGTCGACGAGGAGGGCGCGGGCGCGGAGGCTGAGGACGAGGATGAGGAATATAAGGTTGGGGTTTTATTGCTCAATTTGGGTGGACCCGAGACGTTGGATGACGTGCAGCCGTTTTTGTACAACTTGTTTGCCGATCCGGATATTATTCGCTTGCCGCAGGCGTTGCAATTTTTGC
>Ga0255765_1006643_pt1 | contig 10444 bp, 8 predicted proteins | sample 041ome_8_FD_179965 | JGI IMG/M metagenome (GOLD analysis project Ga0255765, IMG submission 179965) | Coastal salt marsh microbial communities from the Groves Creek Marsh, Skidaway Island, Georgia - 041407BS metaG (version 2) | ecosystem: Environmental > Aquatic > Marine > Intertidal zone > Salt... | reverse complement strand
GGCATTTGCGGATTAAACAGCGTAATATCGCCTTCTTCTGTTTGAAGTGTTTTTGGCATTTCCAGCATAGTATCTGATTTGAATAACCTTAACGTCTGTTTATTATAAGGTAGCCTATAGAAGTCCGCCCCATGGAGACTTACAAACCCTTCCAGATTATCCAATGCCCCCAAATTATCAAATAATTGGGCTAATATCTCAATTGCAAAAGAGGCATTAAAAACACCTGCACAGCCACAAACATCAATTTTAGCGCCATCTAAATGAGGAGCACTGTCAGTGCCAAGAAAAAACCTCTTATCCCCTTTTGTTGCGGCGTCTATCAATGCAAGCCTATGAGTTTCTCTTTTTAAAATCGGCAGGCAGTAATAATGAGGTCTTATGCCACCTGCAAGCATTGCATTTCGGTTCACAACCAAATGATGAGGGGTAATAGTAGCCCCAAGGTTTCGTGATTCGTTAAGAACATAAGAGGCTGCTTGCTTGGTTGTAATATGTTCCATCACAATTCTTAAATCTGTCAATTCACGACGCAAAGGCTCTAAAATTTGCTCAATAAAAACAGCTTCCCTGTCAAATATGTCGATTTGTGGATCTGTTACTTCACCATGTATTAATAATGGGATAGATGCCTCTGACATCGCTGCTAGAACTGGATATACTTTCTTAATATCTGCAACCCCATTTTGTGAATTGGTTGTTGCACCAGCTGGATATAATTTAACTGCTTTGATTATTCCTTGTTGATAGGACGCTACGACATCCTCTGCTTGTGTGTCTTGTGTTAGGTAGAGGGTAAGCAAGGGCTCAAATTCTGCCCCAGACTCGATGCTATCTTTAATTCTGTCTGCGTAGAAGCGCGCATCCGCTCCTGTCACAATCGGTGGCACAAGATTTGGCATTATAATCGCTCTTGATGCCCATCGATAAGTTGCAGGCAACACCGCCTTCATGATTTCTGCATCTCGAATATGCAAATGCCAATCATCGGGTTTGGTGATTTTAAGCTGATTTTGATTCGCTGTCATGAAGTTTGCTTAACCCCTAGCTTTTTTATTACCGAATTTAATACCCTAATTTATGCATCTGCTGCATTTATTAATTCGCGATTAATTCGCCTACCATGTTCGCTGTATAACAAGCAAGTGTCCATCCAAGATGACCATGTCCAGTATTATAAAATATGTTAGGTTTTCTGCCTTTTGCAACAAGAGGGATCATATTAGGTCTCATTGGTCGCAAACCTGCCCATGGTTTTATATCCTTAGATGGGAGCTCTGGAAAATTACATTCCACCCACCTTGTTAGAGGCTTGATACGTGCATCCACAATATCAAGATTATGCCCAGCGATTTCTGCTGTTCCGGCAACTCTAAATCTATCTCTTCCTAATCTGGATGTGACTATTTTAGCCTCATCATCAAGCAAGCTTATCATTGGCGCTTTTTGTTGTGAAATACTGTCTGATAATGGCACTGTGATTGAATAGCCCTTTACGGGATAGATATTAATCCTGTCGCCTAATTTTCGCCCGAATTTATGACTGGCGACACCGGCGCATATTACGACAGCATTAAACCTATCAGCCCGTTCTTCCAAGCCGTGCGTTTGAGAGACAATTTCAACCTCATGGGTAGATGTTTTTATGTCTTTTACATCTGTCCAAAGTTTAAACTCAACGCCGCGTGTACTAATAACATCTGCTAGATTAGAGGTGAATTTATGAATATCACCTGTTGAGTCTGTTTTGGTATAGTATCCCCCAACAAACTTCTTAGTTAAGCTCGGCTCTATTTCCAGAATTTCACTTCCCGAAAGACGTCGACGCTCCAGGCCGCCCTCGGCCAATAGCGCATTAACTCTATGAGCATGATCAAATTCACGCTGACTATTATATATATGCAAAATGCCACAATCTGACTTGTCGAAATCTATGCCAGCATCATCTATGATTTTTTGCATTAGTTTGCGTGACTCGATGGCCATTCTTGTAGTCGCGATAGTATTTTTTCGGTAATTCCTTGTTTGTAGCAAAAATTCGCTAATCCAGCTTATCTTATGCCCATCTGGCCAATAATTCATCTTAAGCGGCGCCTCTTTCTTAAAAAGCCATGAGGCTGCTTTGAAAATTGTTCCAAAGTGATTCCAGACTTCCGCATTACTTGCAGAAAGTTGCCCTCCATTTGCATAGGATGTCATAACACTCGCATAGCGCTGTTTTTCAAAAACAGTCACCTGATATCCAAGCTGGTTTAATATAAAAGCGGTAGTAACCCCTGTTACACCAGCACCAATAATCGCAATAGATTTCATTTTTTAAAGACTCCAAAGTGTATGAATGCCGATAAACGACAATAAAAATACACCTCGTCTGTCTTTGTACCTGAGAGTTTCCCAAGAATGCGATTTTACCGCACTCTTAGTTATCCCCGTCGGTGAACCTTTTACGGTTACTTTCCAGACTGTTCACTCTGATTGGCCCTGTTACCTGAGAGATTATGAGGCTTGTGCTCCTTCGGCGCTGCCATAAAATACAGTATTGTATCTATAACAGACTCTCCCAATCAGCGTATTGAACATCTCGAGGATTATCACATTATCAAGCTGTCTTCAAATTTTTTTACAACCTGCTTTGGCGAATCTGGCAAAGCTAATCATTAGAAATAGGGGATTATACTTTACAGAATAAAACTTTATTACTATAACCTAGCACGCTTGGCCAAATAACATATTGGTTATGCACATTTTCTTTCAGACCACTTTCAAGAGGTACTTAAATCATGACCAGCGCGTATATCCCTGTCGCTCTTGGGGCATTCGGCTTAATTGTCGCTTTTTTTGTTTATCAATGGATTAAAAAATCTCCAGTCGGAAACGGCCCGGAAAAAGATATAGCAGATGAAATACATCTTGGCGCCATGGTCTTTATGGCCAGCGAATATAAGCGTCTTGCTATTTTTTGTGTGATTTGCATTGTTGCTCTTTACGCTAGCTTGGGAGAGGGAACAGCCATTGCATTTACTCTTGGTGCCTTATGTTCTGGCACTGCTGGTTATATTGGAATGTACACAGCCACGAAAGCTAACGTGCGAACAGCGGTAGCCGCCAAGAATAAGGGCGCAGCTGAGGCATTGAATATAGCCTTTTTTGGAGGCTCTATTATGGGCCTTACGGTTGCATCTATGGGCTTGCTCGGAATAGGGGTGCTGTACGGGTTTATGGGCAATACGTTGCACGGGATAGAATCTATTGAAGGCTTTGCAATGGGCGGCTCTTCTGTGGCTTTGTTCAGCCGTGTTGGCGGCGGAATTTTTACTAAATCTGCAGATGTTGGCGCTGACCTTGTTGGTAAGGTTGAAGCAGGTATTCCAGAAGACGACCCCCGCAATCCAGCAGTTATCGCTGATAATGTGGGTGATAATGTTGGTGATGTTGCCGGCATGGGTTCAGATATATTTGAGTCTTATTGTGGCGCGATGATAGCATCGATGGCGCTTGCTGCATCGATGTCAATGGCGTCCTTGGATGTCCTAGGCGGCAACAGATCTGTATTGCAGTTCATGCCACTAGCTCTTGCATCAACAGGGCTTATTTGCTCACTACTTGGAATTTTGTCCGTCAAATTATTCTCTAACAAAAGCGCCGATGTTGCCTTGCGATTTGGCACCATAGGCTCTGCTGTTATATTCATAGGGGCGGCCTATTTTGTGATTACCAGCATGGGCGCATCCGTTGGGGTTTGGTATGCGGTGCTTGTGGGCGCGATAGGCGGTATCATTGTTGGTCTTGTAACTGAATATTATACCGGAGGCGCTCCGGTTCGGAAAATTGCCAAAGATGGTGAAACGGGTCCGGCAACTGTGATGATTTCTGGATTGGCAATTGGCATGCAGTCTGTCGCTATTCCAGTGCTTACGATTGCAGCTATAATCTTCTTTGCCAATCTTTCAGCTGGTCTTTACGGCGTTGGAATGGCTGCTGTTGGTATGTTGGCCACCGTTGGAATTACCATGGCGATTGATGCATATGGACCAGTAGCAGACAATGCTGGTGGTATTGCTGAAATGGCTGAAATGGGCCCAGAAACACGTGAAATTACTGACTCTCTTGACGAGGTTGGAAATAGCACGGCTGCAATCGGTAAAGGGTTTGCCATTAGTGCGGCTGCTCTGGCAGCTCTTGCGCTAATCAGTGCCTATATTGTTAAGGTCAGTAATGGAGACCCTGATTTTGTGCTTGCCATTAATGACCCGATTGTTCTTGTGGGTATGTTTATTGGCGGTATTTTCCCTTTCCTTGTAAGTTCTATTACGATGACTGCCGTTGGTGATGCTGCTTTTGAGATGATTATCGAAGTGAGACGCCAATTTAAGGAAATACCTGGCTTGATGGAAGGCAAAGCAAAGCCTGATACAGCTCGCTGTGTGGATATTGCAACTCGTGCTGCGCTGCGCAAGATGATTCTACCTGGTTCACTAGCTGTGCTTGCTCCTGTTGTAATTGGCTTTGGTCTTGGACCAAAAGCGCTAGGCGGCATGCTTGGCGGCGCGCTAATCTGTTGTGTCATGATGGCTCTTATGATGGCAAATGCTGGCGGTGCATGGGATAATGCCAAGAAGTATGTTGAAAAGGGCAATTATGGCGGCAAGGGTTCTGATGTCCATAAAGCAGCTGTTGTTGGGGATACGGTTGGCGATCCTCTTAAAGATACATCTGGTCCGGCTATGAACATCCTAATCAATGTAATGGCGATTGTAAGCCTTGTTATCGCGCCACTTCTTATTTGAGGGCAGGATTGCTTTTCTTAAATATATGACTATTTTTTAAGAAGGGTCGGCAAGCTGTCGACCTTTTTTTTAATCCTTCTAACCTGCGCTAAATGCTAATCAGCAGAGGTATTATCAACATTGATGAGTGAAGAAGTTGTAATCATTGGAAATAGTTTTAGCGGTCTTGGGACGGCGATTGCCTGCGCAAAACATGGCTATCAGGTCACGGTAATTGCGCCTAATAACCATTCAAGTTTCATCGGTGGATTACAAATAGCGCCTAACGGATTGGCTGCTTTATCGTCACTAGGGGTAGAGCAAGAAATACTGAATAAAGCGGTTAGACTTTTGGCAGTACACATTAAAGCATTCGACACCGCGGTCAGCCTTACAAATATTCCGCTCTCCTCGAACAACGCTCCTTATGTCTCGATTGCACGTCAGGATCTATATGAAATCTTATTGAATAAGTGCCTTAGAAATTCACTTATTAACTTTATGGACGCCAGAGTTTTAGCTATCACGAGCAAAAATAATCACACTAGGCTGGCACTAGATACTGGTGAAATTATTACAGCGCCCATTATTATAGGCGCGGATGGCTGGGATGGCAAAACACGGCACTTTGTCAGCCCTTCAGCACGTCAAAAAAACTCTGGATATTCTATCTATCGGGGGATTTTTCCTGCCTCAAAAGTGCCGGCGGGTTTTTCCTATCCTGATGTGCAATTATGGCTTGGTAATTCATGCCATCTGGTATCCTATCCAATCCAAAATAGCCAAGCTGTTAATTTCGTGTTTGCTTTTTCAGAGCGCGCTTTTGAGTCTCACTCAATTGACGCTATCTTCTGCAATCATCCGGTGCTCTCGATGCTGGGGGAGTATACTCAAAATTGGCACTTTACCCCCATAAAGCAATTTGATTCATTATCAAACTGGCGACGTGGCGGAATAACCTTAATTGGGGATGCAGCACACCCGATGCCCCCTCATCTTGCACAAGGGGCAGGGCAATCATTCATGGATGTTGCAAGCATTGAAAACGGTCTTGGCACGGGGCTTACGCTATCGAACGCAATTTCTAACCTGATAACCACCCGAATGCCCGAAGCTCATTCTGTTGTTAAAAAAAGCCAGCTTTCTGGAAATATTTTTCGTCTAAATAGCCCCATTGCAGGTTTAAGAAACCAGCTCATCAGTATGGCTGGACAGAAAGTTATTTCTGACTTTCTTCAAGATTTATGGCTGACAGCATAACGCTAAATCCTTTTCAAACAGAATTAGATTATGCTGCTAGCAGGCATTCAATTACAGATACTTCCCCTTAGGGTTTCATTACATCTTCTGAGCCATAGACAGCATCGATACCGTCACCAGCCATTTTGGTTACAATCCAGCCTATAAGAAGCCCCCAAACGATGCCATCAAGAACAAACCAAAATGGAGATGATACAAATCCTGACATTATAGAATTCGCAATATAGGTAGAGAAATGCTCGTAGTTAAAAAAGATAACCGTAAAATTGAGCCAGCCTCCAACAAAAGCAGAGAAAATGCCATTTAAGGGGGAACTTAAAAATCGGGTGTCGCACAAAAATACCTTTAATAGCAATGATGATACCAAAGGTAATATACCAAAAAATTAAGGCCCAGCGGAGCCAATTCGATACATTATCTACTAGCGTTGCTACCACGAAAAAATTCAATATTCCAATCAAAAGACCGAGAAAAGCTGCCAGTTTAATGCCTTTAACTAAAGATGCATTGTTACTCATCTTTCTCTCCAATTCCGTTAGTTTGTTATAATTCCCACACGCTAGATGAGAAGTGTTAATATATCGTTAATGTGTTTTTGGAACGCATCCAATTAGGTAGAAACCGCCTTGTCTTTGACATAAATTACCCCATTTCAGATAAGGCGGTCTAATAAAGGTGTAAGGGTAGTATCAAAATGATGATTAACACTTTGAAATGGTTTTATGTAATTAGTACCAGCTTATTTTTAGGAACAGCATCTATGGCACATGCAAACACAGCCTATATGTTTGAGTTTGACTCAATTGATGGCGGAAAAATATCTTTATCTGAATATAAAGGTAATGTGATTTTGGTTGTTAATACGGCATCTGAATGCGGGTTTACGAGTCAATATACAGGTCTACAAGCATTATGGGATGAGTTTAAGGAGGACGGACTTGTTGTACTCGGTATCCCTAGCAATGATTTTGGCGGACAGGAGCCAGGGACTGACAGCCAGATTAAAAACTTCTGTGAGGTAAATTTTAATATTGATTTTCCCATGACAGCCAAAACGACTATTAAAGGGCGTGATGCACATCCTTTTTATCGTTGGGTTAGTGACGAGTTGGGCTGGATGGCAGGTCCTAAATGGAATTTTCATAAATATCTCATCGCTCGAAATGGGACATTACATGATTCATTCTCATCTATGGTCAGCCCATCATCCGCGAATTTGCAAGAACAAATAACACTACTACTTGCACAGTCTGGATAGACAAATTCATGCCTCTAATAACACGCCCTTCCGATTGCTAAGGGGTTTACTGCCAGCAATTTTAGCAAGCGGCGCACCCTTCCAGATATATTTTTGAAGCATCATAGAAAAAACAATGCCGCTCGTTCCTGCATAGACGGGAATTTTTTTGCGAAACGCATCTGGCCCATCTAGCAAAAGGATGCTGGCTATCAATTCTCCTTCGTCAACCCTCTGACCAAGCGTTACATGATAACACACTAATCCGCTAAACGATGCCTTGATAATCTGGGTTGCATTAAATGGCAGTGCTGGCGGCATAATGGGCGCAGCTTTATCCATTTTTGAATTTATAAAACCACGCGTGATGAAAAACCCCATTAAATTTTCGGCATCTAGTTTATTTAATGTTTCTTCAACATCTATTAATCCCCGATATTCTAGCGTTGCAGATAGAATAGGAGGCGGAACAGGCTTATCTGGACACAGACGCTGAAGGTCTATCCATAATCTTGGCCATACTTCATCAAAAGAACCTCCGCCAGAATTTTCTGCTGTTAATGTTACGCGTGAGCCCATCCAGTTTGCTAAATCCTGATATTCCGGCATTAATTGGGGCACAATATAAATATGGTTTGTCGCATCCACATCGCAATGCAAATCCAGAACAACATCACATTCAATCGCTATTTTTATGATTTCAAGCCGCAGTTTTTCTAGGGCTGTAATAGGGGTTTGACGGGCTATCCATCTGCGGACTGATAACAAGATTTTATCTTTATTTTCATGCTCATTTTCAGATAATTTATCCAATATATCTGGCTCATTATTTAAAATACACTCTGCAAGGTCTGGCCAATTACGGTTAAAATTTAATCCCGTAGAAAAATCAAATCTACCACTATGATGGTGATTATAAATTTGCGCCATCCCAATAGGGTTCACCATAGGAAATACGATAAATTCGGCATTAAGCTGGCCTGACTTATCTGCCTGCTCTAACATATCTAAAAGATAATGCAGAATAAGCGTGCCTGGTTGCTCATCTGCATGCAGTCCTGCCTGCAGAAAAATCCTGGGGTAGATGCCCTTTCTATCTGGAATAAAGTGATAATAAGATACGGTATAAGCAGCGCAAGCTGTATCTGCTGATAATGGAATTGTGATATGTTGAGTACTTATTGCTGCCTCCACACCTTTGTGTAACAAGAATATCTGTTACCTTAATAAATTAATAGATAGTTTTAATTTAGGCCGTTGCTGTACATCAAGATGCCTGTTTAAATACTGGTTTGCAGCGCCAAATACGACAATAATAATAAGCGTTACGGATATAAAATAACCTGCAACAATCGGGTATGGCAGAAACGGATTAAATGTTTTATCTGCAAAATAGCTGGCATAATATAACGCATCCCCAGATTGCCGCCATGCCGGAAAGCCAGAGAAGAAAATCAGCGCTGTGGCATGAAACAGAAAAATAGCCTCATTAGTATAAGAAGGCCAAGCAAGCCGAAGCATAGATGGCCAGATAATACGCCAGAATTTATTCCACCCCGTTATTCCATATGCTTCTGCTGCCTCTAATTCAGTCGAGGGGATAGACCGTATCGCGCCATAAAATATTTCGGCTGAATACGCGGCTGTATTGCAAAACAACACTATTAATCCGCCAAGCCAGGCTCTTGTCAGCCACCGCGTTTCCGCTGAAAGCGTTATAAATCCTAAATCAATCGTAACGCCAAGTTTGGGCAATAGAACAAATAACTCATATGCAAAGAAAAACTGAATAAATAAAGGTGAGCCTCTAAACAGAAAAATAAAGCTAATGGCTGGTATTCGGTAAAGGGCAGAACGGTTATTTTTGCCAATCGCAAGGATGATAGCAAACCAGAAACCAAAGAAAACAGCTATTAGTCCGAAATAGATATTCCAAATAAGCCCAGAGCCAATTAATACAGCTTGCTCGCATATCGTGATATCCGTTTTTGGCAGAATACGCTCTCCAATTCCAAGAGAGCGAAAAGCGTAATCCTGTATGGTGATCCAACAGCTGCTCATCTAGAATATCCTTGCAACTCACTACCTGCCATTGTTGCTTGACCATGGCTAAGTTTAAGCTGCAACTTGGCAAGAACTTTTCCGCTTACCCAAGTCATCACTAAATAAAAAATCAATAGACCCGCAAAATAATAGACCCGCCAATCAGGATGGGGATAGGCATAGAGTGATGTTTTAGATCCACCCAATTCACGCGCCCAATATACGATATCTTCTACTCCTAGCAGAAATAATAAGGGGGTTGCCTTGATCAATATCATCCATAGGTTTGATAGACCTGGGATGGCATATACCCACATCTGCGGAACTAAAATTCGCCAGAAAACTTGCTTTTTACTAAATCCATACGCGGCAGCTGTTTCGGTTTGTGCCCTTGGAACCGCTTTCATAGCACCGCTCAATACGTTTCCAGCAAAGGCCCCAAAAACAATAGCAAATGCAATAAGGGCTAGTATAAATGCATATAGCTGATGCACCCATAAATCAGAGGTTGACAAAGGAAGCTTTGCTGCTTTGCAAACAATAAAATCTGTTCCCCTCCATACTGGCTCCAAGACGTGTGAGCAAATGATTTTATGGCGAATAAATTCAAATAATTGATCAAGCGCTAACGGCACAAACAGGAAAAAAACAACATCAGGGACACCCCTCACCATATTAATATAGCCTTTGGCAATTAGTCTGACCGGCCAGATTGAAGAGCGAACGCCAGAGGTAGCAACAAAACCAAATAATAGAGATAACGGAGCCGCACATAAAAGAAGAACTAATACAACAATAAAAGACCCATAAAACGCAAAATGCTTTGCAGTAGTCAAATAGCACATAAGCCAAATTGTGCCTTCAAGCGAAGATGGATCAGCACAAGTATCAAACATAAATAACCCTTTTATGGGGGCAAAAAAAGCAGCGACTTCGGTTAGAGTAAGGAGCATTCATAAAAATCAGATGCGGGATGAAATTACACAACTCCCGCCCCGCATCTGCTAAAAATATTTTAAAACAACCTAGAAAAGCTCTCCAATTTCCCATTGTTTGATAAGGTTATTAAGAGTTCCATCTGCTTTCATTGAATTAATTGCAGCATTAAACTTGTCTTTTAGATCTGAGTCAGATTTAC
>Ga0255765_1006641_pt1 | contig 10445 bp, 3 predicted proteins | sample 041ome_8_FD_179965 | JGI IMG/M metagenome (GOLD analysis project Ga0255765, IMG submission 179965) | Coastal salt marsh microbial communities from the Groves Creek Marsh, Skidaway Island, Georgia - 041407BS metaG (version 2) | ecosystem: Environmental > Aquatic > Marine > Intertidal zone > Salt... | reverse complement strand
TCATCTCTCTGGTTTGGTGGTGTTGTTACTTTTTCGTCGTTGCTTTTTCAGCTCTGGTTTTCTCCCTCTTTGCTTTTTGGACGGTTTTCCCCCAACACTCAAAAGGCGAAACGTCGTCAAAGTCTCGTTCTCTTTCTCTCGCGTGTTGTCGTGGTTCTTTGAGCACGCGCACTCTATTTGCGCGCAGAGAAGACAGACAGACGCTCTTCGCGCAGAGAGAAAGAGAGAGAGAGTTTTTGGCGGCAGAAGAAGAGTTTTCGAGAGAGAGACGAGATGAGAGAGACGAGATGAAGAAGAACGAAACGTTTTGTGTTGGAGGTGTCGTTTACGTCGAGTAACAAAATGTTACGCAGAGCGGTGGTGTCCTCCGCGAAGACGAAGACGAAGCGAGAAGAGCTGTTGTTCTGGACTGGTGTCGTCGAAAAGGCTTTGTTTTCTTCTTCGACTGCAGATGATGACGAGAGGAAGACGGGAGGACGAAAGACGAAGAAGAAATCACCGAAGATACCAACGCCGTCACCTCTACCTCCTCCTCCGACGACGGCAACATCATCGTCATCGAAAATCGTCCCTTCAGAGAACCATATTGAAGGAACTCGGCACATTTTTCCTGTTTCAGACTTTCTCAAAGAGAACAAGGAAATCCTCTCCATCTGCGGCCTTTCGTTCGCGTGCGCGATGGGACACGGTATCTTAGCGCCTACCATTCCGTCGTTTGCGAGTACCGAGTTACATCTGTCGGGTGCGCAGATTGGTTCTATTCTCAGCGCGTTCGCGGCGGCGAGATTGTGCGTGAACACGCCGGCTGGGTATTTTGCGGATACGTTTGGAAGGAAGAAATTGTTGTGGTTCGGTCCGATGGTTACGACGATGGCGAATATTAGCACTTTTACGAGCGGATCTTATTACGAGTTGTTGGGAGCGCGCTTTTTAGCGGGAGTTGGATCTTCAATGTATACGACTGGAGCGTCGGTAAGTTTGAGCGATATCGCGAAAACAGAAAACAAAGGGATGATGAATGGAGGAAACGCAATGAACATGCATCAAGGCGCTGCTTTGGCTGGAGCGGCCATAGGCCCGGGGTTGATTTCCGCGATGTACGCGTTAGGTGGCGAGGATATTCGAACGCCTTTTTTATTCGCGACGGCGTTGAGTGGAAGTTTGAGCGCGGTGGCGTTGTACGCGGCGCCAGAGACGAAGCATTTATCGTCTTCGTCGTCGTCGTCGACGACGACGTCTTCCACTAATGAAGGCGGTGATGAAACGACAACATCGACGACGCCAACATCCGAGAAAAAAACACAGCTCTTACAACCCGGCGGTTCGATGACGATGGACGCGTCTCTGACGCTTAACAAAGACGCCATAGAGAAGCAAAAGTCACCGTCGGCTTCGGCAGATAGTAGGCAGTTGGGTATGCTCGTCAAACGTTCCGATTTCTGGTCGGTGTGTTTCTTGAACTCTGCTTTATTTTTCGCCGGCGCCGGCGGAAGAGGCGCCGTTTTGCCTATATTAGCCATTTCGCACGGCATGGACGCGCAAAATCTAGGCATGCTCTTCTCAGCTATGGCCACGACGAGTTTGATTGGATTAGTCCCTTCCTCGAAACTCATCACTACGTTTGGTGCTCGAAACGTCATCGCGCCGACGACGGTTCTCTCTTCGCTCGCCGTCATGGCCATCGCGGGAAGCTCCACCGACGCTGGTTTCGCCGCAGCGTGCGTCTCGTGGGCCGCTGCTTCGAGCATCATGGGTGCTGCTCCGATGACATTTGTCGCCGAAATAGCCCCAAGAAAAGCTAGCGGAGCCGCTTTGAGCATATACCGCAACTCAGGCGATGTCGGACTGTTACTCGGCCCCGTTTTAAGCGGATTAGCGGTAGACTTTTTCGGAAGCGAAGTCGCTTTGGCCATGAACGCGAGCGTCCTAGTCTCCGCGGCGTTGGCGTTCCACGTGAGTAAAACAAGTCGAGAGAAGATGAAGAAGAAGGAAATGCTCCAACAAGAACGGCACAGAAGTAGTAAGTAGCGCGACATAATAGAGTACATAGAATGTGAGTAGATTTTAAAAGAGTCGGGCGTTCATCGCCGCGTAGAATAGGAGAAGAACTTTTACTCGTCCGCTCGGCGTCGAGGCGTGGGCCCGTTCCTCTCTGCCGCCCTCTCCTCCACGCCGTCATCTGCACTATTATTTTCACCACCACCACCACCACCAGCATCCGATGATGATGACGATGACGATAAAACCATCTGGCTAAACCGAACGATCTCTTCCACCTCTCTCCTCGCTAACTGTTCCTCCTCCTGGTCGTCGAAAGAAAGTTTCACGCTCTCCGCGGTTTTCCTAAACTCCTCCGCGGATATCACGCATCCGCTACTATTATTACTACTACGATTACCGCTACTTCTCTCGACGAGCTCCTTGACCGACCATCTCTTCTCCCCGGGGCCTTCGTTTATTACTAAACTCTCGTGCAAAGATGATGATTTTGGCGGCAAAACATCATCACCACTCGCACTACTACTCCCACTCCTCCTCCTCCTCAAACAACTCTCAAAACCACTCCCATGAATTCGAGGAGAGAGGAGTGCACCACCGACAAAAAACGACGCAGACGCAGACGACGACGACGCAAAGCCTCTCGTTCCTAAAACCGTCGTCCTTTTTAGCATTTTTGTTCCCGAAAACACTCGCGATTTTTGGAGGAAAAATTCAAAAAACGGCGACAGAATTTGTGCGCACATCGACAGTGTTTCATACGGCTGTGTTTCCTTTCGACGCGAACGCGTTAAAGAAAGAGAGATACTAAAGAGAGCGTTATAAATATGACTGGGTATTACAAGAAAAACAACAATAAAGGGGCGAACACGTACGGCGAAGCCAGACGAGGCAAAGGCCAGAATCAATCCCGTGTCGTTGGTGCGAGCAACTCTTCTACCAAGACGCCTTTGGAGATCGCGAGAGAGGAGGACAATTTGGAAGAGGAGTTGGGGTACCGCGTGCCCGGTTTGAACGGTTTAGAAGGTGCAGACGCGGAGGACGTGCAGTTGGGATGGTTGGTCAACGCCAGCGCGGTACGTTTTATTCGTATCTTATTCTTCTTCTTTGTCTGCTTCTTCGTACGTGAGCGCGATCGAGATACGAAAGCGCAGCCCGAGGGAAAATTCAAAAATTTTCAAACCTTTACCAAAAGAGGGCAGATTAGAGAGAGCGCTTTCGTCTCTCGCGTTTGATTTTTTACCACCACTCTCGGACGACAACACGTGAGCGGGAGGAGTCTGCCGGTCTTCTCATCGTCTCAAAGTCTTCTTCGCGCTTTTCGTGTTCTTCTTCGTCGTTTACGCTCTTCTTTTTCTAGTTTTTCTTCTTCTCGGTTGTCGATATCGCGCGGACCCGAATAATCGCGACGACGAGTTAGCGCTGACGCGTGCACGCGCATTCTCTCTCTCTCTCTCTCTCTCTTATTTTATGACGCGTTCGTGTTATTACGACGCAACAGACGACGGTGGAGTGCAAACAAGCGCAAAAGCCGCACGCGGCGGTGAACTTGTACTTTTCCTGCCAAGACGGTTCCGTGTTCAAAGTGCAGAAGAAATACGCGCCGTATTTTATGCTCGCGACTTCGCCCGGGAGCGAGCACGAGGTGGAGGCGTACGTGAGAAGGAAACATAAAGAGCACGTGAAAGAGGTGGAGTTAGTGGACAAGGAAGATTTGGATTTGAAAAATCATCTGAGCGGGTTGAAGCAGACGTATTTGAAGATTTCGTTTTACACGCAGAGCGGCATGTACGAGTGTCGGAGAGAGTTGTTGCCAATCGTAGAGAAGAACAAGGCGAAATCGAACGCATCGGTGGCGTATCAGGCTTTGCACGAGCAGGATGCGTTAAATGCGCACGAAAATGGCGGTGGGAACGATGCTATGCAAACAGACGCGAGAGGGAAGAGGGTGTTTGAAAATTCGAAAAAGAAGACGTTCACGGATTACGAAGACGCGATGTTGGATATCAGAGAGTACGACGTGCCGTATCACATGAGGTATATGATTGATTCCGAGGTGAGGTGTGGACATTGGTACGACGTGAAAGTTGAAATTGGTGATGGAGATGTAATCATTACGCACAGGCCAGATTTGAAGAGAAGAGCGGAAGTGAGAGTGTGCGCGTTTGATATCGAGACGACGAAATTGCCTTTGAAGTTTCCCGACGCCGAGTTTGATCAAGTGTTTATGATTTCGTACATGTTGGACGGGCAAGGCTATTTGATTATCAATCGCGAAGTTGTCAGCGAAGATTGCGACGATTTTGAATACAATCCGAAACCGGAATATCCTGGGCCGTTTATCGTGTGGAACGAGCCGGACGAGAAGGCGCTATTGCGCAGATGGTTCGATCACATGCGCGACGCGCAACCGAACGTGTACGTGACGTATAACGGCGACTATTTCGATTTCCCTTTCATTGAAACGAGAGCGAAAAAACACGGGATGTCCATGTACCGAGAAATTGGCTTTCGAGGGTCGGATTCCGGGGAGACGAGGTCAAAGTTTGCTTTGCATTTGGACGCCTTTCACTGGGTGAAGAGAGATTCGTACTTACCGGCTGGGTCGCACGGTTTAAAAGCAGTCACGAAGAAGTTGTTGAAATTTAACCCCATCGAGGTCGACCCGGAAGATATGCTTCCATTTGCGCGCTCGCAACCGCAAACTATGGCGGCATATTCGGTATCCGATGCCGTGTCTACGTATTATTTGTACATGAAGTACGTTCATCCTTTCATCTTTTCGTTGGCGACAATCATTCCGCTTACGCCAGATGAAGTTTTACGAAAAGGGTCTGGGACGTTGTGCGAGTCTTTGCTCATGGTTGAAGCGTATCGAGGAAACATCGTGTGCCCGAACAAGCAAAGAGGTGCGGGCGAACAGCATTTCAACGGCCATCCGCTGGAAAGCGAGACGTACATTGGAGGCCACGTGGAGTGCTTGCAATCGGGCGTGTTTCGCTCGGACATTCCGGTCAAGTTCAAGCTGGAACCGAAAGGGTACCAAAAACTCATCGACGCCGTTGACGACGATTTGAGGTACGCGCTGAAGCACGAAGGTAAAGGAGCGACGGAAGATGACGTCGAAAACTACAAAGAGATTAGAGAAGGCATCGTGAAGAAGCTGGAGGAATTGCGCGATAACCCGAACTGCGAGGTGAATCCGCTGATTTATCACTTAGACGTCGCGGCGATGTACCCGAACATCATCTTGACCAATCGGTTGCAACCGATGGCGAACGTGAACGAAGATATTTGCGCGTCGTGTGATTTTAACCGTCCAGGTAAAACTTGCTTGAGAGAAATGGAGTGGACGTGGAGAGGCGAACACTACTCCGCGACGAGCTCGGATTACGCGCAAATCAAAGCGCAGTTGCAGATCGAAAGGTTTCCGCCGCTAATTCCGGGCGAACCGAAACGGTTTTGGAAGGATTTGAGCAGACAAGAGCAAGAAATCGCAAAGAAGACGCGCTTAAAGATGTACTCGCAAAAAGTGTACAGAAAAGTCATGGAGAAGCCCGTCGTCGAAACGAAAAAGAGTTCGATTTGCATGAAAGAGAACAGTTTTTACATCGATACCGTGCGAACTTTTCGCGATCGGAGATACGAGTATAAAGGGTTGAACAAACAATGGAAAGGAAGACTGTCCGCGGCGAAACAGGAAGGGAACCCTATCGAGACGAAAGAGGCGGCCGATATGGTGACGTTGTACGATTCCTTACAGCTCGCGCACAAGTGTATTTTGAATTCTTTTTACGGGTACGTCATGAGAAAAGGCGCGAGATGGTATTCTATGGAAATGGCTGGAGTTGTCACGCTCACTGGCGCGCGCATCATCCAAATGGCAAAGCAACTCGTCGATGACATTGGTATGCCGCTCGAGTTGGATACCGACGGTATCTGGTGCTGTCTTCCGGGTACGTTCCCGGAGGAATACACGTTCGAGCCGAACAGCGACGGGTCCGGAAACATGAAGAAAAAATTGAAGGTTAGCTATCCGTGCGTCGTTCTCAACCGCATGACCGATTTGCAAACCAGAAACGATCAATATCAAACGCTCGTCGACCCAGAAAAGCAAATTTACAAGCAGTCTTCGGAGATGTCCATCGAGTTTGAAGTCGACGGTCCGTACAGGGCGATGATTTTACCGGCGTCGAAAGAAGAAGGCGTGCTGATTAAGAAGCGTTACGCGGTTTTCAATCACGACGGGTCTTTAGAGGAGTTGAAAGGCTTCGAATTGAAAAGAAGAGGCGAGTTGAAGTTGATCAAGGTGTTTCAATCCGAACTTTTTGAAGATTCCGGGAGTTCTCCATTTTTAGGAGGGCAGACGCTGGAAGAGGTGTACAAGAGAGTAGGCGACATCGCCAATCGACTTCTGGACATGCTCGACACGAAAGGAGAAGAAATTGACGACGAACAACTCATCGATTACATTTCGGAATCGAGCGTTATGAGTAAATCGTTGGCAGAATACGGCGATAGGAAGTCCACGTCGGTGACGACGGCGAGAAGACTCGCACAATTTCTCGAAGCCCCTGATCTCGTCAAGGATAAAGGTTTGGTGTGCAAATACATCATCTCGGCGAAACCTCACGGCGCGCCTACTTCGCAAAGAGCCATTCCGGTTTCCGTCTTTTCGAGCACACCTGCGGTCGCGAGGAAATATTTGCGAGAGTGGTTGAAAGATGCTCCTCCGGGAGAAGCTGGCGAAATGCCAGACTTGCGCGATATTCTCGATTGGGAGTATTACAAAGGTCGTTTGCGCGGCGCGGTGCAGAAAATTATCTCCCTTCCGGCAGCTTTGCAAAACGTCAAGAATCCGTGTCCCGGCGTGGTGCACCCGGATTGGTTAAATAAGCGCATTCGCGAACTCAAGGATAAGCGCAAGCAGATCAAACTCGATTCCATGACGGGCTTCAGCAGACAGACCAAGGATGAATACCTCGAGCAATTGAACTTTTCGGAAGACGAGGACGAAGAAGATACGAGAAACGAGGACAACGACAACGATGATGAACACGACATGGAAGACTTTGGCGCGGCTAGAATTACACCGGCGAGAGGCGCGCGCGTGCGCGTGTTCCAGAGACACCGCGACACTGGACACCATCACGGCGGGCCCAGAACGCCTCCGATTGGTAACATGAATTTGCCTGCACCGGATCCAAACAGCGATTACGCGTCGTGGCTCGAGCACGCCACGAAAGGCTGGCGCATAAAGCGCAAGGAAAAGCGCGAGCGAAAACATCGAGAAGATCTCGAAGATCAACGTCGCGAACGCGAGGGCCTTCCTCGTCAGAAGCGCCGTCACAGCGCAAACGACGATAGTTTCATCGGCCAAATGGACTTGTTTCTCGAGAACGTCGACGAGTCTTTGGCCACCTCTCCGTGGCAGATTGTCTCCATCGATGATTACTCGCGAGGCAACGCGCCTTCATCCTTGGAAGATGGCGGCGCCGAAGTCGAAGAACCTCCGGCGGGCGTTTTCCGCGTCTGGGTCGTCGCCGATGGCGCCATGCGTTCCGTTTTGCTCTCCGCGCCGAGAAAAGTGTACGTTGCCACGCACCATCCCGATCCCGAAGGTGATAGAGGTTTGAACGGGAAAAAGCGCGTCAACGTTGCGTTACCGCGAGCACAAAACACGAATAATTTCATGACGGCAGACGGCACGAGCACGTTGAATGTCTACGAAGTTGAGTTTGACGCTTCGAAATTGTCCGCGGTTCAATACGGCAGAGACGTCGCAGCGTTACTCGCGGATAAAAACGTAGTTGGCGTGTATGAACGAGACGTACCGTTAGAAGATTGGTCGATTCAAACCATCGGGTGCGTCGCTCGAGTGAAGAGAGAAGCCGCGAATGAAATATTAGACGATTTGAAAAAGACGCACAAAGAAGGGTTGAAGAAGAAAGTGCAACCTATGTTGGAAGTATCCGCGACGAATTTGGACATGAAAACGACGACAGAAGTGAACTACTTGCCGTCTATGATGGACTTTACGGACGATCGCGCGCTTTCATCCGCGGGTTTGTTGCGCCACTGCTCGATTTATCACGCGGCGTTGGACGGCAAAGGCGTCTTTGCCGCACACTTTCCAAAGAGAGGCGGTAAAGGGACATCGAAAGGTTTGCTCATATTGCTCCAACCTGGAGGAAAATCGGTTCGCGAAGTTGACAGTGAATTCGTTTCGGAAATGTTTGAAGGCGAGAAAGGACGCGTCGACGGTAACGAGGAAATGGAAGAAGATCGAGATTCTGAAAAGTGCGAATGGCGCGTCATTTACGCCAGGACGTCTGCGGCGGCAGCGAAAAACCTCAACGACGCAGTCTCTGAGTTTGCAAACGCCTCGAACGGTCCAAGCGTCGTCTTGCTCGAAGCACCGCCTGTTGGTTACGGTATTCCTGAATTCGATGACGACGACGACGCTTTCGCTTCCTCTTGCGCCGGCATGAACAAGAACGCGAAAGCGGCGAAACGTTTTGAGAAAGTGCTCACCGCCTTAAAAGATTCGCCCATTCTAGTCGTCCCGTTCAACTCTGGCGACATCGAGTATCTCAGTGAAAAAGGCATCGCGTGGCAACGCGACGCTGCGCAGTTAGCTGCTATCCGTCTCGCGCACACCTCGAAACATTTGGAGAAGTCTATCCAAATCTCCCGCTACGCGCACATTCCTCTCTGTAATCTCGATTCGGACTGGTCCACGCACGTTTTAGATACATTCTTCGCGCGACGACTTCGCGATGAACATCAAGTTCTCTGGTCTGGGAAAAACGGCAAGCCAGACTACGGTGGTGGATCAATGGATGATCAGCTTAGTTCGACGTTGACTTTGGAATCGATGGAATCGCCAAGATGCGAACTTTCGAAATCCGGCGTTTACAGATCCGTCTGTTGCGAGCTGCGCGTCCATCACTTGGTGGTTTGCGCCATCGTGAATTCACACATCTTGAACGATCTCGAACAAGGCGCGTTGTTAGGTTTCGATGGAGGCAATGCTACCGTCGCCGACCGCGGTGGACACGACGCGTCGAACGCGTTTCGGACGTTGAGGAAGATGGTGGCAGAGATGCTCCGAGACGCGTCAGAACGAGGCAACGAAATCGCCGACGCCACTTTGGCGCAGCTTCGACGCTGGATATTTTCTTCCAATTCGAGAATGCGAGAACCGGGTTTACAGCATTTGGTGGAGTTGTGTTCGAGAAAAGTGTTCACGTTACTCATATCAGAACTCAACCGATTAGGCGCGGATGTCGTTTTCGCGGATACGCGACGCGTCATCGTGTCGACGAAGAAGAATTCGTTGGCCTCGGCGTCGGCATTCATCACGGGTTTACGTAACGCGTTAGGTACGCGGGAGTTATTCAACTGGCTCGAACTCGAACCCACGAAGGTCTGGCACACGCTCTTATTTAGAGGACCGCACGATTTCGGGGGTTTGGCTGCAGACGAGACCGTCCTTCAGAAGTTGTTCTTGAACAACGGGGCTGGGGAGGCGCCGATGGAGACGGAAAACGTCCCGACGGATACACAACTCGATCCACATGCCGTCGAAGGGGACGAAGCATCGCTCGAAATGCACTGGAACATCGCCACTTTTCTTCCAGAGGCGTTGAGCGATCACTTCAAAGCGATCGCTGGCGACTTTATCGTCCTTCCGTGGAAACGCGAACGCGAACTCGGTCCCGACGGTCGCTTCGGTGTCGCGAAAGAGGACAAAGACGTGTCTGCTGCGCAGACGGATAGAATAAAGGCACAACTGGAAGCACCAGATGATTTGAGCGATTTGGAACTCAATGAGGACGATACCAATGAAGAGAACGCGGACTCCGCCGCCGAGAGGAGGGCCGACGCCGACGATGGGAAGGAGAACGCAACTCCAGAGCAAACGAAAAAGGAGAGTAAATACCACGCGGACGACGCGAATAACCAAAATTTGGCTAGAAACAGACTCAAAATTGAGGAAGAGAAAGCGACATGGCTCTGCGCGCAAATAGATTCGCACTTTACGCCGAAAATTCTCCAAGTCGCGCGCGGATTTGAAAAGCACGCGTCGAGATCCACGCACGGCGCTACTCGTCTCGACAAGAGGTACTTGTTCCCGGAAAATTTGCCCGGAGCGCATTTACCAAATCACCTTCGAGGCAACGCGGCGTTAGCGTTCGTCAAAACAGTAATTGCCGTGCTTTCTCTCGATGACACGATCGCAGATGCGGTTACCAGATGTCGCAAAAATGCACTCAAGTTACTCTCCGTTCCAGAGTTTGGTCCGGAAGCGAAGTTTGGCGAACCGTGCATCTCTTTCGCGTTACGCGACGTCGTGTGCGAATGTTGCGGCGACGTTCGAGATTTAGATTTGTGCAGAGATCCAGATTTAGCCGATGGCGAGTGGCGCTGCGCGGAGTGCGAGA
>Ga0255765_1006640_pt1 | contig 10447 bp, 4 predicted proteins | sample 041ome_8_FD_179965 | JGI IMG/M metagenome (GOLD analysis project Ga0255765, IMG submission 179965) | Coastal salt marsh microbial communities from the Groves Creek Marsh, Skidaway Island, Georgia - 041407BS metaG (version 2) | ecosystem: Environmental > Aquatic > Marine > Intertidal zone > Salt... | reverse complement strand
TGTACTTATAGAAATACTGGGTATCACGAACCACGTCGAAGTCTTTGAAGGTCACATCGGTAATCAGGTTCTCATTGACCTTAACCGGATCAGTAAATCCTCCTTCACCATCAGAAACATAGCGATACATATTGTAACCAAGAACATCATGGACAAGGTCTCCGCTTGGTGCTTCCCATGATAAATCAATCTCTCCAAGACCAGGAGTTGCTGCAAAGCCGGTAGAGGCAGAACCCGCAGATTGCAGTAAGAAGTTGAATCGATAATCTTCAACCGGAATGTAGAAGTTGTCTAAATCTTTAGCTCCTTCCACTCGAATACGATTGATTCCATCAGCAGCTCCGATATTGATATCGTGACTTACTGTATAGATCTTACCATCTTCAGACCAGGTGCCTGCTTCAGTGATTTGTTTTTGAACATAGGGTTCACGCACACCATAGCTGATAGTTGGATCAACAGAGGTATCCATGGCGCGATTAAAGTAAACCTTGAACTCGTGAGTGCCCACCCCGATTGGATCCATCTCATCGTACTCGTCTAGGGCGTCTTTACCATTGACTAAAACCTTCCAAACATGACCATGAGGAACATCGGAAGGTTCCTTTGTCATAGAGGTAAAATCAATTTTACCTATTGTAGCATCTGAATTGTAAAAATGTTTTGACCATTTTGATAAAATTGATTCAGATGATGTTCCAAAATAAATAGATCCAGATAAATCCTGTGTTCCTATCACGTCGGGTGCAACTAATAAAGGTCTATTTACACTGTAAGGAGCGCCTATCAATTCTAAATAACTAGAATTAATAAGATTATTAAAGTTTGCTTGAGGTATTTCCGCAAGATAATTGTGACTATCCTGAAAAATGATACTCCATGGCCTTATTTTACTATAAACTACTCCTTCATTTACTGATGATAAGGGGTTCCATTTTATAGCACCCCATGGAGTGTAAGTACTAATGACATTCGATTTCGTTAGTTGAACACTACTTATTCTACCGTGCTGATCATGAGAATCAATTATGACACTATTGGTTATCCAAAAAAGATAATTGTCTGAAATATCGATGTTTTTAATTGAAAGAAATGAGTATTCTGATAGACGATTACTATTATCTTGTATACCATTCCACAGTCCAGTACTAGAATAAATCTCTATGAAATTATCTTTGTTACCATTTGCAATCACTTTTGATCCATCGCTATCTACGGTAATTCGATTATCCTTCATATCGATTTTTACCCCAGGTAAAATCGTGAGCGTAGATGAATTTGTAAGTACAAGATTTTTTTCAAAAATATATCTGTTCTCTTTAGTGAGTACCATATCTTCCTCCACATATCCATCTAGTATTATCGCATTAGTTACTTTGATTTGTAATTCGTGAGATGTTAAATACTCCTGATTTTCACCTGACCAAACCTGAAGTTCAAACTTAATTACTACTTCATCTGCAATATTTTCAGCTAACTTTATTTGGAGTGGGCTATCAGGCTGTTTAAGATTACCATAGGCGCTAATCGAACCAATCTGTGCTTCTGAGATTAAAATTTCTGCCTTCGTCTCATCTTCAAATTCCCAGAATCCAATTCCAATTCGAACATCGTCAGTAGGTCCCCAATAGTTTTTAATGGTTGGTATGATATTAATGGTCTCTCCGGGTTCCAAAAACTCATTTCCGTTTTGTCCTTCAATCACATCACTTGCATCTGCTCCTAGCACTTTTAATAAGGGGGTTGGAGTCACATCAATGGCTGCTTTAATATCAATTCCACTTCCAGAGGTATTGATTAGATTACCAAAAAGAAGTTCCTTACTATCATTAGGTTTTTGCTGATTGTAAAGTGCAACGGCCCCTGCTACCAGCGGTGTAGCCATTGAGGTTCCGGTAAGGGCCCTGTATCCACCTTCTGGAACGGTACTCATAATCGCAGACCCAGCTGCTTTCACCTCATAGTTTAAAAAGTTACTATATCTAGAGAATATTGGCCCATCTTGATCGTAATTGTCATAGTCACCATTTGAATCTTCCACGCCAAGAACATAAGTGTATGCTCCTGGATACATTGGCGCACAGCCAATGCCTGGCCCAATACATACTTTATTATTCCCAGCAGCTGCAACAAGAACTGAGGTATCATAAGCAGTTTCTAATGCTGCTTTGAGTGTAGACGATTCAGCATAGGATCCGAAAGACATATTTTGAATCGTTGCTCCGTTGTTAGTTGCATACTCAACACCACTAGCAATGGTTGCTGAGTTCCCCGTTCCATTGGATTGAAATACCTTAATCGGCATTAGTTTTACGTTCCATACAGCCCCTGAGATACCAATACCATTGTTACCTACTGCTCCAATGATCCCAGCCACATGAGTTCCATGCATATTGTCATCAAGGGGAGCATTATCCAAATTGATAAAATCCCATCCTCGGATATCATCTACATATCCGTTTCCATCGTCATCATATCCTTCAACACCATTTAACTCTGCTGTATTGATCCAGATATTGTCTTCTAGATCTGGGTGGGTATAGTCCACCCCTGTATCCAAAATAGCAACGATCTGGGAACCATTTCCTGTACCATAGGCATCCCATACATCATCAATATTGGCTTGGGTAATGTTGGATTGTTGACTGTAAAGCGGGTCGTTTAGTGTGACCTCTTCTTCAAAAGCAGATAGCTCTTCATCGTAAATGATTTCAGAATCGATAGTAAAGTCATTGACGCTGAAGATATAGTTGGGTTCTGCGTACTCTACATTTTCTCTAGAAGCTAAATCAGCAGCAAGACCTTGAATATTTAAGACATCTTCTTTTAATTTGATTCGATAGATGTTTTTCAGAGAAGCGTACTCGGGTTCAGTAGATACCACCAGAGCATTCGGATTGCTATTTTGTAATCGCGCTTGACGAAGCTGACGCTCTCTTTTAAGCTGAATGCTTTTTTCTACGAATTCTTCTGAGAATAGAACTTCGGTGGATTCAACCTTATCAGAAATACCAAGGAGAGCGCTAATATCTTTTTGAGAAGTAGATTGGCTAATACCTTTAGCTCTTGATCGATAGACAATACCCATATTGGTATCGTCCTTAAGCTTTACGATGATCTCATTAGGCGCATAGTTATTCAGTGCTTGAACCTTAACGCTCTGAGAAAATGTTACTGAAGTGCTTAGTATAAGAACTAGCGAGAGAAATACTTTTTTCATTTAAGGATGATTTTAGCCTGGTCGATATACCTGCGTGCGTCTTGGTTGTAGCCTGTGATAATCATGAAATAGATTCCTGATTTATTTTTAGACAGGTCGAACGAAGTGAGGTGATATCCTGGACTATTTTCGAGTTGGTTATGATTTAGAATAAGATTTCCTTGCGCATCATAGATTAGTATGGCTAATCCAGACATGGCTTTAGGGAGGTAATATTTTACTTGTACTTCTCCGTAAGTAGGGTTAGGAGAATAACTAGCAATTTGAAGTTCTTCGGGTTGGTAAGGAGCATCCATTACCTCTTCCATATCGTTTTCGTTATAAGAGAGTGTAATAGGAGTTCCATTTACCTCTCCTGCAATAGCATTGATCACTTCAAAAGGTTCTCCACTAGTTAGACTTAACAGCACATGCTTGCCAGAAGGAATTACGTTTTGACTCATGTTATAGAGCATAAGTCGTTGCTGATCATCTTGAGTGAATGAAAGCGACTCAAACCCTTGTAGAAGAGCTCCTAACTCATAATTCTGAGCAGTATTATAAGCAAGCTGAAGTCCAGCTATTGCCTTCGGTGTATCTATGATAAGATCCTTTCCGTCCCAATACAGCTTAGCTTTTGCTTTTGCTTTATTCGGATAGTAATTAATAGGAGCTCCACCTACTCTCACATTAGAAGTAGAAGCATTAAGGATGAGATCAACAATAGCAACAATGTCTAATACGTTAATCGCACTGTCGTTATTTACATCGGTAGCATAATCGATAAAAGGAGTAGGGTTAGTTCCTAGAATATAATTCACGGTATTAACCACATCGAGAACATTAACCGCTGCATCCCCGTTACTATCCCCTAAAGCTGCGGTAAGTAATGAAGCAGAAACCGCATTAGAGTAGTCTGTTTCCTCGAAACTGGTTCGTAGGATCTTGTACTTATAGAAATACTGGGTATCACGAACCACGTCGAAGTCTTTGAAGGTCACATCGGTAATCAGGTTCTCATTGACCTTAACCGGATCAGTAAATCCTCCTTCACCATCAGAGACATAACGATACATATTGTATCCGAGAACATCATCTAGTTCAAAATCAGAGGGGGGGTTCCAATCTAAACTTATTTCTCCCAGACCAGGAGTTGCTGCAAAGCCGGTAGAGGCAGAACCCGCAGACTGAATCAGTATATTAAAACGTCTTTTCTCAACAGGTATATCCCAACCATTTAAATCCTTACCACCCCAAACATTAATTCTATTAATACCATCGGTTGAAAGGATTCCGATTTCGTGATTTACGGTATAAATAGTCCCTTCATCATTCCATGAGCCTTGCTCACTGACTAAGTTGGTGTTCCAGGGATCTCTAACTCCATACCCAATCGTTGGGTTTACTAAGGTGTCGACAGGTCGATTAAAGTAAACTTTAAATTCATGGGTACCGACTCCTAACGGGTCCATGCTATCGTAATCGTCCCAAGCGTTTTTACCATTTACTTCTACTTTCCATACAATAGCTGGAGCCTCAGAGTATGGGGTTAATCTTGGGTTATTATATCTAAAGAAACCAGCGGCATTACCATCAAAGGCATCAATATTTAGTTCTTTTAAAACATCTATGCTTCCAGTACCTAAATAGATTTTTTCAAATTCTTGATTCCTATTTGCGTAGAAGCCATTGAGTGCAATTTCACTGTAATTTCCGATATAATTATAATCAGTTCTATACCATCCTAAAATATTGAGTTCGGTAGGATTATAGTAAATATTTTGCCATCCATTACTACTAAAATCTACTAAGTTTGAATGTTTCCAACCACTTATACTATAGAGGTAGCCATCCGATTGAACAAAGTTGGAGTTTTCAATTCTACCTCCATAAGCTCCAGCATCAAAAAATTGACTATTGGTAATTAACGGGGCATAAACAACATGCATTCTTTCGAAAACACACCAATCACACTCTGAGTCATTATCATAGGTTCCATTTCTACCATTGTTATCGTAACTTAATTCGACATAGGAATTATTATAAGTGTCCGGTTTAAATGTTATTAAACTGTCCTTAGTTCCTATGGCAATTATACCTGCGTTTTTATAGTTGCCATCGGGATCGTATTGGTTTCCCTTTGAGTATAGCAAAATCTTCCCTCTTTGCTGAGTTAATTCATCATCTCCAAATCGAATGGTCACCCCCGGCTTTAAGATGAGATTAGCTCCTTCGATGATTAAAGGATTAGTTATGATGTACTCATGCTTCGCCGTAAGTACGGTATCCTTTTCTATAAGACCCTGAAGCTTTATTCCATTTTTTACCTTCAATTTAAAATCAAGAGAATCAATTTTACTGGTTGATGCATATCTTTCATTAGAGTCGGGGTCGTTATTTTCCCAAACCACCATTCTAAATTCAATTTGTGTGTTGTGCGCTATATCCTCAGATATTTTAAATTTTAGGGGATTTTCTCTTTGCTTGTAAATCGCATAATCGCTAATGGTACCTAAATCAATGATAGAGTCTGTGATATCGATAAGACCCTTATAGTACTCATTCGAAAACTCGTTGCCTGCGAATTTTAATTCAACTTTTACATTTTCTGCTCTACCCCAATAGTTTTTAACTGTAGGATAGAGATGAATCTCTTCTCCAGCGTCTAGTTGTCCATCTTGATATGTGTTGGTTGAAATACTATCTATCGCTTTAGCGGTTAGAAGTTTTAAAATGGGTTGAGGTTCTGCTTTAATCGCAGCAAGAGCGTCAATGAATGTCCCAGTTTTTGTATTTATTAGGTTTCCGAATTTTCGCTCATTGGTTTCATCCGTTCTTATTTCGTTGTATAGTGCTACAATTCCAGAAACTAATGGAGTAGACATCGAAGTTCCAGATAATTTTCTGTATCCTCCATTAGGTACTGTGCTTAATATTGAAACACCAGGAGCTTTGGTTTCATAGTTCTGTTGATCAATTAGAACAGAAAAAATAGGACCATCACAATCATAGTTACTAAAGCCACCTTCTGCCTCAACTCCAAAGACAAAAGTATAAGCCGCAGGATAAAATATTTGAGATGGAAAACATGGCGGTAAAGGCAAACCATTATTTCCTGCAGCAGCTACTAAAAAACGTTTGGAGCCGGCATAAGCGCTTGCGAGTGAATTATACATTGTTTGGGATGTAATGCCACCTCCAAAGCTCATATTCAATATAGTTGCACCATTAGATACAGCATAATCAATTCCTTTTGCAATCGTCGATAAATCACCTATTCCTGATGCTTGAAAAACCTTTAAAGGCATTAACTGTATGTTCCAAGCTACCCCTGCTATCCCTATACCATTATTACCTGCTGCCCCAACAATACCGGCAACATGTGTTCCATGCATGTTGTCGTCTAAGGGTGTATTTGTATCATGATGAAAATCCCAACCTCTAATATCATCGATATAACCATTACCGTCGTCATCATAGCCTTCAACACCATTCAGTTCTGATTCATTAATCCAGATGTTATCTTTTAGATCCGGATGAGTGTAGTCAACCCCTGTGTCAAGTATGGCAACTACTTGAGAGCCGTTGCCAGTAGTATATTCGCTCCATACATCGTCAATATTTGTTTGACCAATATTTTGCTGTTGACCAAACAGAGGATCATTTGGATTTACAGGGTCATTTTCTTGTTCATAACCTGATTCTGGAGTCTGTATAATCTCAGAATCAATTTGAAAATCATCAATATGGTATCGGTAATTTGGTTCGGCAAACTCGACCAAGTCATTTGCTTCTAGCTCATTGACTAATTCTAGTATATCAGCGGTTTTATCTTCAAGGATAATATGAAATATATTTTTTAAGGTTTGATAATTTGGTTCTGTTGGGTCTACAGTAATATTTGGATTTTGTTTCTGAAGCATTTGATTTCTTTCCGTCTGCTCCTTTTTCAGCTTAATGCTTTCTAGGACAAATTCTTCGGAGAATAGAACTTCAGTAGATTTAACCTTGTCTGAGATGCCAAGCAGAGCGCCAATATCTCTTTGGGAAGTAGATTGACCAATACCTTTAGCTCTTGATCGATAGATAATACCCATGTTGGTGTCATCTTTAAGCTTTACGATGATCTCATTAGGCGCATAGTTATTCAGCGCTTGACTCTTAACCTTCTGGGAGAATATTACTAAGGTGCTTAGTGTAAGTACAAGAGAAAGAATTACTTTCTTCATTTTAGATGCATTGAATTGAAATATAAGTTATTTATAACTTATCTGGAAAGTATAGGAATACATTATTTCCCCTATTGTTTTAGCTCTAAGTTAACCCATCTAATCCTTACTAGAGACCTTAACATAACACATACCAATACCGACCTAACCCGAAGTTCTAAAACTGTTTTATAAAACCCACCGAGGTATAACTTCACTTCTTGAACCCCAGAATTTTTTAGCTTTTTGCATCTACGATATCGTAATCTATGTTCTGACAATTGATAAACTTAGTTACGTAACTACTTACTGCTATTTTAGATTCTATCTCCTCAAAATATTCTATTGAAGTTTTAAGAACCTTCTTAACCTGTTTCTGAGTAATCTCTTCAGTACACTCTAAAAGCATATGCGCGTGTTTAGAGTTCATATCTGATTTATCTCTTTCCATCACCAATAGATCCTTGATATGCTCAGAGAAGCCTTAAAAAGCTTGTCAATCCACCTTCTAATGATCTTTTCACTCATCTTATATCGATGTCTACAGGTCATGAAGTATTTCCAGTCAAACTGACTTATAAACTGTCCATACTCTCTTGAAATTGAAGTATTCTTTTTAAGCTGTTCCATAGAAGCTATAACAAGGGTTAATCCGGTTCATTCATCGGATGAATAATTTTCGATAAAATCACGGGAAGCCCCGTAACTACTGACGTAAAGATAACTTCAAAAACAATGCAAAATTTTACCCTGATTTCGGGAAAAGCCTGATTTGGTGGACAAAATCGTGGACAAATAAAAAGCCCGAATCAAATGATCCGGGCTTTGTCAATCTTTGTGAAGCCTTTTAAATACTAAGACTTAGCTTTGGCTCCCCCTCTTGGGCTCGAACCAAGGACCCTCTGATTAACAGTCAGATGCTCTAACCAACTTAGCCCCAGCAACCACAGGCGTTAAGCAGTTTAATAAATAATAACTGCCACATAACTGCCAAAATGGATGCAATTAACTACCCTAAAGTTGTCTCTGGGAAAGACGAAAAAGTTTATCTGGATGTAAAAGTTTCTGGTAAGCGAATGCGAGTATCTAATGGAAAAAAGTTCAGTATCAATCTGTCGCCTAATTCCTATCCTGTTAAAGAGCGTAGCAATCAAGCTAATATCCTCGCTGCTCAAATCTATGCCAAGCTATTGTCTGGTTATGACCCCTTCCATATTAAGGTCCTAAATAAGATTCAAGGACTCTCTGACTTGGATGTTCTTGAAAAGGCGATGAAGAGGAAAGTGGAGCAGGGGGTATCTAAACACTATCAAACTCAACTAAAGTATTCTCTGTCTGCCCTCGCCAAGAATTGCTCTGGTGGTAAGGTCAGTAGGAGTGCGGTTGAAAAGACTCTTGCACACTTCAAGAACCCTACCTCTTACAATACGATGCGTAGAGGACTCGTAGTCTTATTTAATGTAGCGAGCGAGTTGGGATGGGAAAAGAAGCCGATGGAAGGCTTCAGAAACAAGCGAGCGAAGGCAAAATTGAATAAACCTATTGACGATGTACCTGCTCTGTTGAAGGAAATAAGGTCTTATAATGAGAACTTATACCTGTGCTGTTTGCTGACTTATGGATGCTTATTAAGACCGCACCGAGAAGTGCGAGAATTAACTTGGGCCGATTTTACTGATGACCTTGAATACATCCGACTATCTGGTGACAGAAACAAATCTGGACGCAACAGGATAGTGCCAGTACCCTACTATATTAAGCGAATTTTAAAAAAAATGAGGACCACCTCAACATCTTCTCTGGTACCGAGAAAGCATTTGATGCTGACTATTTCAAGACCTTATGGGGACGCTTTAAAAAGCGGTCCAAGCTACTGGATCCAGACCAGACCCTCTATTCATTTAGACATACAGGAGCGATTGATATATACAAGCTTACAGGCTCTATTGAGAAGCTAAAGACTGCTATGGGTCACTCTAATATCATCGTGTCCCTAACCTATTTAATAGGGCTTGATGTGGCCGAATTACAGGAAGCGGATATGCCGAATTAAATTGTAACTTCTAACTGTATAATATAGAAGAAACTTTAAACAACTTTATTTTTAATAATATGGAAAATATGAAAATTCTCATAGGCATTGCATTAATTCTGGGTCTTACTGTTGCAATTGTTCTAATAATTAGATGGATTGGAGCTTGGATGTTAAGGATTGATGAGGTTATTACAGAATTAAAAAAGATTAACGAGAAATTAAAGAAGTAACCCTTATAATAGGAAGCGGATATGCCTACTCTCGCAGGCATTTCCTAATTTCCAAACTTCCTAATATGGTGGCTTGTTGACAAGATCGATGCTCATGCATCGATTCTTGTCAACCACCTACTTCCCAGAAAGCGAGGGGAAGCCAAACAACTAACCTAATTTCTAACAGGTAACCCTTTCAATGCTCTTGGGTAGATTGTTTAGTAATGAGTTTGACTCATTAATGTGGAGATTCTTCTATTTGCTTTTCACAATAGGGCTTACAATTTTTGCCTTTCAAGACTTTCCAAAACTAATAAGGGAACAAAAGGCTAAAATAATTAGGATAGAGAAGGCTTATAAATCTTCTTTGAAGAATAATGAATATATATCTTCACTCATATATTTTGAGTAATGTTTATCAAAGATATACGCTCAAAAAGGCGTTGAATTGGTGACCTTACACTACTTAACATACCAATTACTCATATCACATTGGACTGCCAAATAGCTGCCAAATTCTGGCAGTTTTAGCCCATTTTAGTAGAAACTGCCAAGTCTATTTCGTATCTTTATTAGGCTTAATAGCTTGAAATTGTGAAGGTGTTGACTTGGTGCGAGCCCAGTAAATACAAGGCATAAAAAAACCCATCATCTCTGATGGGCTTTTGCTCCCCCTATTATTCAAAGTTGCAGTACAAAAAAACTAATTTAAGTCATTTAAGAAGCTAATCACGCCTTGAAAGTAAGTTTTCTGGTCATCGTACATAGCCATATGGCTACCCTTAGGACAATG
>Ga0255765_1006632_pt1 | contig 10459 bp, 6 predicted proteins | sample 041ome_8_FD_179965 | JGI IMG/M metagenome (GOLD analysis project Ga0255765, IMG submission 179965) | Coastal salt marsh microbial communities from the Groves Creek Marsh, Skidaway Island, Georgia - 041407BS metaG (version 2) | ecosystem: Environmental > Aquatic > Marine > Intertidal zone > Salt... | reverse complement strand
GAAAAACTATTCGTACTAAATGTATAGCTTGTTGCAGAAGGTGTTGCAGGTGCACTTGCTGAACTTGTTTGAAAATATACAAAATGTGTTAATGTTTTTGGACCGTTTGCTCCGTCTGCTCCTACTACTCCTGCTGTAAGTGCATAAATTATTTGGAAAGAGTACACAGTTCCTGAACTTGTTACTACTTTTGCAAGAATAGTGTCACGCACAACATCTGGTTTAAAACTTTGTTTAAATATAGAAGTTCCAGAGTATGCTCTTGGCACAACTGTATCTAACTCTAGTGAAGTATCAGATGTTATTCTATTGATTCTTGCCATAAAGCGAGTAGATCCTGCGCTATCAATAATAAATAAATCTCCTATATTATAATCTGTTAAAAATGTAGTGCTTGAGCCTGTTACAGTTCCTTCTTCGTTATTTATAGTAACGGTTCCTGTAGCACTTGATATTCCTGCATTTGCTGCTCCAACTTCTGCAAAATATTCAAAATTAAAAGGATTTCCATCTGCATCTTGTGCTGTTGTATCAATTTTTAACTCTACTGCTTTTAAATGATCTGAAGTTGCATCTGCATCAAACAATAAGTATGCTTCTGCACTTGCTCCCATTCCTGCAAAAGTTTGTTCAGTGTTTCCTGATCCTGTAGAAGAAAATATAAATTCTTCCTCATTTCGTGATAAAAATGTATAACTAGAAGAACTTGTTGAAACAACTCCAGTGCTTGAATCTATTGTTAATGCTGTATTAAGTGAACCGCCTGGAAATAATCTTCCAATTTGTGTTGGACTTGGTAATCCTTGTTGATTACCTACTTCAATAGATTTTTGAACAGTTGCTGACTTCATTTGCTCTGTATTTATTGTTCTAATTCTAAAAGTAAAAACTCCATAAGAAGAAATAGGAACATCTATAAAACTTGTATCTTTTGTTGCAAATATTTTTTCATAGACAGGTCTGCCATTTGCATTATGTTCTATTTCATAATAGTTTAAATGTTCATAAATAGAATTTACAGCATTTCCTGATGAATCTGTTCTTATGCTTGTAGGGTGCTGCCATTGCAGTCTTATAATTTTTGCAACTCCTGTTACAGAGGTATCATCTTCTACACTTGGATTTAAGTCTTGTTTTAGTGATAAAGTTACGGATTTTGGAACGGGTACTTCATCTGTATAAGAAGGAAGTTTTCTAATTGGTTGTTCTTGTTGTAATTTATAGCCTCTATCAACTAAATCAAATTTACTTGCTTCATATTTTATTCCTGTTATTTCATATCTTCCTTTTGAAGACTCATTAATTCCAGTAATTACATATTGTTTTGCAGAACCATCATCAAGAGAACCATCTGACTTTATTTCTTTAATTGCCCAAGGCATGTCTTGTGCAGGCGCACTACTAAAAGGGCTTGATACTTGTATTGCAGTTACAGAACTTCCTGTACTTGAAATTGTTTTTGTTTCAACTCTACTATTTGGATTCCAATTTAATACTAAAACATTTCCGCTATCGTCTACTGCATTTGAAGCTTCTGCACTTGTATCAATAGTTACTAGAGTGCCCCCAACTGTTGCTTGTGGGATGTAATCTCCTCTTATATATGAAATACTATTAATTGTTGCGCTTTCTTGTCCAAGAAAAGCACCACCACTTGGATATACAATTGAAAGTTCAAAAGTATTACCGCTTGATAGATTTATAGCACTATCTACATTAATTGTAGTAGTAGTATTACTAGAAGAAGTTCTTCCACTGAATCGTATATGATCTCTATCTGCATCTTGTACATTTACTACATCTCCAGGTTTTAAAAATCCACCATTAAAACTAGTTTCGAAACTAATTCCTTCAGTTTCCATAATTTCTGTAAGTAAAGTCCACTTACCAAATCTATGAGCTTGACCTCTAGAAGTACAACCAAAAGCCACAACATCTTTAGAAACTATTTTTCCAGTTTCAAGTATATTATTTGTATCTTCTACAATCTCTACTGCTTTTTTATACATAGAGTCTGGGTCATTCCAAGTTACTCGTACTTGATTACTTCTATATTGAGATTTTGTAGATGTATATGCAAATTTTCCTGCAATTACATTTGCTTTTGAAAAAGTATAAACAGGACTTTGAAATCTATTTTGAGAAAATTGTATTTCACCATTTAACCAAAACATCATTCCTCGGAATATGCTTGTGACATCTTTTAGTACTTTTAAGGCTTCTGCTGCTTGTGCTAAATATAAATTGCAAGTAAAACGAGGTTCTGTTCCTCCCTGTCCATCACTTACAAGCTCGTCACAATATCTTGCAATTCTATATAATTCGTATTTATCAATCTGTGAAGCGTCAAAATATTTTCCAACTCCATATCTATCATTTGTTACTAAGTCATAAAATACCCATGCTGGATTATCTGTATAAACAGGTTGATGATTTACGTGTGCCGCATTAAATGTTGCTTTATCTCCACGAAAATTTCCATCCCATTGTTGGTATGAATTTTCATCTGCACCAGTAGTTACGTTTCTGTCATACCCTGCAACACTTCTATTTCCTTCTGTTCGAGGAAAATAATTTGTAGGAACTTGTATTAAGCGTCCTCGTACATGATAACCACGAACAGGCAATTTTCCAAAAGACTGTGCATCAAAAATGAGAGCACCATAAGCAGATAATGGATATGAAAGTTTATCATCTATTATTGCTTCAATTGTTTGTAAAGTACAAGGATTTGTATGATCGTAATCTCCATGTCGTGCATTTGTAGGATTTACTCTTTCTATTTTTACTTGAAAGTCAGAGAAAGGTTGAAATTCTTCCATGTTAATTGTAAAAGTTTCAATGAAAGGTGCTTTTGTTTCTGCTTCAACAAATCCAGTATTCATTCCTAAACGACCTCTAAAATTTGAAGTTCTTCTGCCTGTAGGTCTTGCACTAATTTGTGCATCTGTTGGACCAAATATCTGTACTTCCGTAAACGAAGAATCTCCTGCTCGTTTAAATCCTAAAAATATTCGTAACTCAACATGTGCAGGAGCTTCATCTCCAGAGCTTTTTTTACTTGCAAGCATCGTGGGAAATTTAAAAGTTAATTTAAGTTTGTCTATTTCGGGCTGATTATTAATACCCATTGTACTAGCAGAAATTGTAATAGGAGATGCAGTTGCATTACCAGAAGCTGTTGTATATCCACCACTTGTTACATTACTTTGACTTCCTGTTATGGATGATAAATCTGTTTGCTGAATTTCTGTATTTGCAGAGTGAACTATTGAAGCACTACCGACTCCTGGAAAATTTTGAAGAAGGGGTTGATCTCTATATCCATTCATAAAAGCATATTGAAATGCTCCATGATTATAAATAGGAGTATCTGAAATATTTCTTTTTGGAGTAGTTGTAAACGCAGTAACATTTGAAACATCCCTTACATCTGTTCCTTGTGCTGATATATTTGATATGACTGCTGTTGTTGAATTTGTAATTGAATCTATTTTTCCTACTTTATCGACTGTTCCGTCTACATTTGATACTGTGGTTGAAGCAGGTAAAGCTAGTTGCACAGAAGTTGCTGAAGTAAAAGCAATTATTTCTGATCGAAGAACTCCGCCATTTACTCCTGCTCCGCTTACTGTTACGAATTGTTTCATTCCATCAACAGTTCCCGGTATGTAAACATCATTCGAGTTAAAGAAACTTGAACTTGCAGTTACAATATTACTTCCTGCAGTCATACTTAGTCCACTTGAAATAGCTTTCTTTGCTCCCGCTATATTTATATATCTGTCTCCATCATTTACTGATAATCCACTAAACATAGTTCCTACATTATCTACAATAGTTAGTGTGCTAGCTGTAAAAGAAGCATTTAAACTTTCTGCAATATTATGTTTAACCCCTGTAGATCCAATGGTTGCTGCAGTTTGGTCGAGATAAATAGAGTCAGTGCCATTTACAAGTCCTTGAATTGGACCCTCTGATATAAGATCATAAACAACTGCTGTTTGATACTCGTTTGGATTATTTACTATAGATGAACTTGATCCAGCTCCCTGAGCTTGTCCACCATTTGTTAAATTATAAAATCTACCTATATTTTTCATTTCTTTTGTACTGACGCTCCATTTCCGCCCCCACCTGCTCTATTGTGTCCACCTGCACTCTGTCCTGAATCCCCATATGAACCATTAGGTGAACTTGAATCTGGAGAAATAATTGTATACCCTGTTTGTTGATAACTTATTTTATAGTCTATAAAGCCGATATTTGTAAGTGCTCCGCCTACTATGAGTTCTCCATAGAGTAAAGGCACTGGTATTCCTTGTTTTGTATTGTTTTGAGGTCCGTCAAAGAGATAACTATCTCCTGCTTCTGAAGGACTTTCGGGTGTCATATATCCGACAACACCTGACATTGCAAGCCCCACACCAAGTGTTGATATTCCCCACTGCGCTACTGTCGCTGCTGTTGTTAATTCACCTGTCGGTAATGTTATATAGCCACCTTGTGGCATTAAAACTTCGACTGTTGCCTGAGCCCAGGGTTGGTTTGCTATCCATCCCGCTCCGTACCATATTAATACTGCTCCTACAATTATTTTTAGTGCATCGCTAAAGCTTCCAGCTCCTGCAGCTTTTGGAGTTATAATTACTAAGTCTTTTGGACTTTCTAATAAAAATGAATAGCCATCTTCTAAGAAATCATCTCCATTTAGTATATCAAAATCAATCCCTTTTTCTGCGCTCTCTACTATATATTGTTTGAATCCTTCTGTTTGACAATCAATAAGTTTAAATATATCACGAAAGCTAGACGTAGCCATATGCCAGTCCGTTCCAAACTTTTCTCCGAGTTCTCCCATTAACTTAACGTGGGTCATATATTTCTACTCCTTTATCTGGGTATGATACAATTAAATATGGTATCTGTAATGCTTTTGCCGAGTCTTTATCAAGCTTGCTTGGATGACAATCTTGCATATAGTGACTATGGACTATATATTTTATTTTAGAAATTAACTGATACTTGCCTAAAACTTTTGCGTCAATTTCAAATTGATTTTCTTCTGTGGATATATTCTCACAAGGAATATATTTTTCTTCGTTATTTTGCTCAACAATAAGTCCACACATTTCACGAGGTGCCTCGGCAGCTGCCTGAGCAAATATTTCATCGAGAAATTTCACTTAAAGTTCTTTGAGCCTGGAAAAGCTCCAAATGGTAATGTTACTGTAGTATTTATTTCTGCTTTTGCTCTTGAAGTTGTTGAAGTAATATCTACAGGTGAAAAACCAAAGCGTTTTCCACAAGAAGTTAATGATTTTCCACACTCATCTGCTCTTCTCCAAAAATTATTAAATCCTGGTGTATTTCCCGAATGAGTAACTTTTGTTTTCCAAGCATAAGTTTTTCCACCACTTGTATAAGTAACAATATCATTTAATTTATCGTCTGTGTAAGCATTATAAGTTGTACTATTTGAGTATGCTCCTTGATGCACTCTCACTCTATCAAATTTTGCATTTGAATCAGAAGGAGTACCAAGTGATGTTTTTGTTCCTGCTACATTTACTATCCAATATTCTGTTATACTTGCACTTGTAAAAGAGCCATCAGTATTTACTTTGACTGCTGTTCCTGATGTGCTTATATAATCACTTACTGCAAAACTTGTACTTCCTCCAGCTGCTGTATAGTTTGTAAAACTTCCACTTGCAGGAACTATATACTCGTCATCTAATGTAACGTATACTGTATGTTGTACACCATTTACTGCTGCTCCAGAGGTGGAGTAGTTCTGACGTGTAAACTTACTTTCTCTATGCCAACTACATCCACCGCATTTTTCATATTCGGCTAAGTCTGGACTTGCTCCAGTGTACTCCCAAGGACATGCATTAGATATAATTTCTCTTGCTGGAATCTTTACACCTTGTAAATCAAAAGGGGCAGTTAATTCGTATGAAAGTGTTACTGCATCTCTTGCATTTATTTTTGATATTGTCCAAACTTGTCGTGTAAATTCAACTGGAGTATTTCCTGAACCTGGGTCAGAAGCTTCTCCTTGTAAATACCTTTTTAGTGTTAATCTTCTTATAACTTTTTTACCTAATAAGGCATCATAATTTGTTGTTCCTATCGCTGTAGAAAATGTGTTGTCAACAATTGCTACATTGAAAACAGGTCTTGCGATTGCTCCTGTAGCTTTAATATCAAAACCATCCATTGTAATAGGACAAGGAGCATATGTTCTTAGTGTGGTAGGTGAATTATAGTCGTATAGTTGTAAAGAGGAACCATCAGAGTCCTCTCCTCGTGTAAAATATGCAAAAGTTCCATCTGGTTTTTCTATTTCAAAAAGTTCAACAAGTTCGGAACCTGGCGATTGTTTTTGGAAATCACTTACTAGTGTCATGATTCGTAGACTCTTCTAAAAGTTGCTGTTAAAGTATAGAAATTATCATATGCCCAGGTTTGATTCCAGCTTGGACAAATACAAAAAATTGTTTCTGTATCAGAACTTTCGTTACTATCTTCTAAATTAAATTTAAATCTGCTTACTCCTCCAAGGCTTTCAAAAAATGCTACAAGATTATCTATCTCTTCTTTTGGTCGTGTAGTAAAAGACAAAGTCATAGTTTGGTCTAATATGTTGATTCCATCCGCTAATCGTTGCTCATATCCATCTCCAAAATTTGCTAATAGTACTCTTGCTGTGCTTACTCTTCCAAATCCTTTGTCAGGTTGTACGGGCGCAGAAAATCCTGCTATATTTCCATTGTCTGATCTATATATTCCAAATGCCATGATTTATTAATAAGGGCTCAATGAGCCGCCTGGTCGTTGTTGTTTTGCAATTTCATTTGATACTGCAGTTGAAATTGCTCTTCCTAGTGCGTACGCTTCTTCTCCTCCGCCTGTTGAAGAAGTTTCTCCTGTTGTCATATTTACATTTACACTAATATTGTTTACGCCTGTTCCTCCAGACATTTCTACTGGTATGCTTCTTCCATTTGGAAGTGGGACAACTGCCTCTGTTCCGTGAAGAGTTGCAGTATATCCTGAGTTAGGTCCATCTGCTACTCCACCCGTGGCGAAGGAACGATAGCCGGGGGCTTTCATTATTCCACCATCTCTACCTCCAAGCCCTCCACTTGGAAAGAAAGGAATAGATCCCATGATTGCGATTGCTGCTTGTTGAGCAAGTACTTGAGCCATTGCTGATAGTATTGATTTTGTCATATTTAAGAAAGCATCTTTTAGATTTGTTGTGCCTTCAATTAATCCCTGAATTGCTGTTGTCATTCCTGTTTCAAATGAATCTCTAAAAGTTTTTTCTACTTGTGCTAATAGATTAATTTCTTCTTTTGCTATGAATAATTTGTCTTTTAACTTGTTCATGTTATTTTGTTCTACAGCTGCATCTACTCCTTTAAGGGGTCCTGCACCTGACTGTTTACGCATTCGTCTCTCTTCTTCTATTTTGAAAATATCTTCTTCGATCTGTTTTATTTTCATCATTGTTTCTCGGCGTTTTTTTAACCCTGCTGCTTCTCTACTATTATTTCTATTAAATTCTTGTTGTAATCTATCTTTCTCTGTAAGAAGTCGAATTTCTACTTTTTCTAGTTTTTCGGCTTCTGCAATGGCAGCAGTACCTAAAGCTTTAATTTGTGCAATAACTAAAGCATTAGGACCTGTCCCATCAGTTTTTGTGTTTTTCATTATTGTATCAAATGCTGCCTTTCCGATCATCTGTACAAGTTGAGTTTTAATTGTATCTGGGATTCCTTTTTCAAATTCTTTTACAATTTTTAGATCGCCTTCAGCAAGTTTTACCCCGGAATCAAATAAAGCAGAGCCATATAATCCCATATTTTTTGTACCTACTGTCATTTGAGACTGTTGTGGTCGGAGTCTTGCTAAACTTTTATTATATTCTAAACTAGAGTTATTTAAGGTGTTTGCAATGCTACCGAATTTTTCCATAGATTTTAAAGCACCTGTTCCATTTTTTTCAAGGTCTTTTAGTGTTTTAGTAAGTGCTGCAAACTGTTCAGTAGTTATACCTACATGTGAGCCGCTTTGTACTAAAGCTTTGTCTAAGCTATCAATTATTCCCTGTACTTCGTCGAATTGCTCCCCTGGATTTAATTCTTCGAGCATTTTTTCTAAAGAAGTTTTTGTTTCTGTTACGGTTTCTTTTTGGGGGTCTGTTAATCTAGAAAGTTTTTGAAAACTACCATAACTTTTGGGATCTTCTCTGTCTCCAAAATTAGTACCTACCCCCATAAAACTAAAACTAGCAAATAGTTTTGCTTTTTGAGCAAATCGATCCATTAATGTAGTTGTTTCAACAATATTACCTTGAATTCGTGCAATCTCTATATTCTGCTCTTTTAATAACTCTAATGTTTGTTTTTGTCGATCTTGAAACTTTGCTGTGGGATCGTCTCCTGCTATATAAGTATCGTATAGTTGTTTTAAAACTCCACCTAAACTTAGTATTACTCCTACGTATCCTGCAAATCTAAGTGCTGTTGACATTGCTCGACCGGCTGCTCTTGCTGTTGTAGTCATAAATGCCATTGTTCTTCCATGAGTTTGTCTCAAGGTTGCGTATTCGGCTCTCATATTTAAAATTGTTCTTTTAAATATATTTGCTTTTTCCGCTTCTGCTCTTAAAGTGTTAATACGAATAATATCAATTGTACGCAATGCCTCATTTCTTGATAATTGATTAAATTTTATAACTGTACTTGATCTATTTTTATATGCTCTTTTTATATCTCTTGTCATTGCGTCTAGACCTTTTGAGTCTAAATTACTTATATCTCGCTTACCAGTATAAAAACCTCCGAGTCTTTCTCGAGCAGAATCTGCAGCTGCACCTGCATCAAATTGAGGAGCTTGAGGAGTTATGGCACTTACAATACCAGTAGTAAGTAAAGCACCTGCTCCTGCTAAAGCTGCTGTATTTTGAGTAAAAGCTTTTGCCATAAATTCTGCAACTCCAGTTAAACTAATTTTTATTTTATTTAGTAAATCATCAAAAGATTTTGCAAGTTTTGAAAATTCGTTTAGTTCTGTATTAAAACTTCCAAATTTAGTTTCACCTTGTTCAAGAACTTCATTTACAACTGCTTGGGATTTTTCAAAGATACTTAAGTCTTTACCTAGTTTTCCTATTTTTAATCCATAATTTTCCGCCGCAGTTTCTAATCGAAGTATAATACCTAATTCATCTAAAAGTTCTGGTTCTGCTTTTGTAGTACCTCGAATTAAACGATTTAAGGAATCTGTTAAATCTCGTCCTAATGCAATAGATGCTGTTCGTGCCACAACACCTAATCGAGTAATTTGATCACTACTTAACCCTGCTGCTCTTGCTATAGCAACTGATTGAGCAGCTTCTGCAAATGCTAACTGAGCTCCTGTTGCTGCTTGAAGTCTTGAAGTCATGAGTTTCAAAGACTCTCCTGTTAAGTTTGCATATTCTTGTTGTCCTTGGATAAGTATACGATAATCTGCAGCACTTTGTAAAAATCTAAAAGCTGCTCCAATAGCAAATATATTAGCGGCAAGGGTAGCATATGCGGGCACAAGTCCACCTGTGATGCCCTGAGCCATCTTTGAAAAGTTTTTGGTTGTGTTTGAAGATGCCTGAGCAGCACCTTTTAATCGTCTGTCTGCAGAATGCGCAGAAGTACCTGTTTTATCTAGACTTTTACCTAGTTTATCTGCCTGCTTTTTTGTAAGTTCAATGTCTTTACCGTCTACATTAATCTTAATTTTTATATCATTTTTTGCCATTAGCTTTGTACGTTGATTCCTGGTTTTGCACCAGCTTTAGCTTTATTTTCTGAAGCTTTTCTTTTTCTTTCTTGTGCTTTATTTATTTTATTTGTATTTCTTGCTTCTATATGTTTTATAAAGTACAGACAAGTTTTTTTATCTTTTACTTTCCAAATATCAAGTAGTGTTCCTATAGAAGAAAAGTCTTTTCCCATATAAGAACCACTCATACCATTCCAACGATCGGGTAAAAGGTCGTGCAATAAAAAAGCCACCTGAACTTCAAGAGGATAGTCCTCCAGAACCGGTGGCATTTCGTTAAAGTCGGGAGTTTTACCTGTTTGTTCACATATATCTAAGTAAACTTCAAGTTCTATTTGTCCGTCTTTATATTGTTTGTCTAAGAGACCAAGTATTTGTTTTACTTGGCTCTGGTAAAATTTTCTAGATCACCTGTTACTTCAGTAACCCAAGTGTCGAAATCTGCTGCATTCTTCATCAGAGTTTCGGCATTTTCTTGAGAAAATAAAAGTTCATCTTCGGGATCAAGACTACTAATGTCCACCAATAGAAGCTCTTCGAGGTAAGAATATTTTAAGCCTTTCCATCCCTTAATTACAGCTTTTACATACTCTACTAAAAATTTATCTTCATCTAATTGTTC
>Ga0255765_1006622_pt1 | contig 10473 bp, 3 predicted proteins | sample 041ome_8_FD_179965 | JGI IMG/M metagenome (GOLD analysis project Ga0255765, IMG submission 179965) | Coastal salt marsh microbial communities from the Groves Creek Marsh, Skidaway Island, Georgia - 041407BS metaG (version 2) | ecosystem: Environmental > Aquatic > Marine > Intertidal zone > Salt... | reverse complement strand
GAATTTCATTTCGAAGTTCTTTGATGGCTTCGATGAGAATACCCGCTAGGTTACCGTATGCCACAGAATATGTCGTCTCCTCAGAACCGTACACAGCTTCCGGGAGAACTTCTTTCACCTCCTGTGCCAAAACACCCGTTTTTCGTTCACCTCGATGATCGAATGTGTATCCACCCATTTGACACACCTTATCGAGGGCGTTTTCAATTCTCTCTATATTCGATTTAAAACGTTTGTCTGAAAAGGCGGTGATATCGTCACCGGCGTAAATCTTTTTGGCCACTCCCAAACCACCACGTACCTGAAGCGCTCCCGACGTTGTACTTGTTGAGTCTGTGGTGCTGGTAAATACTCCGGTACTCCACGAGGAACGATCATAGGCCGACTTAACAGCATTTGCGGTTGCAGCTTGCGTGGTTGATGTACTGGTTGTCAGGTTATTCAACTGCACAACACCTTGCGCACTTGTAGACGCATCTGGAAGACGATCCACACCGATGGTTCCAGAATTTATGTCATTTCCACTTATACTACCACTAAAACTGGTTGCGTAAACAGCTCCACCAACACCGAGACCACCGGTTATTACGACAGCCCCCGTCGTTTTAGATGAAGATGCCGTAGTACTCGTAAACGTACCCGTACTCCACGAGGAACGATCATAGGCCGACTTAACAGCATTTGCGGTTGCAGCTTGCGTGGTTGATGTACTGTTTGTCGCGTTATTCAACTGCACAACACCTCGCGCAGTTGTAGACGCATCTGGAAGACGATCCACACCAATGGATCCAGAATCTATGTTACTCCCATTTATACTACCAGTAAAACTGGTCGCGTAAACAGCTCCACCAACACCGAGACCACCATCTACTTTAAGTGCACCGGTTGTTTTTGACGAGGAACCAGTTATGTTTGTTATGTGTATAGGGTTCGTTGTAGTCGAACCATGTGTGGTTATTCCTTCAAGTGTTACATCACTATTCAATTTTGATAATGTAACAGAATTGTCTATAATTTTTTCACTTCCACTAATTGTATCATTTCGTATATTATCATTGTGAATTGTAAGTAAAGCAATTTCGCTTCTAGAATTACCCGTCAAAGTTGAGCTACCACCGTTAATACCGTGCCTCTGTATCTTTGAACCAGCGAGTGAATTGTCCTCCACAAGACCAAGTGTTAAGTTGCTAGTTGATAATTTTTCAATAGGTATACTCGCATCTTGAATTTGTGTACCTGTAATAGTTCCATTAGCAATTTTTACCGCTGTTACCGCACCATCAACCAATTTTACTGTTGAGATAACACCATTGGCAAATTTAGCTTCCGTAATGTTTCCATCGGCGATTTTTTCTGTAGTTACAGCACCATTAGTAATTTTACTCGTAGTTATAGCTAATGCGGCGATTTTATCTGTGACAACGCTATAATCGTTATATTTATTCGTTGTGACATTACCATCTCTGATTTTATCTGAAGTAACAGCGCCTAGAGATAATTTATCGTCGTTAACTGCACTATTAGCAATTTTACTTGTAGTGATAGCACTATCAGCAATTTTATTCGCGGTGACAGCACCATTGGCAAATTTAGTTGTTGTAATATTTTCATCTTTAATAGAAGACGTAGAAACCGAATTCACTGATAATTTATCATCGGTGATCACATTATCAGCAATTTTACTTGTAGTAATAGCATTATCAGCAATTTTATTTGTGGTGACAGCACCATTGGCAAATTTAATTGTTGTGACATTACCATCTCCAATTTTATCTGTGGTGACAGCACCCGGAGATAAGTTATCGACGGTAACTGTACTATTAGCAATTTTAACACCAGTTATTGTATAATTAGCAAATTTTTCCGTGGTCAATGTATTATTTATTAATTTATCACTGGAAATACTTTGATTACCGATTCTATCTACTGATATAGTTCCTATCAAATTCGAAGAAGATACATTCGTCAAATTTGATCCATTTCCTATAAAATTATTTGCTGTAATACTTCCAGCTATAACACTTCCAGCTGTAATACTGCCAGTCGCAACCAAGCTCGCTGCATTTGATAATTCAATAGTTATATCACTTGAATTATCACTTTCCACCACAGATTGTAAAGTCGGTGAAATCTCTGTTACAGAAATTGCCTCGACTCTAAAATTAGTCGCACTTATGGGTCCGTCGATAGATACACTTCTATCGTTACTATCACCTTCTTTACCAAGTGTACTTGCAAAAATGTGCGAAAGTTCTCCGGCATTACCAAGGAATGGCATATACATTAGTTTCCGAATAAAATTCCTGCCATTCCATTCTGAATTCGAAGAACATTATAATTTACAGCATATACGACTATGTCGTCATTTGTTCGACTTGTACCCCTAACTGGGTTTTTAATTACAAGTTGCGCGCTATCGAGACGACTAAAATTACATGTGCCACTGGGTATATTTGTTGAAGCGTCTCGACAAAAGTTATACACATAATATCTCGTGTAAAATGCGGAATTTTCCGGTTCATTGAATTGAATGATGCCGTATTTTGAATATTTATAGTTTTGAACGGTGTGAAAATAGATGGGTGACATTGAATTTACAAGATCTGAACCATTAAGAATTATATCTGCCGTATCAAATGTAAATTTATCTTCTATTAGAGACTGACTCTTAGCTTGATAACCAAAAAAAAGGCTCTTCACCGGGTGATTAAAATAGGATAAATCAATCTTCGGATCTGTATAAGAATTTCTCTGAACCTGTGTAACAAGAAATTCAATTTTATTTTTTACAAAGTATTCTCTTTCGTCTGTATCAAGAAATATGAAGCTACCACATACTTTAATACCCGCCGCGGCTTGATTTTGAAACTCAACTTTAATTTCAACTGTGTGATATTGTAAAGCCACGAGAGGTAAAAACATATCGTGATCACAAAAGAAAAAGTGAAGTGGTAAAAAGTTTATATTTGTAGTTGAAACCGCGTTGTTGATTTCCTGTGATTTTGTGTATGTATCCGCGAGGTAACTTTGCCATACATCAGTCATGAAATCAAGTGTTTGAGAATCAATCTTAACACCACCAATATAGAGATCGAAGCGAGCGCCATTAAATTGAGACAGAAGATTATCACCTTCCAACCAGATACCATCTATAAGATCACCATATGTGGGAATCACAATTGTATTATCCGAACTTGAAAGATTCTTCTTTATGAGTTTGGGTGATTGTGAAAAATTTTTTTGACGTGTGTACCGTGTCCTGAAGAGAGACTTACCACTTTCCTGGTTTGTAATGTATACATCTTGGGCGCCTTTAGAAACGAGTTGTACTAATGCCCCTGACATTTCTATTAATAAAAGACATTTTTAACTTTAACCACCTTCAAGAACTCTAATTCTCGATTCAAGTTCCTGTATCGACTTTACAAGATACGGTATAATTTGAATATAGTTTACAGCCGCAACATTCGACCCCCACGCTGAGTAATCTGGGTCATCTCGTGGATCATCCGAATTTGCCATTGGTTTTTCTTTGGATGGTTCACCTCCTTCACCCACATAAACTATATGTCTCATTTCCGGGGCGTCATACCATACATCTTGCGCCATTAATCCGGATTCATGACCAATGATGTTCGAACTCCCTATATCTTCTATCTTGTCATAGTTTTGTGGTTTGAGCTTGAGAAGGGTTTTAGTCGCGTCCACAATTGAAACTTCGTTGACTTTTATGCGATCATCTGATGCTGAATAACATATTTCCCCGGTACTGCCGCTATAAAATAATGATAAAAATTGATTTGCCGATCTAATAGGTTTTACATAAAATCCATAACCAGTCGCTATGATTCCATTACCCAATACAGTACTTCCATCTACACCTCTAGAGTAAGCGCCAATTGTAATACCACTTCCATATACATTACTTTTTCTTCCTATTGCAATTCCCCCAGTATCCGCTGAGACTCCCGATCCTATCGCCACAGCATCTAAACTACCTTGCGAATCGTCTCCGATTACAACAGAATCTCCACCCCAAGACACACTATTAGTCCCAATAATAATAGTATTTGAAGAATTTGCATCTCCGATGATCGGGGACTTCCCGATAATGACACATCTGTCATTAGTACCGGTATTTATAGATGATCCTATAATAACATTTTCCGAACCAGTACCCGACGTATCATATCCAATCGATACCGAATCGTCACCTTGTGAAACTCTTGAACTTTGAAATCCAATAGCAACGCTGCGAGTTCCTTGGGTGGATTGCCCAGCCTCAAATCCTATAGAAATAGAGGTATTTTGTTGCGATGTTTCTCCCGCCATGTATCCAATTGCAATGCATTGCGAACCTTGTGCGAAACGCCCCGCGTTATTTCCAATCGAAATCGATTGTGCGTTTTGACCCACTTCACCGGCATTATCACCTATAGCGACGCATTGAGTACTTTGGTATGATTGCCCCGCATTATAACCAATTGCCACAGATTCCCGACCCTGATGACTATGTCCAGCGTAATATCCCATAGCTACCGATTGTGAATTTTGATAATTTTTCCCCGACGCATCACCAACGGATACACTTTGTATTCCTTGATTTAAACGACCAGCCTCATGTCCAAAAGACACAGATTGAGACCCTTGAGCAAATTGCCCGGATTGATATCCAGCTGCCACGCATTGAGCATTTTGACCATATTCACCGGCATTATCTCCCATCGCGACAGATTGAGTACCTTGATAGGACTGCCCCGCATTCGAACCAATAGACACACAAGATGCATTTTGCGATATTTCACCCGCAACATATCCAATAGCGATCGATTCAGTTCCTTGGTAGGATTGACCGGCGTGATATCCCATCGCAACAGAAAATGCATTTTGTCCCACCTGACCACATTTATCCCCGACGGCGACAGATTGGTACCCCTGATTTATTTCACCTGCTTCATGACCAACCGCAACCGATTGAGAACCTTGTGTAGTTTGTCCAGATTTATAACCCACCGCTACACATTGTGAACCTTGGTTAGTCTGACCAGTCAAATAACCTAATGCAGTTGATTGTTTTCCCTGATTTATTTCTGCCGAGCCAAATCCTAATACAAGGCTGTTATTACCTTGGTTTATTCGACCACATCTATACCCAATCGCGACACTTTGATTTCCTTGCCCCGACTGACCCGCCTGATATCCAATAGCAACGCATTGGGTATTTTGATTAAATTGACCAGATTCAAAACCCAGTGCGACTGCTTGTGAACCTTGTGTAGATTGCCCAGACCTATACCCCATCGCGACAGATTGTGTGTTTTGTTGTAATTCGCCACATTGCGAACCCACGGCAACTGCAAATCTACCCTGTGATGTTTTACCCGCATCTTTACCAATTGTGATTTCATCGAAGTTATAGTTTAAAGATGTAGGTGGAGTTGATGTCGTATTTTGATTATTATCCTCATTCACTTGTGCAAGGAAAATATGTGAAATTCTAGCTGAATTCCCTATAAAAGGCATCTCTTATTACACATTAAGAACTTATTTTTGCTGAAAGAGATGTTATTTCTGCTTTCAATTCCTGTATGGACTTCACGAGATAGGGAATGAGTTGGTGATAACTCACAGTTGAGGGTTTGGGACCCCAAGCACTGTAGTCTGGATCATCTTGTGGGTCATCTGAAGGTGCCGGGGGCTTTTCTTCAGTTGGCTCCGCCCCCTTACCTAAGATAACCATGTGTCTCAATTCGGGTGCGTCGTACCACAGATCTTGAGCCATGAGACCCGATTCATGACCAATGACATTTGAACTCCCAATATCTTCCAACTTATCATAGTTTTGGGGTTTGAGTTTGAGGAGGGTGTCTGTGGCATTTTCGATGTGGACCTCGTTGACCTTGACGCGATCATCGGAGGAGACTGTGTGGATTTCACCCGAACTCGAGTTCCAATAGAGAGCTGCAGAAGCTGTATTGGATCCTATTGGTTTTACAAAGAATTTAAGTGAACCAGTACTATTGAGTTCACCAATGCTACCATTTATTATAATCGTTTGCCCGTGTTGACAAGTCTTACCCGCGAATGCCCCGATAGCCGTCGATAAGCCACCTTGATTTGAGAACCCCGCCTGTATTCCGATAGCGGTGGCGTAGGTGCCTTGATCTTGATAACCCGCCTGCATTCCGATAGCGGTGCCGTTAGGACCTTGATTGCAACCCCCCGCCTGCATTCCGATAGCGGTGGTGTAGCGGCCTTGATTGCACCCCCCCGCACTGTTACCAATAGCCACCGAATAAGAGCTTTGGTTCACTAACCCCCCATTGTTACCAATAGCCACCGAATTATATCCTTGGCTAGTGCCCCCCGCATTGTTACCAATAGCCACCGAATTACATCCTTGGCTAGTGCCCCCCGCGCTGTTACCAACAGCAGTTGAATTATCTCCTTGAGTATTGTTCCCCGCCCAGATACCAACAGCCACCGATACGAGTCCCTGTGAAGTTCTCCCCGCATTGGCACCAACAGCAGTTGCATTCCGCGCTTGCGTAGAGGCACCCGCGTAGTAACCAACAGCCGTCGCCAGACCCAGCTGCGAGCCTAAACCAGACGGCTTACCATAACCCTGACCAGTTTGTCCAGCAGACATCCCAATTGCGGCAGAGTCTTTGGCTTGGTTTTGGTTCCCCGCGTACCCTCCAACACACACTGATTGAGGTCCTTGGTTTCTCCATCCACAACGCATGCCCACGGCCACCGATTGTGTGTTTTGATTTTCGCCTCCAGCGAAGCCTCCAATGCCCACCGATGAATACGACTGATTGCATCGACCCGCTTGGTAGCCTATAGCCACAGCTAGACGGTCTTGAGAACACTGACCCGCTTGGTAGCCCACACATACCGCGTGGTAATTCTGTTTAGACTGACCCGCTTGATACCCTAGAGCCATCGATTGGGTATTCTGACCATATTGTCCAGATTGATACCCTAGAGCCACCGATTGGGTATTCTGACCATATTGTCCAGATTGATACCCTAGAGTCACCGATTGGGTATTCTGACCATATTGTCCAGATTGATACCCTAGAGCCATCGATTGGGATCCTTGGGTGGATTGACCAGCTCGATAGCCTAGAGCCATCGATTGGGATCCTTGGGTGGATTGACCAGCTTGATAGCCTAGAGCCATCGATTGGGATCCTTGATAACTTTGTCCAGCCTCATAGCCGATGGCCACTGATGCAGTATTTTGTGCCAATTCACCACACGTGTCACCCACAGCCACTGCTTGGCATCCTTGGTTCACACGTCCACATTCATGACCAATGGCCACCGATTGGTATCCTTGGGTGGATTGCCCACATTGATAGCCCATAGCCACCGATTGCGATCCTTGGGCTATTTGACCACATTGATAGCCGATGGCTACCGATTGTGTGTTTTGACCGTATTCACCACAATTGTCCCCCATAGCCACCGACTGGGTTGCTTGGTATGATTGACCAGAATTGGATCCAATGGCCACCGAGAGGCTATTTTGAAACAATTGGCCGGCGACGTACCCTATAGCCACTGATTGTGATCCTTGGTTAGATTGCCCACATTGATAGCCGATGGCCACCGATTGTGTGTTTTGAATGTATTCACCACACCCATCCCCAATAGCCACGGATTGAAATCCTTGGTTGGTCTGAGCAGATTCGTGACCGATAGCGACTGATTGGGACCCTTGGGTGGATTGCCCAGACTTATATCCTATAGCCACCGATTCATTTCCTTGGTTTATTTGAGCGGTTTGGTAACCTAAAGCGGTCGATCGGTTACCTTGGTTCGACTGTCCAGCTTGTAATCCGAGTGCGATTGATTCATCACCCTGGTTGGTTTCTGCACATTGAAAACCCACGATAAGACTGTTATCACCTTGATTTAGACGTCCCGACTGATACCCAAACGCTATAGATTGTGAACCTTGACCCGATTGACCGGCTTGATAACCCATCGCTATGGATTGGGCATTCTGACCCGTTTGACCGGCTTGATATCCAACCGCAACAGATTGGGCATTCTGACCCGTTTGACCGGCTTGATAGCCAACCGCAACCGATTGTAGGCCTTGTGATGTCTGTCCAGATTCATAACCAATCGCAACAGATTGTGTATTTTGAGCCGTTTGACCGGACTTATAACCTACCGCAACCGACTGTGCGTTTTGATTAGTTTGACCGGATTGGAACCCAATCGCCATAGATTGTATACCCTGAGACGTCTGCCCAGATTCATACCCAATCGCACTAGATTGTGTATTTTGATTAAACTGTCCGGCATTTAACCCAATAGCTACGGACTGACTATCTTGTGAAGTCATACCGGATTGATGCCCGATAGCGACAGATTGCTGCCTTTGCCCCGTTTGACCGGACCTAAATCCCATCGCTACAGATTGTATACCCTGAGATGTTTGACCACATTCATAACCAATGGCTAAAGATTTTTCACCTTGTTGTATCTGTCCACACTGAAACCCAATGGCTGCAGTTCTTACACCTTGACCCGATTGACCCGATTGGTATCCTATAGAAACGGATTGTGCGTTTTGAGTGTATTGACCAGCATTTGTACCGATTGCTATGGTGGATGTGCCTTGGTTCGACTGTCCCGCATTAGAGCCAATGGCTACGGAGAACGCATTTTGGCCCACTTGACCAGAACTAAAACCTAACGCCACCGTTTGTATCCCAGTCTGACTTTCACCAGCTTTATGACCTATAGATACAGATTGACTCCCCTGTGACGTCGCTCCAGCTTGATATCCAAACGACACCGATTCGTTACCCTGATAGGACTGCCCAGACTTATATCCTATAGCCACCGATTCATTTCCTTGGTTTATTTGACCAGTTTGGTAACCTAAAGCGGTCGATCGGTTACCTTGGTTCGACTGTCCAGCTTGTAATCCGAGTGCGATTGATTCATCACCCTGGTTGGTTTCTGCACATTGAAAACCCACGATAAGACTGTTATCACCTTGATTTAGACGTCCCGACTGATACCCAAACGCTATAGATTGTGAACCTTGACCCGATTGACCGGCTTGATAACCCATCGCTATGGATTGGGCATTCTGACCCGTTTGACCAGCTTGATAGCCCATCGCTATGGATTGGGTGTTTTGATCTGTCTGGCCAGCTTGATATCCAACCGCAACCGATTGTAGGCCTTGTGATGTCTGTCCAGATTCAAAGCCAATTGCGGTAGACTGTGCACGTTGACCCGTTTGACCAGATCTGTAACCCACCGCAGCCGATTGTAGGCCTTGTGATGTCTGCCCAGATTCAAAGCCAACCGCTGTAGATTGTGTATTTTGAGCCGTTTGACCAGTTCTGTAACCCACCGCAACAGATTGTAGGCCTTGTGATGTCTGCCCAGATTCAAAACCAACCGCTGTAGATTGTGTATTTTGAGCCGTTTGACCAGTTCTGTAACCCACCGCAACAGATTGTAGGCCTTGTGATGTCTGTCCAGATTCATAACCAATCGCAACAGATTGTGTATTTTGACTAAATTGCCCAGATTGATACCCAATGGCAACAGATTGTGCATTTTGATTGGTATGACCTGTCCGATAACCCACTGCGACCGACTGACTACCCTGACTTGTTTGACCTGACTGATTTCCAAAAGCCGCGGATTGAGGTCCTTGACTCGTTTGACCTGTCTGATAACCAAGAGCTGTAGATTGTATTCCTTGGTCTATTTGTCCACTTTGATAACCAATGGCGGTTGCTTGATCACCCTGATTGGACTGCCCCGCCTGAAAACCAAATGCAAGTGTTTCGTCACCTTGATTTACCTCCGCCGTTCCAACACCTAGAACAAGACTGTTATTACCTTGATTCAATCGCCCACATTGGTAACCTATAGCAATAGATTGCGAACCTTGACCAATTTGTCCAGCTTGATATCCGAGTGCGACACTCTGTGCATTTTGACCAATTTGACCCGACTCAAAACCCATAGCGATTGATTGAGAACCCTGTATAGATTGACCTGATCTATAACCAATAGCAACTGATTGTGTATTTTGACCCACTTCACCACACTCTTGCCCAACAGCCACTGACTGTAGTGCCTGTCTGTCCCTACCCGCGTGATAGCCAACAGCCACCGACTTTTCACCCTGTGAAGTCTTACCCGACTCCGACCCGAGTGCGATCGCGTTTATACCTTGACACGTCTTACCTGCATCTCTACCAATCGTAATTTCGTCAAAGTTGTGATTTATAGATGTAGGTGGAGTTGATGTCGTACTGTTTGTATTATCCTGGTTGAGTTCAGCTAAAAATATGTGGTTGAACCGACCAGCATTACCAATGAATGGCATTACTACTATTAGTTAGCGAATAAAATACCACTAAGTCCATTGCGTATTCTGAGAACATTATAATTTACGGCGTATATTGTGATCTCATTTTG
>Ga0255765_1006618_pt1 | contig 10477 bp, 10 predicted proteins | sample 041ome_8_FD_179965 | JGI IMG/M metagenome (GOLD analysis project Ga0255765, IMG submission 179965) | Coastal salt marsh microbial communities from the Groves Creek Marsh, Skidaway Island, Georgia - 041407BS metaG (version 2) | ecosystem: Environmental > Aquatic > Marine > Intertidal zone > Salt... | reverse complement strand
TTTATTTCACCATCTTTAATCATCAAGCCTGCATATAAAAATCCCAAGTAGGGTGATTCTTCAGAAATAAGACCATGCATTGTTGGGGTCATAACCTCATCAATAATTTTTTGATGAATGCTTTCATCCACTATTGGAGCAGGTGAGTATGCGCCCATACCACCTGTATTAAGCCCAACATCGCCCTCACCAACAGCTTTATGATCTTGACTTGTGGCCAGGGGAATAATTTTATCCTTGCTTACCACAGCTATGAAGCTAGCTTCTTCTCCTTCTAAAAAATCTTCTATCACAACACTACTTCCAGCCTCTCCAAATGCTTGATCTTTAAAGATACTTTCAAGCGCATTTACGGCTTCATTCTTTGTATTGCAAATAATCACACCTTTACCAGCTGCTAGACCATCAGCCTTAACAACAGTTGGAAATTCAATTTCATCAAGGTGCATAAGCGCTTCATCAAAAGAATCAAAAGCTGCATAGCTTGCTGTAGGTATTCCATACTTAACAAAGAAATCTTTTGAGAAAGTCTTTGAGCCTTCAAGTTGAGCAGCAGCTTCAGAGGGACCAAAAGTACTAATATCTTTAGCTTGAAGAAAATCAGTCATGCCCATAACAAGAGGCTGTTCAGGACCAATAATTACAAGAGCAATATTTTCGTTCTTGCAAAAATCTGCTATTTCCTCAAAGTTATTTAAATCTAGCGAAATATTTTCTAATTTTTCTTCTAACGCTGTCCCAGCATTACCCGGACAAACAAAAACTTTAGTCACTGCATCATCTTGTGAGGACTTCCATGCTAGAGCATGTTCTCTACCACCTGAGCCAATGACTAAAACTTTCATCAGTGCCTAAAGTGTCTTGTGCTTGTGAAAACCATCGCAATATCATTCTCATTTGCGGCCGCAATAACTTCATCATCTCTTATTGATCCGCCTGGTTGAATTATTGAAGAGATTCCACTTGAAGCAGCTTTATCTATGCCATCTCTAAAAGGAAAAAATGCATCAGAAGCCATAGAAGCACCTTTAACCTCTAGCCCTTCTTCTTTAGCTTTTAAGTTTGCAATATCAGCACTAATGACTCTGCTCATTTGACCAGCACCGATACCTATTGTCTGTCGATTTTTTGCATAAACTATGGCATTACTTTTAACAAACTTAGCAACTCTCCACGCAAACATTAAATCATTTAATTCTTCTGGTGTTGGCTCTCTTTTTGTTACGCATTTCAAGTCTTCTTTCGGCACCACATAATTATCATCTGACTGAATTAAAATTCCTCCAGATACTTTTTTAATCATTCCGGGATAGGGATTGTCTTGCTCAAGATCAACTTTAAGAACTCTGACATTTTTCTTTTTAGCAAATTCAGCCAATGCACCTTCTTCATAGTCAGTTGCCAAAATAACTTCAACAAATTGCCTAGAATTTATTTCTTTAGCTGTTTTTGTATCTAATGTTCTATTTAATGCAATGATTCCACCAAATGCTGATGTTGGATCGGTTTTAAATGCTAAATCATAGGCACCATAGATATCATCTGATTCTGCAACTCCGCAAGGATTTGCATGTTTAACAATTACGCATGCAGGATCATCAAATGCTCTCACACATTCCCATGCCGCATCAGCATCTACTATGTTGTTATAGGATAATTCTTTGCCTTGCAAAATATCTGCATTGGCAATATTTTTATGTTCAAGATTAGAGAAGGTAAATAGATTTGCTGTTTGATGAGGATTTTCGCCATACCTTAAAGATGAGCTTTTCTCAAAACTGTAATTCTGTATTGAGTTTTCAGATTCTTCTTTTAGATAATTTGAAATAGAAAGATTGTAGTCGGCCATTGTCTCAAATACTTTTTGAGATAATTCTTTTCTAAAATCATACGAAATGCCATCGCCATTTTCCCATTCCTGAATTAGCCTTGAATAATCAGAAGGGTTTGATACAACGGCAACGTCTTTAAAATTTTTTGCAGCTGATCTAATCATCGTTGGACCGCCAATATCTATTTTTTCAATTGCCTCATCAAAAGAACAATCTTGGGCTATTGTTTCCTTAAATGGGTAGAGATTGACGACTACTAAATCAATTGTCTCGTAACCCCTTTGTTGAAGTATTTCCATGTCTTGATCGCGTCTTGCAAGAATTCCTGCATGAATTTTTGGATGTAAGGTTTTAACCCTTCCATCCATCATCTCTTCAAATCCAGTAAAGTCAGAAACCTCAACAACCTCAGACGTAATTTCTTTTATTGCTTTGTAGGTCCCGCCTGTGGAAAGCATTTTTACTTCTTTTGAAACTAGAAATTTAACCAGTTCTTCTAGGCCTGATTTATCTGAGAGACTTATAAGGGCTGTTTTTGGCTTTATTGAATGCATTATTTAATATTGTATTTTTTTAATTTTGTTCTAAGGGTTGTTCTATTCATTCCAAGAATTCTTGCTGCTTTGGACTGGTTATTATTAGCAAATTTCATCACCGCATCTAAAAGTGGGGGCTCTACCTCATTAAGTACCAGTTGATAAACATCGATGGGCATATTTTTTTGATCTAGTTGTGCAAAATATCTTTTCATAGCTTTTCTAACCTCATCCTTCAGTGGTTTTTTGGAATAGCTATCAAATGATTTCTTTTTATTTCCCAAATGAATTTTTTAAATTAATAAGAAGAAATATCAGTTTACAGTTGTTTAAAAATTGCTCAATAGATTTTTAAAGATTTATTATAGTTTTTTTCTCATCACCTAAAGAGATGCTTTTAACCTCTTTATTTTCAAAAGTAATTTTAGTTACGGATACGTAATTAGGGTAGAAACACATGAGCGCATTCTTCTTAAGAATTGAGCCTACTAAGGCATTAATAACCATGAAATGGGTAAATATAATTGTATTTTGCGAAACGCGAAATGAATCCTTGATAATGTTATTTCGCCAATTTACTACAAAATCAGGTAAATCTCTGATTTCGGTATTCATCACATCTGTAAGCCAAGCTTTTTTTTGAGAATTATCAATATCATTTGATGGTATTTCAGAGTATGCATCTTTTACTATCAACTCTTTATTAAATTTCTTTATCAATGGTTCTGCTGTCATTTTTGCTCTTGATTTAGGGCTTGAAACAAAACTGTAAGAATCTAGTAACTCAAGCATTTTATTGTTTAATAATGATTTTGATTGTTTAATTCCTAATTCGCTTAAACCAGGGTCTGGATGAGTACCCCAGCTCTCTGCAGCTTCCCCATGCCGGATTAATAAAAGATTTATCTCTGACATTTATATTCAACCTATAGCTATAATGATATTGTGAGAATCCATAGAATACATTGTAAATCAGTATCAGAAACAAAGGGTGTCTTTAAAATAGATCAGGCTCAATCATTGCACTTAACAAAAGTGCTCAGACTGGCTGTTAATGACGAAGTTGAAGTCTTTGATGGTCATGGTTCTTCAGCAATTTGTAAGATATTAGAATCTAATAGATCTTCAGTTTCTCTTCAAAGGGTTTCTGATATAAAAATAGACAAGCATCCAACCAATAGACTTGGTTTCATACTACCATTTATTAAGAAAGAAAATTTTCATTTTATGATTCAGAAGCTATGCGAAATTGGGGCTACAGAATTTATTTTTTATAAGCCTGATTTAATTGATCAAAGTATTGCAAAAAAAGATTTATCAAAGATTTATAGCAAATCTGAAGAGGTTATTATTTCAGCGTGCAAGCAATGCGGTACAAATTTTTTACCAATTACAAGTTTTGTATCATCACTTAGCGATGCTATAAAAAAACTTGATCAAAGTTCAACAAAATATGTATTTGATGTGGAGGCAAATGATAATTTTGATGTTAGTTTGGTTAAATCAAATAATATTTTTGTAATAACTGGAGCAGAGTCTGGATTCTCAGAATCTGAAATCAATCATATGTATGAAAAAGACTTTAGCTTTAAACTGTTATCAAAAAATATTCTTAGAGCAGAAACAGCGCCTCTTGTGATAGCATCTTTATTTCAAAACCATTTTGAAAAGATTTAATAATGACTAAAAAAGTACTCTTCATTACAGATCCGATGAAAGAACTAAAGCCTAGTAAAGATACATCTATTTTTATGATGGAAGAGGCTATCTCCCTTGGATATAAAGTTTATCAAGCAGAAATGAAGCACCTTTATGTTGATGAGGGTTATGTTTATGTTGATGCTCGGAACATAATTGAGATAGGAGCAAGTCAAGTTGAAGGAATCAGAAAAGAACGAATTCGGGTCTCTGAGTTTCTGTATACTTTTATGAGAAAAGATCCTCCAGTTGATATTGATTATGTTAATGCTCTTCACTTATTAGGTCTTGCAGAGACTCAAGGAGCCAACATATTTAATAAACCAAATTCCATAAAAGAATTCAATGAAAAAGTATTTGCACTTCATTTCGAAGACTTTATTCCTAAAACATTAATTACATCAAATCTTGAAAAAGTTATTAATTTTCAAGCTGATCATGAAATTATTATTGTTAAGCCTTTAGATGGTATGGGTGGTGAATCTATTTTCAAAATGGAGGACATAGAAGAGGAAAACTTAGATATTTTATTGGATATGACAGAAGATGAAACCACTCAAATTGTAGTTCAAGAATTCATCCCAGAAATTTATCAAGGAGATTTTAGAATCCTAATTATTCATGGAAAACCTTTCGAGAAGACTTTAGCAAGAATACCTCAGGGTGAAAGCTTTAAAGGCAATCTAGCAGCTGGTGGTAAGGGTGTTGTAAAGGATATTAATGAAAGACAAAAAAATGTAGCAGAGATTGTTGGAAAATTTCTTGTCTCTAAGGGAATAAATTTTGCTGGCATAGATATGATTGGTGACTATTTAACTGAAATTAATATAACAAGCCCTACATGCGCTAGAGAAATATATAATCAATCTGGTAAGAATCCTATACAAGAATATTTTTCTAAACTATGAGTTCGATATCAGCAAATCAAAGAATTAGTAAAAGGTCTTTAACACTCAATAAATCTTTTTTATTGTCTATATTTTTTCATACAGTACTTATTTTTGGAGTTACATTTACCACTTTTTATAAAATACCACTTATAGATGAATCGCCAATTATTAATGTTAAATTTGCAAATTCTTCTCAGGATTCTATTGGTGAATTAAACGAATCTGTAAACAGTACTTTTGAATCAAATAATTCCAAAGAGGACACCTTTACAAAAAAAGTAGAAAGAAAAATATATCAAGCTCAAAAGATAAAAAAACTAGAAGCAAACTCTACTGTTACTAATGAAGAAGCAATGTATTTAAATTTATGGCAAAGAGAAATCGAGTCTATTGGCGATGAGCTAATAGCTGCAAATGATATTGAATATACAAATAGTAAGGTTCAAGTAATGGCAACAATAGATTCTTTTGGAAATCTTATAAAATCAGAAATCTTAATCTCTTCGGGAGATACTTATGTCGATAAAATGGCAATAGACATTCTTGAAAAGGCAGCTCCTTTTGCTCCATTTGATCAAAAGATGATAAATGAGTACGGCATTCTAGAAATAATTAGAGATTGGAATTTCACCCCAAGATAATGCAAATTGTATCCTTTGATTTTGGTGTAAAAAAGATTGGTGTCGCAGTTGGTCAGACAAAAACTAGAACCTCATCACCACTTGAGATTATTTTAAATAAAAATAACAAAATAAACTGGAATAGCATTCAATCTATAGTCGAAGAGTGGAGGCCTGAACTTATTCTTGTTGGAAAACCCTTAAATATGGATGGAACAGATAGTGATATGATGAAGGAAGTTGATATTTTTTTTAAAAAATTAAAAAAAATCACTAATATCCCGTGTGAATACGTAGATGAAAGATTAACAAGTTTTGAAGCAAGACAAAATCTTATAGAATTAAAAACCGATCTAGTAGATGCACAGGCTGCAAAAATACTGATTGATAATTGGCTGAGTGAAAATTAATAAATATGTCTATACCATCAAGTTTTATTGACCGACTACTTTCTACGGTAAGTATCGTTGACATTATCAATAGAAGAGTCCAGCTTGAACGAACTGGAGGTCGATATAAAGCTAAATGTCCTTTTCATGGAGATGGTAATGAGAAAACACCATCATTTGTAGTATATGAAGAAACGGGTTCCTACCATTGCTTTGCCTGCAAGGCTTCAGGGAATGCTATCAACTTTTTAAGAGAATATGATGGTATTGATTTCATGGAATCAGTTGAATTATTAGCGGCTTCTGTCGGAATGGAAGTGCCAAAGCAAGAAAAGCCAGTAGATTTATCAGATGCTATTGGCATAAATGCCAAGGCAACTGAAATTTTTAAAGACCAACTAAAGGGACCAAGAGGAAAAAATGCAGTTGACTATTTAAAAGCTAGAGGAATAAGTGGCGAAACTGCAAAATTTTTTGAGTTAGGCTATTCAATGGAAAAAAATCCATCACTCCATAGCATCTTGTCTCCACAATATGACCAAAATGATCTAGAAGATTCTGGTCTTTTTGGCACTAATGATAACGGGGAGATGTACGATCGTTTCAGGGATAGATTAATGTTCCCGATAAGAAATATTAAAGGAGAGCATATAGCTTTTGGAGGGAGGCTGATTGCTGATAAGGACAATCAGGCAAAATATTTAAATTCACCTGAAACAAAAACATATAAGAAAAAATATGAACTTTATGGTCTATATGAGGCAAGACTTATAGAAAAAAGGCCCAAATCTCTTTTTTTAGTTGAGGGCTATATGGATGTTATTGGATTGAACCAATACGGAATTAAAAATGCTATTGCTTCCTCTGGTACTGCTTTTACTCCAGAACAACTTCGTAAAATTTTAAGTTATACCAATGATATTTTTGTTGTGTTTGATGGAGATGAGGCCGGTCAAAAGGCATCGTGGAGAGCGGTCGAGAATGCCTTACCTTTGCTTAGAGAGGATGTGCGGATGAGCTTTATATTTTTAAAGCCAGGCGATGATCCAGATAGTTTTATAAAGAATAAAGGCAAAGATGCTTTTTTAAAGCTAGCAGATGAAGCTATCACTTTTTCAGAATACTTCTTAGATACCATCAAGAAACAAGACGATCTTTCATCAATTGAGGGAAGGTCAAGGGTTGCTCAGTTTGCAGTTCCTTTGGTTGATAAAATCGTAAATCCAACATTAAGAGAGGCTTATACCAGTGAGATTGGGCATATTTGTGATTTGGATTTTGGGAAATTACTTAACGGAGTTGTTAATATAGTCCCAGAAAATGTAAAACAAGAAGAGCCGATAAAAAAAGTTTCAGCCTCTGTCATTAGAAAGTCAGTTTTAGGCGTCTTCACAGCTTTAATTCAATATCCTAAGTTAGCTTGTGAAAGGTCTTTTAATCTGATTGCAAAAGATTCAAGATTTTTATTTTTACATGCTGTTAGGAACTTTTATAAAGATAACCCAACAGCATCACCTTCAATACTTTTTGAACAAATAGAAAATGAAAAAATAAAAAATCTATTTGGAGAAGCATTAGTTTCTGAGATAAAACTATCAGAGGAAAATGCAAAAAAAATGCTTAATGATTGTATTGATATAATTTCAAAATCTGAAAAAGATAGGCAGGAAACATTAAAAGAAAAGTATAATATGCAGGAAATAACATCTGCTGAAAAAAGAGAACTACAACAGATAATCCTGAAAAAGGATGTAATGTCAGAAGAAGATCAGATTTTATTAAAAAATTTAAGCTCAAAATAGATTGAAATAATGAAATTAATCACCAAATAGAGCTAATACATTTGGAGTACAAGAATTCGTGGATAAATTAAGTAAAAAAGGTTCAAAGATAGCTGAACTTATTGAAAAGGGAAGAGAGCAAGGCTACTTAACCTATGCAGATGTTAATGATCATTTGCCTGAAGACATATCTGATCCTGACCAGGTAGATGAAATTATTGGAATGATCAATGATTTGGGCCTTCAAGTTCATGAAACTGCTCCGGATGCAGATGATTTATTACTAGCAGAGTCGGAAGATTCTGATGATATAGCCTTAGAACAAGCTGCTGAAGCTCTTGCAGCTGTTGAAAATGAAACAGGCAGAACTACTGATCCAGTTCGTATGTACATGAGAGAAATGGGTACCGTTGATCTATTAACACGTGAAGGCGAAATTGAGATTGCAAAAAGAATTGAAGAGGGTATGAGGGACTTGCTTGCCGCAAGTGTTTATTATCCTAAAACAGTTGAGTATGTCATTGAGTATCATCAAATGGTCAAAGATGGTGAGAAAAAAATTAATGATTTTCTAACCGGATTCTTAGAGGAGATGGAAGAAGTGCCATCAGCAGGTCCTGGCAGTCAAAGAGCAAAAGAAGAAGCTGAGGCAGCTGAAGAGTCAGATGAAGAAGTATCCTCAGGTCCAGATATGCAGGAAGTTCAAAGAAGAATGACAAACCTGAAACGTCAATATAATAAAACTTTAAAAGTTATTGAATCGAAAGGTAGACACTCAAAAGAAGCTAATGCTGAATATAAAAAGTTAGGTGAAATATTTCAGTTCCTCAAGTTTAGCCCAAGAATGTTTGATGATATTGCCGCAATAGCAAGATCAGGATTGAGCAGAATTAGAGAAAAAGAAAAATCTATACAAGAGCAGCTTGTAAGAAATGCACGTATGCCAAGAAAAGACTTTTTGGCAAGTTATGCAGATAATCTTACAAAAGTAAGATGGGTTGATTCTCTTATGAAAGAGAAAAAATATAAAAAAGATCTTCTTGAAAAAGTAAAACAAGATGTTGTAATTGCTCAAAAAGACATTATCGATCTTGAGCAAAGAGTTGGTCTAAGTGTAAAAGAAATTAAAGAAATCAATCGAAACATGTCTATGGGTGAAACCAAGATGAGAAGAGCCAAGAAAGATATGGTTGAAGCGAACCTTAGGCTTGTAATATCTATTGCTAAAAAATATACCAACAGGGGACTTCAGTTCCTTGATTTAATTCAAGAAGGGAATATTGGTCTTATGAAGGCTGTCGACAAATTTGAATACAGAAGAGGGTATAAGTTTTCTACCTATGCAACATGGTGGATTAGACAAGCCATAACAAGATCTATTGCTGACCAAGCTAGAACAATTAGAATTCCAGTTCATATGATTGAGACTATTAACAAGCTTAATAGAGTATCCCGTCAGATGATGCAGGATATGGGCAGAGAGCCTACTCCTGAAGAGTTAAGTAAAGAACTAGATATGCCAGAGGATAAGGTAAGAAAAGTTTTAAAAATTGCTAAAGAACCAATTTCAACTGAAACGCCAATTGGAGACGATGAAGATTCAAGCCTAGGTGATTTTATTGAAGATACTGTTATAGAGTCTCCTTTAGAAAATGCTACTGAAGATAGTCTTCACTTTGCAACCGACGATGTTTTAGCATCGTTAACTGCAAGAGAAGCAAAAGTACTTAGAATGAGATTTGGTATCGGTATGAATACTGACCATACCTTAGAAGAAGTTGGCAAACAGTTTGATGTTACTAGAGAAAGAATAAGACAGATTGAAGCAAAAGCTTTAAGAAAGTTAAGACACCCTAGTAGATCTAGTCATCTAAAAAGTTTCTTAGACGACTAATTTTATTTCCAATTACCTTTTCTACCGGTTAAATCCCAGTTAATTCTTGATTGCATTAACTGGATTCTCCTTTCCACATACCTTCTTGCAAACAGATCACTGATTTGGGTTAGAGGCAGATAGGATTTAGAACCAAGACCGTCAATAATTTTTAATACAATTTTCCCATCCTCATAACCAAGAACTATGTTGTGAGGAATAATATTCTTTGTTAACACTAAAGACGATCTCAACCATGTTTCAAATTCTTTAATAGCCTTTTGAATCTCGTCAGTCATACCATAAGTGAAGAGGTATTTCTCTAATGTGATAGCAATGTTATTTTGATTGTCTCTAATTAAATCAGTTTCAGATGCTAGTCCAATAGACGTTTCAACCATCCCATGCCATCGTGCAAGATGTTTCCATGTTTCAGGATTATCTTTTTTTAAAGCTCTTTGGGCGTAGGCTTTTTGCTCACGCATATTGTCATCAAACGTGGATTCACTTCTAAATTTTTTATACCAAGGAGCATTTTTCTTAGCTATCTTTGATTGATTTTGAATGGTAACTTTTAGACAGCGATAGCTATTTTCAGGATGCACATAACATCTTCTATTGCCACCTTCGGCAAAGGGGTGCACTCCGTCAAGATTAATCATTTGCTAATAATAACGTATTTCAGAAATTCTCAAGAGATAAATGCTTCCCTAAATTATATATTCTTATATAATTGCTCGTTCTTTAGTCGATATCATCGATTGAAGGGGCCTGTAGCTCAGTTGGTTAGAGCAGTGGACTCATAATCCATTGGTCGGAGGTTCGAGTCCTCCCGGGCCCACCATCTAATATTTCTTT
>Ga0255765_1006615_pt1 | contig 10481 bp, 10 predicted proteins | sample 041ome_8_FD_179965 | JGI IMG/M metagenome (GOLD analysis project Ga0255765, IMG submission 179965) | Coastal salt marsh microbial communities from the Groves Creek Marsh, Skidaway Island, Georgia - 041407BS metaG (version 2) | ecosystem: Environmental > Aquatic > Marine > Intertidal zone > Salt... | reverse complement strand
CGTAACGTGAGGCGGCCACCGTGGCGTACCTCACGCACTGGAATACCAAGCTGGGCTGGCGGGAATCGCGCTCGCAGCTGGGCTTTTTCAACGGGGCGGCGGCCAAGGCCGAACAGTTGGGCTACCTGCTGGAGCCGTTCTGGCTGGGCGAGGAGCACATGACCCCGCGGCGCATGAGCGACATCCTGCAGGCGCGGGGGATTCGGGGGGTCATCATCGCCTCCCAGCGCCTCGCCCGCACCGAGGAGTTGGCTCTCGACTGGACTCGTCTGGCCGGGGTGAAGATCGACTACCTGCCGCGCCGTCCCGCGTTGCTGAATGTGTCCAACGATCGGCGCGGGATGATCCAGAACATCATGGAACGTATCACGGCTGCCGGGTTTCGGCGCGTGGGCTTCCTGCTGGACGAGGCCTGGGATCGGCTGGTGGATCGCAATTGGTCGGCGGGATTTCTCGCCGAGCAGCAGGCCCTGCCGGAGGCCGACCGCGTCCCGCTGTTCATGTATCTGGACGGTCGTTACAGCCAGTTGGACGAGCAGGTGAACCCGGCCGACGAGACCTTGCTGCCCCGCCTGAAGGCGTGGCTTGACCGGCACCAGCCCGAGGTGGTGCTGGGCTACGGCGGCATTGTCTTCCCCTGGCTGGAGCTGGCCGGGCTGCGGGTGCCGCAGGACCTGGCGTTTGTCGACATCCAGCTGGAGACCGACGATGGTCGCCTGGCCGGGATGCGGCACAACAGTCAGGATGTCGGTGAGACGGCGATGGAGGTGCTGGCCGCCCAGCTGCGCCAAAATCGCTTTGGGGTTCCCCGCCTGGCATCGACCACCCTGATCGAGGGCACGTGGAACGACGGGGCTTCGCTGCCGAGTCAGAAGCCCGCCGATCGGACCTTGGAGCCCGCCTAGGGTTTCCGGCCCGAGGGGGCAAAGAGAGCGGGGGAGCAGATGCCTCTGCTCCCCCAGGCTGGCCGTTCCGGCCAACCCAATACCGCTGGTCAGGTTGGCGTCCTTCCCCTGGTCGGCGAACGGGATTCCGTTCTGTCTGTAGAGTCTTGACCCTGTCGACGAGGGTTCAGCTTCCCAATTTGGCTAGGAGTATATCTAAACAGGAATTCGCGATTGCCGCCGCGTGGTCGCCGCCCGCTTGATACGACCCTCGCCATGCTACCCCCACTGGCTGAAATCGGGCGCTTTCTGGTCATCGTCGTATTGCCGATTGTCGCGGTCATGACCTTGTTTCTGCTCTTTGTGCTGCGCTCACAGAATGCTTGGTTGCGGGATGGCAAACGGCATGCCCGTCGCAAGGGCGATGGTCGCGGGCGAAGCCGGCTACGCTAATACCGGCTTACGTCTCAGGTTATATCGCCCGGCTGGAGTTGTTTTCAGCGAAGAGTTTGTATTGAATGACGTGGATTCCGCATGAGAGGAGATCCGCGTAACCCGTCGATCAGTCGCATCGCTGCCGAGGCAGGCGTTTCACGGGCGGCTGTTTCCCTTGCTTTGCGCAAACACCCGCGCATCTCCGCCGCCACGCGTGAGCGCATTGAGACCATCGCCAAGCGGCTCGGCTGGCGGCCCAATCCCCTGCTCGCGCAGGCGATGACGGCGTTGCGGGCCGGTCGGCCCTCGCTGGAGAAAGTCACGCTTGCCTGGGTGACGATGTATGAGCGGCGCGATGGCTGGAAAAGTATTTCGTTCTTCAAGCGGTCGCATGACGGAGCGGTCGAACGCGCCCGTTCGACCGGTTACAGCCTCGAGCATTTCTGGTTGGGTGATGCCAACGGCCGCCTGGATCGCCTGAGCCAGATCCTCTACACCCGGGGTATTACCGGTCTGATTCTGGCGCCCCTGCCGCAGCCCGGCCGCATCGAATTGGAGTGGGATCGTTTCGCCTGTGCGGCGGTGGGGCTGTCGATCGACGCCCCCCGGCTGCATCGCGTGGTCGACAACCACAACGCGTCCATCCGCGCGGCCGTGCTCCGACTGCAGTTGGGCGGCTGCAAGCGCATCGGCTTTGTAATCGACCGGAAGTTTGACCAGCGCATGCACGGCAAGCTGACGTCGGGCTATTTCTGGCAGATGAACGACACGGGGAAGTTCATCCCGGAATTGATGCACCGTCCGGACAAACTGGGAGAGGACGGTTTCGCCCGCTGGGTGGGGGAAGCCAAGCCCGATGCCATCATTTCCGGCCAACCTGAAGTGCCGGGATGGTTGAAGGGACTCGGGCTGCGCGCCCCCGATGATCTGGCTTATGTAAGCCTGGACCTGCCGAGCGACGACGGTTCCGCCACCGGCATCTATCAGGATCCGGAAGCGGTCGGGGCCTGTGCAGTTGATACCGTTGCCGGTCAGCTGATCCGACACGAACGCGGTCTACCGCTCAAACCCCGCACGGTGCTCGTCGACGGCCGCTGGGTCGAAGGCGCCACGACCCTGGACGGGCCGAATCGCGACGACGCGGTGGAGGCGGCCAGGTCCATTCTCGCCAACCGGGGCAATCCCGAAACGGTGGTGCCCGGGGCACTGGACTGAACGCGCGGATCCGGCGCGTGTGCGCCGTTGCCTCCATCGATATGCTGTTGTTTCACGATCCTCGTTGTGCGGAGTACGGCGCGGCGTCGCATCCGGAGCAACCCGCACGCATCACGGAAACCGTGCCGTGGCTGCAGCGGGCGCATCCGGATTGGGTCTGGCGCGTGCCGGCCGCGGCCACGGCGGCGGACGTGGTTCTGGCGCATGCGGATCCGTATGGGGACCGCCTGCAGCAACCGTGTGATTTCGACGTGGATACAGCCTGGCACCCGGGGATCGCCGATCACGCCCTGCGCGGATTGGGCGCGGCGTTGGCCGTGACGGATGCCGTCATCGACGGGTCCGGCCCGGCCCTGGCCCTGATGCGACCGCCTGGCCATCACGCGACGCGTCAGACTCCGATGGGATTCTGCTACCTGGCCAATGTGGCGATCGCGGCAGCGCATGCGCAGGAGCGCCGGGGGCTTGCACGCGTGGCGGTGTGGGATTTCGACGCGCACCACGGGAACGGCACCGAGGACATTCTGCGCGGCCGGCCTGGCTGCCTGTTCACGTCGGTGCATCAATTTCCCGGCTACCCCGGCACGGGCACGGCGTCCGGGGACAATTGCCTGAACTGGCCCGTGCCCCCGCACGGGGAGCGGTCGGCGCACCTACAGGCGATCCGCGAGGCCTTGGCTGCGGTGGTCGCGTTCGAGCCGCAGCTGATATTGGTGTCGGCGGGCTTCGACGCCTACCGCGGTGACCCCATCACGGAGATGACCCTGGAGATCGAGGACTTTGCCACGCTGGGCGAGTGGTTGCGGGCCACCGGCCTGCCGGCGGCGGCTGTTCTGGAAGGCGGTTACAGCAGCGACCTACCGCGGTTGGTGGACGCATTTCTGACGGCCTGGGCCGGTTGAGCCCGCAGCGAGGGTCAGGACCCGCGAGCCAGAGGCCGCAGCACCTTGTGCTCCACCACGAACGGCCCGAAGGGCAGCAGGGCGCCGAGCACGATCAGCGCGGTGCGTCGCCACGGCCAGGCGTCGTCCTCCAGCTGCGCCTGGAGGGCCGCGCCGACCAGGGCCAAAAACAACACGCCATGGGCCATGCCGACGACGCGCACGGCGCCGGGCTGGTCGGCGAAATATTTCAACGGCATGGCGATGAACAGCAGCACCACGAAGGACCACCCTTCGAGGAGTCCAAGCAGGCGGACCCGGCCGAGTGGCGTGGCCAGCGAGTGAGGGGAGGATGGTTCAGTCATGATCGGGTTCGTTCTGCCATAGATTGGGGTGGCGAACTCCAGGCTGTTGCCGGCCGGGTCACGAAAATAGATCGAACGGGCACCGTTCGGCCAGGTTTGCTCATGCTCGATCGCGACGCCCGCGGCGGTAAGGCGGTCGCGCCAAAGGGCCAAGTCCGTCAGCTTGGCGGCCCAGGCGAGATGTTCCTGCCCGTGGCTGCCGTGGCAGGGGATGCCGTCCGGGTGGCACTGGGCCGTGGCGGTGGGGTGGAAAATCAGGACCATGCCGTCGCCGCAGTGGAAGAACACATGCCGGCCCGGCTCGCGCGAATGGAGCTGCAGATCGAGCACCCCGGCGTAGAAATCATGGGCGGCGTCGAGATCCTCGGCGTAAAGGCAGGACTCGAGCACACGTTGCGGGGACAGGGCCATGCGGCTATCCTGGGAACTGGCTTGGCCAGCGCACGCCAATATCCGTTCCGCTGGATCGGCTATTCCTTGGTCAGATCGAGCAGATCAATCTGCGACAGATCGTAGTCTTCCTCGACGGTGGTGATTTCACCGATGGAGACCTCACCGCGGTTACGGATGCCGGTGCGGGTGTTGAAGATCTCCGGGATGTCGGTTTCGCGGCCGATGACCGGCCCGGCGGCCTGGACAATCTGAGGTAGGGCATCGGCGGCGTAGACCCCGCGGGTCGGGCAGGAAATCCGGGTCTGCCACAGTTCGACCAAGCGGCCCTCGAGCAGCGCCTGGCGGTCGTAGGCCGCAATGGTGACGACATAAAGATCGCCCTTGGCGGTTTCCATCACGCGGTCAGCGGCCTCGCTGCGCAGGCCGCGCAGCAGCACGCGTGCGTCCAGTTGGCCGCTGTTGCGCGTTTCCCACATGAGATCGAGTTTCTTCCCGCCCAGGTAGCTCAGCGCCCCGCCGAAATCCGCGCGCAGGCTGCCCCAGGCAAAGCCGAGCACAATGCTGGGGGGATTGGCCTCGGTCGAAGGGATGTAGCCCTCCTTCTTCAAGGTCTGGAGCACGACCTGGATGAATTCGTCGTTCTCCGGCTCGCGGTCCTTGCCCATGGTGCGGCCGAAGGTCTGGTAGCCGGTGGTCACGGCCTGGTAGAACACCGGTGATTCCGGCGTGGGTGCCGCCCACTCCCGACCGGCCCGGGTCATGTCGGTGACAGCCACCACGTCGATCTTGCGCGGTTTGGCCGCGGACAGCGTAAGCAGAGAAGGGCCGAGCACACCGAGTGCAGCCAGGCGAAGGAGACGGGAAAGGGAGGATCGCATGCGAATGGGCCGGGGCCCGATCTATGAGAGCCCGTCATGCCGACGATGTTCCCAACCGGTGGCAATCGCTCTTTAACGCCGGAATCGGGTGGTCTCGAAGTCGTGCGCGATCACGGCGGTCAGATCGATCGGAGCCGGGAGCTCGGTGCCCTCAGCGAAGCCCAGGCGCAGGCTCAGGGCCTCGCGTTCGGCGCGGCTGACCACGATGTGGGGCTCGTCCGCCGCCCGGCCGAGGTGGGGGGTGATGGCGTCGATCATGCGATGAAACGCGGTTTCCGCCGGCATGCGCTCGGAAGCGGCGATGGCCCGCACCTGCCACAGGAAGACCTCGCGGCCGGTGAAGGCGTTCTGCCAGTCGCAGGCGGCGATCGCGAACAGGTAGGGGTCCTTGTAGCTGAGACGCATGATGCGGCGCACCGTGTCGCCCTTGAGATCGGGCCAGTTGTCGCGCAGCCGCACGTTTTTGCGCATGGCGTTGGGCGGCAGCGGCTCCCACTTGATCGGCAGCCGCGAGGTGTTCACGAACTCCAGGGCGTGTGACCCAAGGTCGACCGCGCTGCCCCACAGCACCGTGAAGGCGACGCGGGGCGGGTGCACCCCGTCGGCCGGCAGGTAGCCCATCGGGCGCAGCACGGCGGCGATGTGCTGGAGCAAAGCGGCCTCGTCCGGTTCCTGTTCGCCGGGCAACGCGCGGCCGAAGTTGATGTGTCCCCGGGTGATGAACTGGTAACGAATCGGGTTGAGCACCGGATCGACCGGCGCCTGCTGCTCGCCGAGGAACGTGACCTGGTTGACCACCGCCACGTCGATGTCCTCGGCCGCGGGCGCGATCGCGGAGGAGGCACTCACCACGACCAGCCCGATCCAAACGCGATGCAGGTGGGTCATGGTGGCGGCGATTACTGTCCGCCGGGCTGGCTGAAGTCGAAGGCCGTCACCGCGGCTAGGTCGACCGGGGGTGGAATTTCGTCGGCGTTCTCGAAGCCGAACTGCAGCGCCGCCTCGGCGGTGTCGCGGCGGGCGACATGACGATCCGGATACGGCGTGGCCTGGCCGAGCAGCGGCACGATCATGTCGATCATGCGGTGAAACGCCTCGTCGCTTTCCATCCGCGGGGCGGGGGTCAGCGCGCGGGTCTGCCACAGGAACACCTCCCGGGCGGCCGAGGCGTTGTCATAGTCGTAGGCGGTGATGGCCAGGGCGTAGACGTCGTCGCCACAGATGCGCGCGATCCGGTCGCGGGCGCCGGTCGAGGCCTCGGGCCAGATGGCCGCGAGATTGTACCAAGCGTCGAAGTTGGGGCGCCACATCAGGGGCACGAGGCCGGAGGAGAGGAACTCGATGGCGGACTGCGCGTTGTTCTGCTCGCTTTTGCGCGGGTTGGGATCGCGGACAAACTCGATCGAGTTCATGCGGTTGCGCATGTAGACGGTTTCGTATTCCGGCACGAAGATGCTGCCCCAGGTCACCCCGAAGGCGATGCGCGGTTTATGCTCGCCGTCGGCCGGCAGGTAGCCCAGCGGGCGCAGCGCCGCGACGATGTGTTGCAGCAGGGCCTCGCGTTCCGGGGCGAGCTCGCCCGCGACGGACTCGTCGAACTGGATGAAACCGCGGGTCAGGAACTGGTAGTAGATCGGGTTGAGCACCGGATCGACCGGCGCCTGCTGCTCGCCGAGGAAGGTGACGTCGGTGTGCACCAGCACATCGAGGTTGCGGTATCGTTTGGCGGCGCTCGCGGTCGACACGAACAGGCTCAGCGCCAGGAGAGCGGAGAGTAAACGGGGAAGCATGGCTAGGGGGCGCTTTATCCGACCCCGGCACGACCAGTCTGTTCCTGCCGGCGCCGGGAACGCTCAGTCGAAATACTTGTGGGCGAACTCGATGTAGGCGGGCCAGTCCGGGATCGGGGTGTGCCCGCCCTCGTGCATCCGGAAGCCGATGTTGCCCTCGAGGTAACCGACGTCGGGCTGCGGCGCGTCGGCCGGAGCCACGAGGCCCTTGAGTCCGAGCAGTTCGTAGACAGGGGTGGCGGCCACGCCGGTGAGGAAGGTACCGGGGGCGTCCGACCAGGTGTCGGTGGTGCCGCCGTTGAGGAAGACCGGGCGGGGGGCAATCAGGGCGACAAGGCTGTGCGCGTCGACGGTCAGGTTTTCCACCTTGCGCGGCAGGTACCGGCCCGCGTGCAGCGGCCCCATGTATTTGAAAGCGTTGCCGGCGACCCAGTGGTATTCACGATCCCACGACAGATTTTCCAGGTTCTGGCCCCAGTGGCGCCGGATCAGGCTCGGGCCGAGGGCGCCGCCGCAGCTGGGATAGCCGACGGTGATGCGCGGTTCGAAGGCCTGGGCGACGATGGTGGCCTTGCCCCACCGGGAGTGCCCCTGCAGCCCGATCTTGGTGGCGTCGAGGTTGGCGACGGTCTCGAGATAGTCGATCAGGCGGCCGATGCCCCAGGCGCCGGCCATGAGCTGGCCCATGTCGTCCGGTTCGCGCCAGGCGCCCTGGTTGACGAGGCCGATGAGGTAGCTGGTGAGGTATTGGCCGTTGTCGGGCTGGAGGGCGTTGATGTCGAAGCTGGCCAGCGCCCAGCCGGCCGGCTCGATGAAGTCCGTGTAGACGGTGTCAAAGCCCCGGGTGCCGTAGACGATGATGACCGGCACCGGGCCGGTGGCGTTGGCCGGCATGCGCAGGCGGGCGAGAATCCGCGGGGCGTCGCGTACTTCCGGATACGACGAGGTGTCGATGGTGCCGGTGATCTCCTGTTCGATCCAGGGGGCGCGCAGGGCGCCGCCGACGGAGGTCTTGGCGGACCAGGTCACGCCCGGCATGGTGTCGGCGGGCGGCATGAATCCGTAGAGCTGCTCCTGCAGATCGTGCGCGATCTCCGGACGCCGCCGGTTCCACCAGTCCTCGGCCGTGCGGACGGGCGTGCCGTCGTTCATCCTGAGCAGGTCGATGGGCGTATAGTCGCCTGGATGGTCGTCGTCGTAGGTGACCCAAAGACCGAAGCCGCCGCGGGTGATGGTATTGCTTTTGGCGTCCGTCCAGTTGGCGTCGGGATTGTCTTCGTCGGTCGGCCAGGCGTTGGTCGGCTTGTTGGGATCGTCGAGGCGCGAGGGCAGCTCGGGGAAGGTGACGCCGAGCTGCGCCATCATCTGGTCCCGGTCCATGACCCGGGTGACGTCGGCGGGCGGTCGGGTGGGGAAATCGGCGGCGATCACTGCGGTGGTGAGCGCCAGGCCGAGCAGGGAGGCGAGGGAGGGGCGGAGCATGGTGGGGAGGATAATGGGGTGGCGAACGGGGAACTACGGCGCGGGGGGCACGCGAGAGGAATGATGTACGACGATCAGCCACTGGCCGTCGCGGCGATGATAGGTGAAACTGAAACGCGAGGGCAGGCTGGTGGTCACCCCGTTCTCATCGGTGTTGGAGAACGTGTAGAAACCGGTGTTGGTGGCCACGTCGCCAAAGATCTGCACCCGGTGTTCGCCGATCGCCACGCGGGCCCGCGGCCGGTCGCTCATCACCCCAAAATACGCGCGCACCTCCTCGGGGGTGTCTCGCAGGGTGGGGGAGACCGTGCCCCAGAACACCGCGTCGGGCGCATAGAGCGGGAGGACGTTCTCGGGATTGCGGCTGTTGTAGGCGGCGGCCCAGCGGGCGGTCACGGCCTCGATTTCGGCGGGTTCGGTGGCGCGGGCGCAAAGCGCGGCGCTGAAGAGCGCGGCCAGGCCAGCAAGCAGGCGGAATCGGTTCATGATGGGGTGGGTTGAAACTACGGCGACACCTGGACGGGGAACAGCCGGCGGGCTTTGGTCGTTAAACGGCGGGCAAGCCGCCGCAACGGCAGGGTGGACAGGCGGCGCATCCGTGGGTTTGTTGGGCCGGTTCCCCCATGAAAAATCCCCGCCTGCTTTTCTCCGCCCTCTGCCTGTTCCTCGGCGCCACGGTGCTGTCCGCCAAGCCCCAGCTCGGTATCCAGACCTGGACGCTGCGCATGAAAACGTTTGAGGAGGCGGTCGTGTTCGCTGCCGAACACGGCATCACCCAGCTGGAACTTTTCCGCGAGCATCTCGACCCGGGCGCCTCGCGCGAGGAGTTGCTGCGCAAGAAGGCGTTTCTCGATCAGCATGGCGTCACGGCCTACTCGATCGGCGTGAGCAACACCTCGATGGACAAGGACGAGAACCGGCAGCTGTTCGAACTCGCGAAGTTGTTCGGCATGAAGGTCATCGTCGTGGAGCCGCGCGAGCCCGCCCAGTGGGATGTGCTGGAGGAGCTGGTCAAGGAATACGACATCAAGCTCGCCATTCACAACCACGGCACCGGCACCGTCTATGGCAACCCGTCCACGGTGAAGCATGTGCTGGCCGAACGGGACGCCCGCATCGGCGTGTGCCTGGATATCGGCTGGGTGACCGCGGCCGGGTTCGACGCCGAGACGGTGTTCCGTAACTACGGGGACCGCGTCTACGACATGCACCTCAAGGACAAGCGTCTCGACGCCACGGACGGACCGGGCCGCCCACAGGATACGCATATCGGCCTGGGCAACACGAACTACGCCGGCCTGATCACCGCCATCAAGGAGTCCGACTGGTCGGGCGTGATGGCGATTGAGACCGACAGCCGCGAGTTTCACGCCGACCCCGAGGAATTCGTGACCCGGGCCAAGGCGTTCTTCGACGCCCATTTCGGCGACCACTGAGTTTTCAGTCCTCGGAGACCAGCGACCGCCCCAGCTGGGTCTGGGCAAGTTTCGCCGGACTGAAACCAGCGCCGAGGAACAACGGCGCCCATGCTTCGGGAAACAGGGGAGCGGCCTCCCAGGATGAGCCCGGCCACTGACCGCGCAACTGGCGGAGCGCCGCGTCATGGGCTGGGTCCGCGGGATCGGGAGGAGCCACCAGGCCGCGGATCACCTTGGTGTTGTCCTGTCGGTGTCCGACCAGCACCGCCAGCTCCCCGGCCAGATGCGCCGTGTAGTGGACCGGATCGACCGTGGCCAGGGTGGGGCTGGAGATTTGCCAGGGCAGATCGGGCGGCTCCTGGGCCCGGGCCCGGGCGATGAAGGTGTCGAGGGAACATGCCGGCACGCTCGATGGATGCGGTGGCGGCGGTATCGGCTCGGCCCGGAAGCCCCGCAGTTGCCGGAGGGGCCGAAAGCCGGCCTGCCGGTACAGTTGCTTGGCGGCGACGTTTTGATCGATCACCTCCAGGACCATGGCGCGGTCACCCCGGGCCTGTGCCTCGGCCATCACGGTGTTCAGCAGGGCGCGACCGAGCCCCTGGCCGCGCGCGGCGGGGATCAGGCACATGCCGGCCACCCGGCAGACGTCCCCCCGGCGGGCGATCAACGCGACGCCGACCGGCATCCCCTCGGCCCAGATGACCCGGCTGCAGTCGAAATCGACCTGGTCCGTGCGGGCC
>Ga0255765_1006609_pt1 | contig 10485 bp, 11 predicted proteins | sample 041ome_8_FD_179965 | JGI IMG/M metagenome (GOLD analysis project Ga0255765, IMG submission 179965) | Coastal salt marsh microbial communities from the Groves Creek Marsh, Skidaway Island, Georgia - 041407BS metaG (version 2) | ecosystem: Environmental > Aquatic > Marine > Intertidal zone > Salt... | reverse complement strand
GTTAAAATGAAAATTTTTTTCATATAATTTTAATAAATATCTTATTTTTATTAGCAAAATTTATGCATTTAACTTTATCTAAAAAAATATTTTTCTTTGATTTTAAAACAATGCCTTTTAATCCATATTTTTTACAATCTTTTAATGTGTTAAGGCCAATTGTAGGCAAATCCATTCGTAAATCTTGCTTTTTCTTAGGTAATTTTATTAGAATTCCATCTGATCCTTTTTTTAATTTTGACAACATCTTTTTAGTTCCTTGGTTTCCCTCAGTAGCTATAACTTTTTCATTATTAACAACTAAGGCCTGAACATGATCTAGGTTGTTTAATTGATTAAGATAAATTACTCCTCTTTTAATAGATTTCATATTTTCAAGATTTGGTTTTATTTTTGTATAATTTCCTGCCTTTAAAGATAATTCAGGATTGTAAAAAATAGAGCTTATAACTTTTATATTTTCTCTCTCAAGTATCTTGATAATTGCTTTTATAATTGCTGCATCCCCTGATTTCGCAGCTTTAAGAACACTTGGCATATAATAAATACCTTTAAGATCAAGTCTTAATGTTGAAAATTTAGGTTTAGCAATTTTTCCTGCAAACAAAACTTTATTTGATTTTTTTTCTTTAATTAAATTTATTATTTCTCCAAATTTACCTATGCTTATTCGATTTGAATTTTTATTTTTTTTAAATTTATTATTTTTTGAAAAATCTATTATGAAATATTTTTTTTTTAATTTTATTATTTTTTTTAGAATAATTTCTGAAAAATCAGTATCACCTAAAAATAATCCAATCATTTTATTTTGAAAAAGGAGTGCATATTGGTCTTTTTTTGTCTTTCTCTAAAAAATTTACTACATCCATTACTAAATCACTCTTTTTAAAATCTTCACTTAAATTATTTAAATTGTCAGTTAAATTTTCATTTTTGAATATTTCCTTATAAGCATTATTTAAAATCATTATTTCTTTATTTGGAATGTTTTTTCTTCTAAGTCCAATAAGGTTTAATCCTTGTAAAATACTTCTATTACCATGAGCTATTCCATAAGGTATTATATCTCGTACAACACCACACATACCACCAATCATTGCTGATTTTCCAACTCTAGTAAATTGTTGAACTGCTGAATTACCTCCGATGATAACATTATCTTCAATTTCTGCATGTCCACCTAAAGGAACATTGTTTGCTAGAATTACATTATTTCCAACCATACAATCATGTGCGATGTGCGAAGAAACCATAAAAAGACAATTGTTACCAATTTTGGTCAGTCCACCGCCACCGTTTGTACCAGGATTAATGGTAACATATTCTCTAATTTTGTTATTATCTCCAATCTCTAAATTTGTCTTTTCACCACTAAATTTCAAATCCTGAGGATCATTACCAATAGATGAAAAAGGATATATTTTGTTATTTTTACCAATTTTAGTGTTGCCAACAATACTAACATGAGTTTGTATTTCTGAGTTTTCATCAATTTCAACATTTGGTCCAATTAAGGAATAAGCTCCAATTTTTACATTGGAAGAAATTTTTGCTTTTGGGTCTATAATTGCAGTTTTATGTATCATCTATTTTCTTTCAAAAATTTTCTGATATTTTTTGCTGGATAACCCATGACTTTAGAATTATCTGGTATATCTTTAATAACACCTGATCCACCAGCAATTTCAACGTTGTTGCCAATCTTTAAATGTCCTGATATCCCTGCTTGACCACCTATTTTTACATTATTGCCAATTATGGAACTACCAGCAATTCCCACTTGACCTGCAATAATTGAATTTTCCCCAATTCTAACATTATGAGCAATATGAATTTGGTTATCTAAATAAGTATTTTTACCTATGAAAGTATTTGACATTGAGCCTCTATCAATAGTTGATCCGCAACCAATTTCACAATTATCCTCTATTATAACAATCCCCATATGAGGATATCTTAAATTTCTATTATGTTTTGGAAAAAAACCAAAACCATGCTTGCCAATAATACAGTTATCTAAAATTTTTATATTATTTTTAATTAAGGTATTTCTGATAATAGTATTTGATCCAATAGAACAATTATTTCCAATAACAACATTTTTTTCAATGATTGTGTTATGGCCAATTAAACAATTTGAACCAATTGATACATTTTTACCAATTAGTACATTTCTACCAAATTTAACCTTATCACTAAATTTAGTATTATTAATCAAATCAACTGTTGCATCGAAATCATCTTTAATAGCCTCTGGATAAAATTTAGAAGTTACAGTAGATGTTGAGAGTAAAACGTTATCAACAATTATTGGCATACAATTTGTGGGTAATTCATTTTGTAAATTTTTAGTTGTTAAGCAAAAAGAAGCTTTTGTATTATTTGCAATTTCTTTATATTTTTTTGAATGAAAAAAAGTAATTTCGTTTGATTTAGAATTTTGTAAATCTTTAATATCAACTATTTCATGATTCAGATTCTTATCTATATTTTCAAGTTTAAGATCCTTCAAAATATCTCTTAATCTAAAAGGTCCATTGTTCTTAAAAAAGTGATTATCCATATTTGCTTTTAACAAAGCAAATTATTTTAGGTTATCAATATTTATTGCTATTTATTTCTTATCTACAATAGTTGCAGACCACATTGCATCTGCCATTTTTTTATCATCAACAAAAGCTTCGCCCTTATATTTCCAAACTCTTCCATGAGATCTTATTGCTTCAATTTTAAGTAAAAGTTTACAGTCAGGTATTACAGGGTTTCTAAATCTTGCTTTTTCAACCCCCATTAAAAAAACGAGTTTGTTTTCGTAGGTAGATTTATCAATTCCATGAGCAGTTAAAGCTGCAGCAGTCTGACCAAAAGCTTCTACTATTAAAACGCCTGGCATCACTGGCTGACCTGGAAAATGGCCTTGAACAAAAAAACTGTCTTTTTTCACATTTACTATACCAGTTGCTGAAGTTAATTTTTTAATATCATGGAGTTCATCTATTAACAGCATAGGATCTCTATGTGGTAACAAATCTTCAATTTCTTTTTTATTTAAATATATCATCTATTTTATTTGAACGTTTCTAATTTGATTGTCAATTAGTTCAATTAAATTTTTTGTTATGTCATAATCTTTATTTGCTATAAAAACATTTTTTTTATCTATCAACATATAAATTGAGTTATCAGACATATATTTTTCTATTATTGGATTTATTAGACTTAAAAAATTTACAATATTTCTATTTCTTTTTACTTTTAAATCATCAATTTCTTTAATCTTTTCTGTTCTATATTTTTGAAATTTTTCCTGTAAAATTTTAATCTCATTAGTTAATTCATTTTCGGTAATTAAATTTTTTTTTGCTAATATTTTTTTTTCTTCATTTTTAAAATTATCATCATTTGATTTGAATTTATTAATCATTATTTCTTCTTCTTTTTTAAGTTTATTTAAGAGTTCTTTACCGGCAACAGTATTTGATAAAACTTGATCAATATCAATAAAGAAAACTTTTTCATCAGCTTTTAAAGAATTAATAGTTAAAGAAAAAAAAATTATGATTAAAAAAAAATTTTTGTACATATCCCTTAAAAAGTTGTACCTAAGTTAAATCTAAAAGTTTCAGTTTTATCACCAGTTTTTTTGGTAACTGGATATGCAAAACTAAAATTCATTGGACCAATTGGACTCATCCAATCAAGTGCTACACCAACAGATGACCTAATACCATCTCCTTTTATAGACGAATTGTAATCAACACCCCATATATCTGCAGCATCAGCAAAAATTAAAAAATCTACATTTTGTGACTCTTCAAATATTTGAGGTACATTTGAAGCAATGTTAATTGAATAGGCATAATTTCCTCCTACATAATCATCTCCATCTTTTGGACCTATTCTTCCTGCCTCAAATCCTCTAAGTTTATTTGATGGTATAGTTATTCGCTCAGATAATTTAATATCTTTATTATTTAAAGAATGAGCAGACTGAAGATTAATTGAAATGGATGAAAAATTTTTATTAAAAAAATCAAAATAATGAGAATAGTTGTAATAATTTTTAAGAGTATTAGTGTCACTTATTAAAGGCAAATCAACTGAATAAAAAGATTTAAATCCATCGCTTGTTTGAAATTTTTGATTTCTTTTATCATAATTCATATTAATCTTAATAAATGAGTCCCAATAATTACCTTCTTGCTCTTGTTGTTGAGCTGAAGCAGTGTTGTTGGTTTCAATCACTTCATAAAAATTTGAACTATTAATTCCTACATAAAAATCATTAAAGTACTCAAAATCTGTTCCAACACTTATCCCCGTTTTACTAGTTTTGTAACCAAAAGTTTTATAATTATCGTTCTCTAAGGCTTCAGCAGAAAGAAATAATGTTTTATCTGAATTATTAAAATTAGGATTTATAACAGAAAATTTTCCTTTGATAGACTCACCTGAAAGTAAAATATTTGTATTTAAACCAATTCCATTTCCTAAAAAATTATTTTCTTTAATTCCAAAACCTAATGACGCGCCATTCGTACCCGCACCAGCTGATGCAAAAATTTCTCCAGTTGGTTTTTCCTCTACCACAATTTCGATTGATTTAGTATTATTATCATTATTGTTTAAAACTTTAGAATTAACTGTTCTAAAAAAATTTAAATTTTTAATATTATTTACTGATTTATTTACTAAAATTTCACTGAAAGGGTCTCCTTCATCAAGCATCAATTGATTACGGATTACAGTCTCAGCGGTAACAGAATTTCCTAAAATATTAATTCTATCCACATAAAATTTTTCACCTTCTTCTACATGAAATTGTAAATCTATAGAGTTTTTATTAATTGTTTCAAATACATTAGCTTTAATGAATTTATACTGTTCTAAAGTTGTTATTTGATCAATTTCATCAAGAATATCATCTATTTTATTTATAGAATATGGATTACCTTTAATTTTTTTAAATAATTTTTTTATAGAAGAGAAATTATTTTCATCAAAATCAGTTGGTAGTTTGAGGTTTAATTCTCCAAAATAAATTTTAGATCCTGCTTCAATATTAAAAATCAATTCAAAACTATTGTCATCAATTAATTTAGCAAAAGACGAATTGATCTCTACATTGTAATAACCATTATTTTTGTAAAAGTTTTTTAAAAGTCTTTCGTCTAAAATAACAGAATTTTGATTTAAAAATTTTTTACCGGAAATAAATTTCCAAAATTTATATTCGGTAGTCGTTATAACTCTTCGAAGTTTTTTATCTTTAAAAACTTTATTTCCAATAAAAGTTATTTTCTTTATTTTTGACTTTTTTCCTAAATTGATATCGTAAGTAATAGATACTAAATTATTTTTTGATTGCTCAACAAGAACATTTAAAGATGAATTATAATAACCTAAGGATTTTAAAATACCTTCAATTTTTAATTTATCATTTTTTATAGTTCTTTCATTGTATGAAGATCTTTGCTTAATTGATGTTCCGTCTTTTATTAATTCTAACATTTTTTTACTTTTAATTCCATTATAAGAAATATTTTCTATGATAGGATTTTCGATAACATTAATTGACAATATTTGATTGACAAATTTTACACTCACATCTTTAAAAAAATCTGTCTCATAAAGATCTTTTAAAATATTATTTAGCTTCACTTCATTGATTTCATCTTTAATATCTACTGAAATAAACAATTTAACTGTTTCATCTGAGATACGATCATTTCCATTTATTTCAATTTTATTTATAGTGTCTGAAAATGCTTTACATGAAAGAAACAACAAAATTATAAAGAATGATTTTAATAAAATTTTAACACTTTTCATAATTTTTATTTAATTATTTGACAAATTTTTTTTCTAACTAATTTATTTAAAGAAATTATAGATTGAATACTTCCAGGTTTATTTTGACTTATATTTATAATTTCTTTCATGTTAATTAATTTTTGAAGATGTTTATTTATATCAGTAAAATTAACCTTTTTTAATAAAAAAAGCTCAACTAATTCATCATTAGCAAGGACAATAATTGTTTCTAGTAAGGACTCTTTGTTTTGAAGTCTTTTTATAATTTTAATTGATGGAAATTTATTTTTATCTACTTTTTTAAAATCAAGAAAATTTAATTTATTTAAATTAAGTTGATCTACTTGAATATTTTTTTGTTTATTATCATAAAGTGAGTTGAAAATTGGAATTTTCATATTTGTATCATGAGCAACTATATTAATCATGCCATCTTTAAATTTTGCAATCGCATGAACATAAGATGTTGGATGCACTAATATATCTAGTTTATCATAATTTAAATCAAATATTTTTTTTGCTTCAATAATTTCAAAAACTTTGTTCATCATTGTGGCTGAGTCTATTGAAATTTTTTTTCCCATTTTCCAATTTGGATGTTTAATTGCCTGAGAAATTTTAATATTTTTAAATTTTTCTTTGGGAATATTATTTAATGGACCTCCAGAAGCTGTTAAATAAATCTTTTCAATATTAGAAATTTTATTTCCTTTTAATGCATAGAAAATTGAAAAATGTTCAGAGTCAACAGGTATAAATTTTGTTTTATGTCTTTTTAGATTATTTTTTATAAGGTGCCATCCACAAATGATGGACTCTTTATTTGCTATTGCAATTTTTTTTGTATATTTAATAATTTTTATAGTAGGTTCGAGTCCATGAATTCCAGAAATTGCGCTCATTACATAATCAATTTTTTTTTTAAAAATATTACCAAATGAGTTAAAATTATTGAAAATTTTAATTTTACCTAATTTTTTCTTTTTTAATTCATTAAATGATTTTTTGTTCGTTATAATCAAATTTTTTACATTTAAAATTTTTGCTTGTTTATAAATTTCTTTATAATTTTTTTCAGCTGCTAGCAGAACAATGTCAAAGTTTTTTTTATCTTTATTAATTATTTTAATTAAAGTTTTTCCAATTGAGCCAGTTGATCCAAGTATGGCTATTTTTTTTTTCATTTAGATCAATTGTAATAAAAAATAAGAAAATGGGACAGCAAAAATTATTCCATCTAATCTATCAAGTACGCCACCATGTCCAGGTAATAACTTACCTGTATCTTTTATATTAGCTTTTCTTTTAATGAATGAAATAAATAGATCACCAAGTTGACTAATTAATGAAATTAACAAACAAATCATTATATTTGTAAAGTTTAATGTTAAATCTAATAAACTTGTTTTTAAAAATATTATTAATGGAATCATTGAAAACAAAAAAGAACCAACTGTACCTGATATTGTTTTGTTAGGACTAATTTTAGATAATTTTTTACCACCAATTGTTTTACCAAATAGATAACCGCCAATATCTGTACAAAAACATATACTTATTAGATATAGAAAAAAAACTGAGCCTTTAGTCTCATATATTTCATAAGATAGATTGCAAAATATAAAAAAAATATAACAAAAAGTTATTATATTTAGGATAATAAATTTGATGTTAAATAGGCTTAAAGTAAGATTTTCTTTAGAATATTTTTTATTTAATATTTTTGAAAAAAGATTATTAGCTTCTAAACATATAATCATCCCAAGAATTAAGATTGATAGAATAAAAACATATCGATGGCTAAAATTAATAAAGATTAACATAGATAATAAAATAATTGATGTGATTATTCTTTTTATAAAGTTATGAGGCATTATATATTACCAAAGTTTCTTTTTATCCGCTTAAAATTTTTAAGAATTCGAATGTAATCTTTTTCATTAAAGTCAGGCCATAACTTTTTTTCAAAAAAAATTTCAGTATAAGCTAATTGCCACAATAAAAAATTACTTAATCTTTTTGTATTTCCTGTTCTAATTAAAAGCTCAGGGTCAGGTATATTTTTTGTTTGAAGATGCTTTTTAAAATTTTTTTCATTAATCTTATCGTTATTCTTATTCAATTTTTTTAGTGCATTTAAAATTTCAAATTTTGATCCATAATTTAAAGCAAGATTTATTTGTAGGGTTGTGTTTTTTGAGGTTTTTTTTTCTGATAAATTCAAGAGTTTATTCAATTTTTTTGAAAAACTTTTAACTCCAATAATGTTAAGTTTAATATTCTTTTTATGAAGGTCATTGATTTTATTTGAAAGAAAATTCTCAAGTAAATTAAACAAATAATTTATCTCTTTTTTAGGTCTATTCCAGTTTTCAGTAGAAAAGGCATATAAAGTAAGAAAATTAATTTTTTGTTTTATGGACTCTTTTATAATTTTTTCTACAGTTCTAAGGCCTGCTTTGTGACCTTCATTTCTAGAGTTTTTATATTTTAATCCCCACCTTCCATTACCATCCATAATAATGGCTACGTGATTAAGTGGGTTCATTTATATGGTCATTATTTCTTTTTCTTTTAAAGAAACCTTTTCATCAACTACTTTTATATGATCGTCAGTAATTGTTTGAACATTTTTTTCAGATGATTTTTCTTCATCTTCACCAATTTCTTTTGCTTTTAAAAGTTTTTTTAATTCTTCATTAGCTTCTCTTCGAATGTTTCTGATTGAAACTTTGCACTTTTCACCAATTGATTTTATCAATTTCTTTAACTCAGTTCTTCTTTCCTCATTCAACTCTGGAACTGGAAGTCTTATTAGTTGTCCATCGATTTGAGGATTCAAACCTAAATCTGACTTTTTAATTGCAGCATCGACTAATGGAACATTGTTTGCATCCCAGACTTGAATATTGATCATTCTAGGTTCAGGTGTAGTTATACTACCAACTTGATTTATAGGCATTTGTTGGCCATAAACATCGACCTTTACTAAATCGAGCATAGCTGCATTAGCTCTACCTGTTCTTAGTGATGACAGTTCTTTTATAAAAACCTCAATGGCTTTATCCATTTTGATATTATATGACTTTTCGTCAAACATTTATTCTCCAATTTTAATTCTATAAAACTCTTTAATTTTCAAATCAGCAATTGAAAGTTCTTTAACAATATCCTGTACTTTTTTTTTTGGCTCCATAACCCAAGCTTGGGTTAAAAGAGAATTTTCTTCTTTAAACTTATTCATCTTACCTAAACTAATTTTTTTTGCAATTTCCTCAGGTTTTCCAGAGTTTTTTAATCCCTCTGTTACAAGTTCTTGCTCTTTATCAATAACTGATTGATCAATTAAATCAGATGTGAGCGCTAAAGGATTAGAGGCAGCAATATGCATAGATAATTGTTTTCCAAAATTTTTAACCGTGTCAGAATTATCTTTTGTTTCTAATGAAACAATTACAGCTAGTTTTGAAATATTATCTTTAACAACTGTATGTAAATAATGATTATTTACAGTTCCTGCATTTGCAATTGTTTTTGCTTTACCAATTGTAATTTTTTCACCAATTTTAGCAATTAACGATATAATATTTTCTTCTACAGTCCCACCATTTTTCATTTTAGAACTTTTCAAATCATCTAAATTAGAACTTTTTTCATTATTTATATCACTAAGCTCCTTAACAAAATTTGTAAAATCTTCATTTTTAGCAACAAAATCAGTTTCACAGTTAACTTCAATAACTGATGTTTTATTTTCGTCACCACTTACAGCAACTACACCTTCTTTTGCATCTCTTGACATTTTTTTTGATGCTTTTGAAATTCCTTTTACTCGTAAAATTTCAATAGCTTTATCAATGTCTCCACCAGACTCTTTTATTGCAAGATTACAATCTTTAAACCCTGCACCAGTTGCTTCTCTTAATTTTTTAACATTTTCAATATCACTCATATTAATTTAAGGTCTCCTTTTTTTCTTTAGAAAATTTTTCTTCTAATTTTTCTCTGTCAATTTCTTGAACTGTTTTTCCTTGAGTTTGTTCTTTATTATTCTCTGTAACTTCTTTTTTAGGTTCAGCAGCTGGAATAGAACTCTTTGCATTGTTGATAGTTTCTTTGATTAGATTGCAATATAAATCTATAGATCTACGTGCATCATCATTACCTGGAATTGGATAATCAATATTATCTGGGTTAGAATTACTATCTAAAATTGCGATTATAGGTATTCCTAATTTTACAGACTCTGCAATTGCTAACGACTCATAATTTGTATCAATTATAAAAACTAAATCAGGAGTTTTTTTCATTTCAGCAATTCCACCTAATGATCTCTCAAGTTTATCTTTTTTGACGCTCATTTTTAGAAGTTCTTTTTTGGTAAAACCTCTATTTTCAGCAACAAGATCAGCTTCATATTTTTTCATCTTTTTTATAGAGCCAGATATAGTCCCCCAGTTAGTAAGCATACCACCAAGCCATCTATAATTTACAAAATATTGGTCTGTTTCTTTAGCAACTTCAGCAATAGCCTCTGATGCTTGTTTTTTAGTAGAAACAAATAAAATTTTTCCATTATTTGCTATAGTTGTATAAATTTTCTCTAAAGCAACTTTAGTTAGGTCTAATGTTTGTGTTAAATCCATGATATGGATTGAATCTCTTTTT
>Ga0255765_1006602_pt1 | contig 10497 bp, 6 predicted proteins | sample 041ome_8_FD_179965 | JGI IMG/M metagenome (GOLD analysis project Ga0255765, IMG submission 179965) | Coastal salt marsh microbial communities from the Groves Creek Marsh, Skidaway Island, Georgia - 041407BS metaG (version 2) | ecosystem: Environmental > Aquatic > Marine > Intertidal zone > Salt... | reverse complement strand
AAATGAATAGTATCTATCGATACGAATCCAATGCATTTCACGACGCAATCTAATTTCATCACGACCTACAACTGGAACGTTGTTTTCAATTGAACAACTTACAATACATGAACCACAACCGGTACAAGCGTTTAAATCGATAGCCATTCCCCATAAGTGATTAGGCGAACCGTCTTTGCGGTATTCAGCCTTTTCCCAAATGGTATAAATATGAGGTGCAGATTTCTCGTTACCCGCATTCGGATTTTTCTTCCAAGAAGTGAACGTACTCTCACGTACTAAATCACGACCCTCAATGCTGTGATGCGTTTGAGTTTGTGCAAGTACATATTTCTCAGAACCCTTAGTGATCTTAACATCACCGATGACAACATCGCGTGTAGTATTCATGAATGGATAAGCATTCACACCAATTGATGCAAATCCTTTTTCCAAGCTACCACCAACTTTTCCAGCGTGTGTATGTCCGAATCCTACCGCCATTGAAACGGTATTATTGGCTTGACCAGGCTGAACAAATGCTGGTACATTCTCATATTTCACACCGTTTGCCTCAATATTTACAGTAGCATCTTTATCGATACCTAATTTTACTGCTATTGACTTAGGCAGAGCTACATAGTTATCCCAACAAACTTTACTTACTGGATCTGGTAATTCAAATAACCAAGGATTGTTTCCTTGTGAACCGTCTCTCATTCCTACAGCTTGATAGAGGACTAAATCTACACCAGCAGATTGAGCGGATTTGTTAATTGAACTTGCCAATGCCGCTACATTTCCAGTGTAGGACACCATACCTTCATTTTTTGAATTCTCGGCAACACCTAATTCTAGAGCTTTCTGGAATCCAGCTGCACCTAAAATACCTTCCCAGTAATTCCTTACGAATAGGTAATATGAAGAAGCGTCTGTTTTTTGTGTTAATATACCCTTGTTAGCTAATGGGTCGTTCTCAGTTGATGGTAGAGCACCTGCCCAATTTAACAAAGACTCTTGAGCTTGTCGTGTATTGAAAACTGGAGCAATTGTAGGCTGTGTAAAGTGAATTACACCGTTTACAGGCTCTGCGTCTGACCAACTTTCTAAGAAATGATTATCCGGAGCTACATATTGGCAAACTGCTGCCGTTTCGTCTTTAGTTGTTGCAAAGCTTATGGATAATTTAGCTTTAGCGATAGCTGCAGCCCATTCCTTATTATGATTAAATACTGGATTCGTACCGTAGAAAATCACACCCGCTATAGTTCCTTTTGAAAGTCCTTCAAATGCACCTTGAACAGCCGCATCGCTTCCATTAAACTGGTTAGAATGATTCACCATATCAATGGTTGAATTGTAACTTTCTAACAACATGTTTACTGCATTTATTACTTGCTGAACTTCCGGATTATTACTTCCAGAAATCACCAATGATTTTCCTGCATTTTTCAACAGTAAATTAGCCGCTTTCTCTATTGAGTTACCTGCTAATTCTGTGTTATTTGGAACCGGAATTTGGGCCAAACCCTTAGCTTTCGCTAAATAATTGTACAAAGTACCTACATATGCCAATTCTTTTGACGCTTGCATAGGGAATCTATGGTCTGCGTTAGTACCTGTCATTGACAACGTACTTTCAAATTGGATATGAACACTCATCCCACCTTCCACATCTGGACGGCGATGCTTAGCATAATCAGCCTGAAATTCAACAGGAGAAATCCAAGTTCCTAAAAAATCAGCTCCAAAAGAAACAATCGCCTTAGCATTATCAAAACGATAATGTGGAACTGCTCTTTTACCGAAATCTTTTTCATTTGCATCCAACATTCCGCTATATGAAACGGCATCGTAACTGATGTGTTCCACATTTGAATATGCTTCCTTAAAAGAAGCAATTGCGCGCAATGTTGAAGGGCTATTAATACTATTACTTAATAAAACTACCTTCTTACCAGTAGCTTTCATTACCGCTAATTTTGATTTGATTTCACCGTCTACTGTAGACCAATCTTCCACCTCTTGATTTTTCATCAAAGGATGAGCCAAACGTTCTGTGTCATACAACGACAAGATACTTGCTTGTCCAGTTGCGCAAAGTCCGCCTTTTGAAATTACAGAATCACGACTACCATCCAATTTAATTGGTCGTCCTTCACGAACTTTAACCTCTACACCACAACCTACAGAACAGCCTCCACAAGTTGAACGGTAATAGTTAGCTACACCTGGAGTTACTTCTTCAGGTTTTACCAAATATGGTACGGCATGACGCACATTGGTTTTGTAACAAGATGCTAATGCAACTGCAGTTACACTAAAACCGAAATACTTTAGAAAGTCACGACGATTCGAGTTCAATTCAAATCCTTCATCGGATAGAGCCTGCTCTAAGGGGAGTGCCTCTCCGAACTCACGTTTTTGGTCAGCCAAAAACTGTGGGTCGCGATTTAACTCCTCCTCTCCTTTCCAATACTTTATATTATTCGACATGTTAGCTGTTTTTAATAATGACATTTAGCACATTCCAATCCACCGTTCATAGCTGGGGTAATTTTTACCTTACCATCAGGTCCGAAGTACTGGCTGTGATTTTGATTTTCTTTAAGATCCTTCTGAGCTTTATCATGCAACGCTGCATAATAGTTATTGTTGGCAACATCAATACCGGTGTTACGGTGACAATCGATACACCATCCCATTTGAAGGCTGCTCCATTGCTGAACTTTCTCCATTTTCTCAATTGGACCGTGACATGATTGACACTGCAATTTACCAACTACCACGTGCTGTGAGTGATTAAAATAAGCATGATCAGGTAGGTTGTGTATGCGCACCCAACGAATTGGTGATGGATTGTTTCCAAATTGCTTCCCAGGAAGCTCTTCTGGATTGTAATCCAAAGCGGCGTATATTTTCTTGATTTCTGGTGAAATCTCTCCGTTGTATTTATCTGTTAATTGAACTCCTTTATGACAATTCATACACGTATTAAGCGCAGGAATTGAAGCACTTTTAGACGTTTCAACCGTTGAGTGGCAATATTTACAATCAATTTCCAACTCACCAGCGTGTAATTTGTGTGAAAATGCGATTGGTTGTGTTGGTGCATATCCTTTTTGAACACCAACCTCCGTGATTGCAAAACGATATCCGTAATAACCCAAAGGCAATGCGATCAAGGTAGTTACGATCAAACCCAATACAGTTGGATTCATTTTTGCAAGAGACGAAGGAAGATTCCTTTGGATGAAATTACCTTTTGCCGACAACTCTGGATATTCATCTGGATTGGCTTCTGCTGCAATCCGTTTAAGCGTATTACGAACACGAGCCAATACAATCAATACGATTGCAAATACAGCAACCAATATTAAGAGAATGTATTTGGTTGACGGATCTGAGACTGGTGCATCCGATGCAATTGCAGGACCGTCGGTTTTAGGCGCTGCAGGCGCAGGAGCAGTTTTGATATATTCGACGATATCTAAAACCTGTGCAGGCGTTAGATTTTCAAATATATTCATTGCAGCCCCACCATAGTCGTTGTAAAGTTTAATCGCATCTGCATCACCGCTCTCACGGAATTTTTTGTTGTTGCGAATCCAACTGATCAACCACTCTTCGGATCGTCTTTCGTGTACCCCGCGAAGCGCAGGACCTACGAGTTTCTTGTCTAACGCGTGACAGCTACCACAGTTATTGGCATCATATAACTTTTTGCCTTCCTCTGCGTTCGGGGCGCCCTCAGCGAAAATTGGGGCTGTGATAGCAAAACTTGCCACGACTGCCCAAATTTTAAATCGATTAATGTTCATATCTAGCTTACGAAATCGTCTATCGCACCGCAAATATACCACCCATGCCCATCCGATTAAAATAAATTGTACACATGATTTCCAATTTAAAACGGCTCTAAACAAGGAGCCTATCTGAATGTATTACAAGAGATTAATATTATACGATTTGATCTATTGTTAATTATAGTGTCATTTTTTATGTACAATCCACCGTGTTTTGACTCATTGAAGGTCATTTTCGGAGTTCAACACGACATAAGTTGCCGAATTGGTTTTCAGAAAATCCTTATATGCCAAATAACTAGCCAAACAAAGCTGAGAATAGTTCTGACTACTATTGCCAAATGCTCCCACTTTTGTATGCCAAAGTAAGGTGATCAATCCATTTCCATCTCGCACTCCTTTATGTGTTAAAGCCGCTTTTTTAACATTTCCACCACCTGCATTATATACGTGAAGAGCCAATAATTGGAACCATAGACTTTCTTCATCTATTTCGAGATCTAGTGCTTCGCATGTTCTTTTAGCAGATGGTATGCAATAATATTTAAACAACTTGGCTGCGGCCATTGCAGAGCGATCAAAATTTATCCTTTCGTCTTTATATCGGTTTACTTTCAATCCGTATTTACGTGCCACAGAAGGCATCAATTGAAAATGTCCTCGAGCTCCTGCAGAACTAATGGCATTCGGATTATTCGGACTTTCAATCAATAACAATAATTGAGCGTAAATTGGATTTACTCCCAGGCTTTCAAAAATGCGCATTCCCTCTATTAAATGAGGCCCAATTTGTCCGTAATCGAAAAATGAGCGTCTTCCTCTGACAAATTTTATATGCGAATCTGGATTATCAAAACAAATTCCTTTATACAACTGACCCAAACATTTTAAATTCCCTCCTAGTTCTATATCTCTAACCACATCTTTATGCACTATATCCACTACGGCTCTACTTCCTTGATCCACAACTAAAAAAGAATCTGCACTTAATTGAATGTCATTTACCCAAAAAGCTATTTCAGGTTGGTAAAGAAGCCAGTTGTTTTCCGAATTATTGCCAATCGGCAGTATGCAGGATTTAGCACCCTCATTTAAAGCAACACATTCTACGTTATTTTCAAATGAAACAACCGTATCTTCCATTGGAATGCTATCCAATGAAAAACTGAAAATAGATAAGCATGAAATCAGTAAGGCCGTCATATTTATCGATTGCAATATTTAATTAAATAATTCCGTGCTACCATTTCTCCAAGAATCAAAGCACGTTCCCAGTCTGAACAGGCACTTACCTTATCGCCTTTATTGAATCGAGCAATTCCTCGTCCCAAATATATATATCCCAATGCATCGGATTTCAATTTTATGGCTTTTTCAAATGACTTTTCCGCTCTTTCCCAATCACCTTTTTGAAGTAACACATGACCATAGTCTCCATGAAAAGTGCCATTTTTAGGTTCCAAATCTATTAACTCCACTACATACTTCTCGCAAGTGGGAAGGTTCCTTAAATAAAAATGATTATCAAATCTTAGCTTTAAGGCGCTAATGTTTTTTGGGTCCGTAATTAAAAATCGCTCAATATCGTTAAGAGAACGTTGATGATCCGCAGCTGCGAAATACAAAAAAGCCCGCTTTCTATACCAATTTGGGTTATCAGCATCCCTTTTTATTATCTGAGAAAGTAAATCTATCGCATTTCTGTAATTGCCGGATTCTTCAAGCAAGGAGATTTGCGATTCCAGCAATGAATCGCCTCCTAGTTTATTATTTATTAGCCAACTACCGTCCTGAACCGCTTCTTCGTATTCTTTCATGTACATTGCAAGTTGATAGCGCGACCAACGTGCAGCCGTATCATTGGGTTCGTATTCTATGTATTTCCCAATATCTGCTAATGCAAATTGAAAATTTCGAGTTTCTTTATTGGCTAAATGACGGAACAAATAGGCATCTTGTAATTCCGGGTTGATTGAAATGGCCTTATTCAAATCTACTAAAGCAGAACTATAGTCCTTCAATTGGATTTTTGACATTCCAGATAAATACCAATATTGAGAATTTTGTGGATACTGAGAGCGTAACTGATAGAATACTTTTTTCGCCTCTGTATATTTTCCCTCTTTTAACGCCATCAATCCCATTTCATAACGTTCAGATTCACTTTGGGCCTCAAGAGTAAAGGGTTGACTTAAAAAAAGTAGTGCTATCCACAAACCAAATGCCTTCATTTTTGTCTTTTCTTTTAACCATGTAAAACTAATTGGTCGTGTGTGCTTTCGCCAATCTCGTTATACACATTTTATTGGATGTCCAAAATCAACTAGCTTTGACCCGTGAACGTTAAATTCAGCCACCGCCGTAATAATCTATTTCTAATTCTTGGTTTCTTCTTTCTCACAAACGCTATTGTGGCAGAGTTTATTGGAGCCAAGATATTTTCACTTGAAAAAACCATCGGCATTGCCCCTTTGAATTTAAAAATATTGGGTGATTCCTATAATATGGATATGACTGCTGGGGTATTACTATGGCCGTTTGTTTTTATACTCACCGATATTATAAATGAATATTTCGGGCCAAAAGGTGTAAGAAAACTTTCTTACATAGCGGTTCTCATGTTGGTGTATTCCTTTGTAATGGTGCGCGCAGCAATGGGACTAGAAGGAGCGGACTTTTGGCAATTCTCGGCACAAAATTTAGGAATTAAAAGCATGACAAATGCATTCAATAGTGTATTTGGCCAGGGGCTAATGATCATTCTTGGTTCTTTGGTAGCTTTCTTAATAGGACAAATAATAGATGCCTTTGTATTTGCTCAAATAAAAAAGAAATCACAAAATCGTTTTATTTGGCTTCGTGCAACCGGGAGCACGGTAGTTAGTCAATTTATTGATAGTTACGTGGTTTTAGTTGTTGCATTTTATTTAGGGGGAAATTATTCGCTAAAATGGGTATTGCAAGTTGGAACCATAAACTACCTGTACAAATTAGCTATGGCAATAATTCTATTACCACTACTCTATTTCCTACATCATGTAATTGATAATTATTTAGGGGATAAAAAGGTCAATCAGAATTAACATTCTGATTTTTTATCCAAACCACATAAAAACCGCAGAAACTATAATCAGAACACTCGTAATGATTCCGGCATTATGCTCTAATTTGTGAGAATTAAATTTATTCATTCCCTTATTGAAAATCCAAACCCCGAGCAAGATACTGGTTATGGTTGTAAACGTATATACCAAAGACAACCATATAAAGGCAGACCAACCTAAAGGAGCAATTGCGAAAAAATAACCCTCAATTTCCATACAAGGCGATAAAAACATCGCCAATAAAATACTTCCAAAAATCCATTTAACGTGTTTTTCTGGTTTCCAATGAAAGTGTTTGTGTGTATAGTGGCGATAAAGGAATACCAATCCTAAAATTAGCAGGATAATCGCAGCCAATTTTTCAAAAGGAATATCGAAAGGTAAATGTCTCAACCCTTCGAGAGTCTCTTTATCGGTTATTGAACCAATAAAACTCAAATGCGCTGTGTAGAAAATGATTAAACCAATAATTATGGTTCCTACTACATGTGAAGATGCTGCAAATAAACTGTATCGAAACAACTGTATTCCAGTCCATTTCTGTTGTTTACTTAATGCAATTAAGGGCAACCAATGACTTGGAATAAGACCATGCAATAGACTTATAATAAATGCGGCCGTTAGTTGAGATTCAAGAATATTCATAATCGATTCTTAATGGAATCAAACCTTTCCAAAGGTGAATGCAAAAGTAGGCAACTAATATGTGTTAATTACAAAAAAAAGGCCCCAAATTGGGGCCTTTTTAATTTATTGTGATAAAGATTACCCTTTAGCTTCTTGGATCCATTTGGTCCATTGCTCAGCAGAAATTTTAGAATCTTGCTCAGCAAGTTCAGCTGCTTTTTCAGGGGTTATTGCTAATAAATCTGCAACACTGTTAACGTTTAGCTCAGCCATACGCTTCACCATTGCAGGACCTACACCTGTTAAATCCTTAAGTTCTGAAATACCTTTAGATTCAACAGCAGGAGCAGGAGCCTCAGCTTTTTCCACCTTCTCTACTTTAGGGGCTTTTTTGTTTTCTGCCTTCTCAAACTGCGCACGCAATTCGGTCAATGCATCCAATTCTCCCAAAGTAGTTTTCTCAGCGTTCTGGTTCAACTTCTTCACATTCTTAGAAGTATTCTTACGTGCTTTTTCGCGACCTTTATCGTCTTGGTCGTTCTTTGCACGCTCCGCACCTTTCCAAATGTTAGTGTGAGAAACAATAATACGCTTAGAATCTTTTGAGAATTCAATTACTTCAAATTGGAATACTTCATCTTCCTTCATAGGAGTGTTGTCTTCCTTCTTGATGTGACGTGATGGGGCAAATGCTTCAACACCATATTGCAATTGAATGGTTGCACCCTTATCGTTGATACCAATTACAGTACCTTCATGAAGAGAGTTCAACGTGAAGATAGTTTCGAAAGTATCCCATGGATTCTCTTCCAACTGTTTGTGGCCTAAACTTAAACGACGGTTATCAGAATCTACTTCTAACACCACAACCTCTAAGTTTTCACCTTTCTTCACAAACTCGCTAGGATGTTTGATTTTCTTATTCCAGCTCAAGTCAGAAACGTGAACCAAACCGTCAATTCCTTCTTCTAATTCAAGGAATAAACCGTATGAGGTCAAGTTTTTAACGATACCTGTGTGCTTACTTCCAACTGGGTAACGTGAAGTAATTTCAACCCATGGATCTTGTGTCAATTGCTTGATACCAAGACTCATTTTGTGCTCTTCACGATCCAAAGACAATACCAATGCTTCGATATCTTGTCCTACTGTTAGGTATTCAGATGGATTACGTAAGTGTGAGCTCCAGCTCATCTCCGATACGTGAACCAATCCTTCTACACCAGGTTTAATTTCGATAAATGCACCATAATCGGCAACACTTACAACTTTACCAGAAATTTTAGAACCTTCTGCAATTGATGGATCTAAATCATCCCAAGGATGTGAAGACAATTGCTTCAATCCTAAAGAAATGCGCTTTTTGGTATCATCGTAATCCAAAATTACAACGTTGATGCGATCGTCTAACTTCAACACCTCTTCTGGGTGGTTGATACGACCCCAAGAAATATCGGTAATGTGCAACAATCCATCGATTCCACCTAAATCAACAAATACACCGAAGCTGGTCATGTTTTTAACAACCCCTTCAAGTACTTGTCCTTTTTCTAATCTAGAAAGAATTTCAGACTTCTGTGCTTCGATATCATCTTCAATCAAGGCTTTGTGAGATACAACAACATTTTTGTAAACGTCATTAATTTTCACAATCTTGAAATCCATATTTTTTCCTACGTATTGATCGTAGTCACGTACTGGTTTTGTATCAATTTGTGAACCAGGCAAGAAAGTATCGATGTTGAATACGTCAACTACCAAACCACCTTTAGTTCTTGAACGAACATAACCTTTAACAATCGTGTCGTTTTCATGTGCTTCCACGATTTTATCCCAAGCAGTTTCTTGAAGTGCTTTACGGCGACTTAACACCAATTGACCTAAACGGTCTTCAGCGATGTCAACAAAAACTTCCACTTCATCACCCACTTTTAGGTCGGGCATGTCGCGGAATTCTTGGCGTGATACCATACCATCGCTTTTAAAGCCGATGTTAATCACAACGTCTTTGTCATTAATAGCCACAACGTGACCCTTAACAACTTGTTTTTCTTCAACAGGATTGAAGGTTTGCGTGTACTGCTCCTCCAATTGCTTTCTGTCAGTAGCAGAATAGCTCTCAAATCCTGCCTCGTCTGCATCCCAATCGAAATCATCGTGCGCTACCGCTGCAGATGTGGCTTTCGCCGCTTCCTTTGGGGAAACCATGTTTTCTTGGTTTTCTGGGTTTTGAATTTCGTTAGATTCGTTTGTCAATGTAAAAATTCCTCCTTTAATGGGCGGCAAAATTAATTTAAAACTTTTGTATTTCCTACATGGCTAAAAATTCAGCCTCAATTACTTGTAAAAAGTTTCTATAAAAAATCGAGTCATCACAAATCCCAAATGATTTTATTTTATGTTTGTATGCCATGAAAAATAATCCTAAAAAGTCAAATTCAAACTCCCAAGCAGCAAGTTCTATTGTGAAATGGGGACTTTTTAATTTTGGAAATCCAAGCACCAATACCAACACCATCCATCAATTTGGCTCCTTGAATACGCAATCACTTTCTGAAGCTATCGATTCAGATTGCGATTATTTTGCCGTTGTGGATCAATCTAAAGACTTTAGACTTCCTAATGGAATTAGCCTAAATACAGAATCAAACATCCCAAGCGCGCATGCAATCAGTGAATTCAAGCAAGATTCCTTTTGGAAAAGAATGATTTCAGGAACGGATGAAGCGAAAGAAAATGCGCATGTAATTTTAATAAACAAAGCGTCTGTAAAACTGTTGGCAGAAAACCAAACCATCTGCAACAGTGTATCTGATTTGCAATATTTGTTAATCAAAGATTTAGTACCACTTGAATATCATTTCGGTACCAAGAAAATTGACAAGAAAATCAATTTCCTGAATATTCGAAAAAGGGGGATTGAGAGATTTCGCGACTACAATTTCGGGAATAATGCTCATTGGTCTAAATGGTTGTTTATA
>Ga0255765_1006559_pt1 | contig 10546 bp, 9 predicted proteins | sample 041ome_8_FD_179965 | JGI IMG/M metagenome (GOLD analysis project Ga0255765, IMG submission 179965) | Coastal salt marsh microbial communities from the Groves Creek Marsh, Skidaway Island, Georgia - 041407BS metaG (version 2) | ecosystem: Environmental > Aquatic > Marine > Intertidal zone > Salt... | reverse complement strand
TATCTGCCGACGAACATGACATGGCTATGGCGATTGCGGCGCTCGGCGGGATGGTGAAGGGTTACGGCGAGACCCGTTATCGCACGACATCGCGGCTGATGCAGATTCTGGACTATGTTGAGCATTCATCTGACAACGATCCGTCTGCTATTACAGCGCTTCAATTGGTGGCCATGGAGCCAGAATCAAACTTCGAGCCGGGTCACGCGGTTTCCTCTAGTCCGGAGCCCGCTTGAATCTGGATGAGCCGTTCCGGCTGCGAAGTATAGCGGCCGGTGTCGCTCTCAGCGTTGCTCTCTCTGCGACGGCCTATGCCATTTCATATCGATACGGTGCGCCAGCCATGTTGATGGGGCTGTTGCTGGGTTTGTCGTGTCATTTTCTCAGTGAGTCCGATCGCTTTGCGAGAGGCCTGGTTTGGGCGTCGGGCCCGTGCCTTAGGTTCGGGGTGGCGTTGCTGGGGCTCAGGTTGAGCATTGGGGATGTTGCCCTGTTGGGCTGGCCGGCGGTGATAGCCGTCTGCGGTGCAGTTGCTATGACATTGGCTTTTGGTGTGTTGCTCTCACGTTTGCTGGGCTGTGGGAGAGATCTCGGTTTGTTGACCGGAGGTGCCGTGGGTATCTGCGGCGCCTCAGCAGCGATGGCCATCAGCGCGGCTCTCCCCGAATCTGAAGCGAAGCAGCGGCTCACCTTGTTTACCGTTATCGGAGTGACCACTCTCAGTACCGCTGCAATGGTGTTCTATCCCATCGCCGGAGACTTCCTTAATTTCAGCTCGAGAGACATGGGATTTTTTATCGGAGCGACCATTCATGATGTCGCACAGGTCGTGGGAGCAGGTTATAGCGTCTCTCCTGAGACTGGCGACCTCGCCACCTTCGTAAAGCTGTTGCGCGTGGCTATGCTGGTCCCGATTGTGATGGCGATTGCATTGGTTTGCCGCATTTCAGTGCGCGCACAAGAGGCACGCCATTCTCCCTCAGTATCTTTCCCCATTTTCTTGCTCGGCTTTATCGCGCTATTCGTGCTGAACAACACCGTGCTACTACCCGAGACGCTCACTGAGGGGTTGTCTCACCTCGCCACCGCGCTATTGCTTTTGGCGGTGACGGCGCTTGGTGTTAGGACTTCATTGCGCGAGGTTGCCTCGATTGGCTGGCGACCGCTTATCTTGCTGGGAGGAGAGACCCTCGTCCTCGCTGCGACAATCGCCGGTTTATTGCTGCTGGGGATCGTCTGACTGTTGGGGCCGACGCTCGGCAAGAATGTCGATCTCGAATTGCATCACTTTATTACCGTACTGGTTAAATGCTTCGTTGCGTGATCGGATCAAGCCCCATTTTTCCCGGATCACTCGGTCTGGCTTGGCAATAATTTCGTAGGTATAGGTCAGCGTATGTCCGGGCCGCACGGGCTCTAGCCATTGGAGGTCGCTGATGGAAACGCCTGCGCCATTTCGGCGGCCGTCGTTAACGCCTTGCGCATAAATCTCCATATAGTCGACCATTTTGCGCATCCACATAGCCGTCACCAGCCACGGACTGGCGATCAATCCTTGCCGGTGGTTGAGTCGAGCCTGATCAGGGTCGGTCGACTCTGGCCTTGGGTCAAATGTTTCAGCGAATTCAACAATTTCCAGCTCGCTGAAGGTATGCGAGCCAAAGACATGAAACTCGCCTACCGGCAGATCTTCGAACCATCGGTCTCTGAGATATAGGTCGGTCATGTCGACGCTGCCAGTGCCGCATCAATGGCGATGGCCGCGTTTGCGGTCATCGTTGCCACAACCGCGCCGTTGCCGTTGCAAACTTCGATTTCTAGAGTTTGGCAGCGGGTATTGGCGATAGGGCTTTCTTCATCTGATGAGCCCAGTGTGACGCGAACGCTGATATGTTCGTTCACAAATATGGGACGGCTCCATTTCAACCGACTGATTGCGGTCATTTCCAAAAAGGGCAGGCCGTTGTCTACCATAGTCTCTATGACGAGTCGTGTCGCCAAAGCAGCGATATGCCAGCCGCTTGCGCACAGGCCCCCGAATATAGATTGATCTGCCGCATCGGCATCCAAATGATAAGGCTGAGGATCAAACCGTGAAGCGAAGGCCACAATGGCGCTTTGATCCAGCTCGATGCTCTTGCTTTCCAAGTGGTCGCTGGGGGAGGGGGTAGCCAAAATAACGCTCTGTAATGCCGAGGTGTCGCCATTCTAACCCGAAGTCATATTCGGGATTCGACCACCCTTGTCTTGCGAAACACGCTGCTAGGCGTGGTTGGCGATGGTCTGCCTCGCAATGATAGTGGTCTGAACTTCGCTGGCGCCCTCATAAATCCGGAGCGCGCGAATATCCCGATACAAAGCCTCGACAATGTAGCCCTTGGTGACGCCTTTGCCACCATGCAGTTGCACTGCAGCATCAATGACTTGTTGTGCGGTTTCGGTGGCGTGGTACTTGGCCATCGCCGCCTCGCGGGTGACCCGCTCCGCGGCGCAGTCCTTGGTCCAGGCCGCGCGGTAAATCATCAGCGCACTACTGTCGACGCCGAGCGCCATTTCGCCAATTTTGCTTTGAACCAGCTGTAGTTCTCCCAGCGTGCCACCGTAGATATTGCGCTCTGCTGTGTAATCAAGCGTTTCATCCAGCGCACGCCGCGCCATACCGAGTGCGGCTGCGGCGACGGTGGAGCGAAAGACATCCAATGTCGCCATGGCGATTGCGAAACCTTTGCCCTCAGTGCCCACCAGTTGGGCGGCAGGAATGCGGCAGTCCGTGAAGGTCAACGTGCCGAGAGGGTGCGGCGCGACCAGGTCTATGCGCTCAGTCACCTCAAACCCTGGGGCCCCGGCTTCGACAATGAAACAGCTGATGCCTTTTGCACCACCCATGTCGTCAGTCCGGGCAAAAACCGTGTAGAAGTCGGCGATGCCGGCGTTGGATATCCAGGTCTTGGTACCGTTTATAATCCAGTCATCACCGTCTCGCTGGGCGCGGCAGGACATGCCCGCAACATCAGAGCCCGCGTCCGGTTCCGACAGCGCGAACGCCGCGATCTTGTCTCCGGCTGCCACTGCATTCAAGTAGCCAGCTTGCTGCGCTTCGCTGCCAAATAGCGAAACCGGGCCGCTACCCAGTCCCTGCATCGCAAAAGCGAAATCAGAGAGCGCGTTATGGCGCGCCAGCGTTTCCCGGATTAGACAGAGGCTTCTCACGTCCAGCTTGTCATGGTGCCCGCCTGCGCTCGCGGGCACTGCATAGGTTGTGAAACCTGCTTCGCCAAGTGCTTTGACGATCGCTTTGCAGGTGCTGTCCAAATCATGGTGTTCATTGGCCGTGACGGTGGGAAGGTGGTCATACGCCCATTGGTCAAGGCGCGCGGCGAGTTCCCTATGCTCTCCATTAAAAAAGGGCCAGTCCAAGAAGCTCTGGTCGCTCATACTGTTATCCCCCAGCGGAAAGTCATCGCGTCAGTTGCCCTCGAAAACGGGTTGTTGTTTGTCGACAAAGGCATTGTATGCCCGCCGAAAATCCTCAGTTTGCATACAAATTGCCTGAGCCTGCGCTTCACACTCAATGGCTTGATCGACGGACATGTTCCACTGCTGATGCAATTGTGTCTTGGTGATGCCGTTGGCAAAGGTAGGGCCTGCTTTAATCCGTGCGGCAGCCGCCTGCGCATCACCGAGTGGATCGTTGCTCAGGCCGTTAAAAAAGCCCCAGCGCTCGCCTTCTTCTCCGCTCATTGAGCGGCCAAAATAGAGGAGCTCGCTGGCGCGTCCCTGTCCAATAATGCGGGGCAATATTGAGCACGCCCCCATGTCACACCCGGCGAGACCGACCCGATTAAATAAGAATGCCACCTTGGCGCCCTCGCTCGCGAAGCGGAGGTCACTCGCCATCGCAATGATTGCGCCGGCGCCGGCGCAGATGCCTTCGACCGCACTGATGACGGGCTGGCGGCAGGCCCGCATCGCCTTTACCAGGTCACCTGTCATGCGGGTAAAGGCCATGAGCTCTTTCATGTTCATCTTTGTCAAGGGACCGATAATCTCGTGGACATCGCCACCGGAGCAAAAATTGCCACCGGCACCCGTGATGACCACGACATCGATATCCTCTGCATAAACCAGTCCGCGAAACAGGTCTCTGAGTTCCGCATAGGACTCAAAGGTCAGTGGGTTTTTGCGGTCCGGGCGATTGAGCGTAATGGTGGCAACCCCGTCGGTACACTCCCAGAGAAAATGGGTCGCGTTGTAATTGGCCAGAGAAGTGGTGTCCATGGTGTCTCTCCGTATTAGGCGGTGCCGCCGCCATCGATTGAGACCGCCTGCCCGGTCACGCTGGCAGCTGCCTCACTGCAGAGCCAGCTCACGGCGCTGGCGACCTCGGTCACTTCCACCAGGCGGCCTTGCGGGTTGCTCTCGGTGAAGTGGCGCATGGCCTCTGCTTCCGTCCGGCCCGTTTTGCTGACGATGCCTGCGATCGCGTTTCTGACGATATCAGTATCCACGTAGCCGGGGCAGACCGCGTTAACGGTGATGCCCTGGGTCGCAACCTCCAGAGCGAGGGCCCGGGTCATCCCCAACACGGCATGTTTCGATGCGCAATAGCCGCTCACGTAAGGAAATCCTTTCAGTGACGCGACGCTAGCAATGTTAACCACTCGACCCCAGCCGTTTTCCAGCATGCTCTCAAGCGCAAGCTGCGTGCAATGGAAAACACCATTGACGTTGACGTCCATAGTGCGTTGCCAATCAGCGAAGTCAATGCGGTGAAAGGGGGCAGTCGGTGCCATACCCGCGCAGTTCACCAGAATTTCGATATCGCCAAATTGGGCTTTTGCGGCTTTGAAGGCCGATTCAATCTCGCCTCTGTCCGTCACATCTCCGCTGACGGCAAAACTCTGTCTGCCAAGCACTTGCGATAGCGCCTCGAGGGGTTCGCTGCGCCGTCCTACCAGCGTGACGGCATGGCCCTTATGATGGAGTTGTCGGCTAATGGCTTCGCCAATGCCCGTGCCCGCGCCGGTGATCAGGGCATGCCGGCTCATGAGGCGGCCTCGCGCTCGCGATCAGCCAGAGTGTGAGCCTGACGGTATCCAAGAAAATACTGGTGTTGTTCGGACGCTCCAGGGCCTTGATAGCCGAGCTCTGCTGCGGCATGAAGCGTCCAGTTCGGGTCCGCCAAATGGGGTCGGGCGAGGCAGACCAGATCAGCGCGTCCGGCGGCGATGATGCTATTCACATGGTCTGTCTCGTAGATGTTACCCACCGCGATGGTCGGGATATGGCCGTCGTTCCGGATGATATCCGACAGCGGAGTCTGAAACATGCGTCCCGGCTGCGGCTGAGCGGCGTGGCTCGTTTGTCCGGTGGATACATTGATAATGTCTGCGCCGGCTTCCATAAAGGCCTCGGCAATCGCGGCGGCCTCGTCCTCGGTCACTCCAGACTCACCCATCCAGTCGTGCGCTGAAATGCGCACGGACATGGGCTTGTGTTCAGGCCATGCGGCTCGCATCGCGCGGCAGACTTCCAAGGGATAGCGTAGTCGGTTCTCCAAAGAGCCGCCATATTCATCATCACGCTGATTCAGAATGGGCGTCACGAACGAGGAGAGTAGATAGCCGTGAGCGGCATGCATCTCAATCATGTCGAAACCCGCCGCATCAGCGCGTTTCACCGCGTCCACGTGCTGTGCTAGCACGGTGTCCATGTCCTCGCTTGTCATGGCGCGGGGCACGGGACTGTATGTGTCAAAGGGAATTGCACTGGCTGAGAGGAGCGGCCATTGCTCGGCTTCTGGGAGAGGCTCGTCAAGAATTTTCGGGTCCCACTTCCACGGCTCAAGGGTCGAGCCTTTAGGGCCTGCATGGCCGATCTGGATAGCCATCTTGGCTTGAGTGTGCTGATGAACGAAATCGGTGATGCGGCGCCAGGCATCGGTATGGGCATCGCTCCAAATGCCGGTGCACCCGGGCGTAATGCGGCCTTCTGCACTGACGTTGGTCATTTCCGTGTAGACCAGTGCGGCGCCGCCTTTGGCCAGACCGCCGTAGTGCACCAGGTGCCAGTCATCGGGAAGGCCATCGGTCGCGCTGTACATGCACATGGGCGACACGCACACGCGGTTGTTCAAGGTCATCTCGCGCAGCGAGAAAGGAAGAAACATCGGCGGCACGGGGTCATTGGCGGCGGGGCCGAGATAGCGTTGTGCCAAGTGTGTCTCCATAGTGTCCAGCCACGCTTTGTCGCGCAAGCGCAGATTCTCATGACTCACGCGCTGGCTGCGGGTAAGCATGGAGTAGTTGAACTGCTTGAGGTCAAACGCCTCGATGTATCGGGGCACATTCTCGAACCAAATCATGGCGTTACGTGCGCTATTTTGAAGGCGTAGCACGTCGATTTTGCGCTCTTCCTGATACTGCATAAGCGCCGTAGGAATGGCTTCTCCGCTGTCGAGGTGCCGCGCAAGGGAGATGGCGTCTTCGAGGCCCAATTTTGTCCCGGAGCCGATAGAGAAATGCGCAGTGTGGGCGGCATCGCCGATTAACACGATGCGATCATCTTTAATCCAGTTGTCGCAATACACGGCGGGAAAGTTGATCCACGCTGAGCCTCTGATGTGAGCGGAATTGGTCAGCAGTGTGTGGCCATCCAGGTAGTTCTCAAAAATGCGCCGGCAGGTTTCGGCGCTCTCCTCATGCGACATCGATTCGAATCCCAGTGCGTCATAGACCTCAGGGGTCGTCTCGACAATGAAAGTCGAGGTGTTGTCGTCGAACTGGTAAGCATGCGCCCAGATCCAGCCATGATCCGTTCGCTCGAAGATGAAGGTAAAGGCATCACGAAACGTTTGGTGCGTGCCTAGCCATACGAACTTGTTTGGGCGCGTCTCGATCGTGCAGCCAAATTCGTCTAGATAAGTATTTCGGATTCTTGAGTTGAGGCCATCGCTGGCAACAATCACGTCGGCATCGGCAAACCGGGTGCCGATATCATCTAGGTCAATCTCCTGCTCAAAATGCAGTCCCACGCCCAGCTCTCTCGCCCGCTCATGCAGAAGCTGCAAGAAGCGCTTTCGGCCCAGTCCAATGAAGCCATGGCCGCCGGAACGCTCCACTGCCCCTGATACATGGCAGTCAATAAGGTCCCAGTGAATGAACTCGTCGACAATGCGTTGAGCGCTAATAGGGTCGTTAGCCGTAATGTTGTCGACGGTCTGGTCTGAAAAGACGATTCCCCAGCCAAAGGTGTCGTCTGGTTTATTACGCTCGTATACCTCAACTTCGTGTTCAGGATTTCGGAGCTTGAGGCTAATTCCCAAGTACAAACCGGCGGGGCCCCCTCCAAGACAAATGACTTTCACTGCATTTTCTCCATGGTGACGTGACGCCTAAGACGTTTTATATCTAAAATATTGAGCTAGTATAGAAGAAACATTTTATGTTTAAAATATCGCATTATCCGGCGCCCGCCAAGATGAGTGAAGCCTAATGGATCCATCAATTGCTCAGTTGAGCCTAGACCATGAATCTCGCATTGAACACGATGACCACCAAGCCATTAGGCTTTGGCTACGCCTGCTCACGTGCACCAATTTGATTGAACGGCACCTCAGAAATCGTCTGCGGAGCGAATTTGACATCACTCTACCCAGATTCGATCTGATGGCTCAGCTGGCGCGTGAGCCGCAGGGACTGACGATGGGTGATCTGTCTCAGCGGATGATGGTCTCAGGCGGCAACGTATCCGGTATTGCCACTCAATTGGAGAAAGAGGGACTGATTAGCCGGGAACCTGTCCCGGGCAACCGTCGTGCTTTTTGCGTCACGTTGACTGCTGCAGGTAACAAACGATTTGCTGAGATGGCAACTGCCCATGAGGGCTGGATAGTGGACTGCTTGGGTGAGCTCAGTGACGCCGAGTATGAGCACATGATGGCAATGTTAAAAGACATCAAGGCGGGCGTGAGCGCGATTAAGGACTGATATCGTGTGGAAGCCGCCTGAGAGAATTAAATATCAAACCACTGTAGCGCGCTGGCCTACCGAGGGAGAGGCGGTTGGGAGCCGCCTTTACTCGCCATTATCCTCCTCTAATCTGTCCCTAGAGCAACGCACGTGGGTCCCTGCGATGGTGCCATGGCGTGCCAGCGAAGAGGGCGATGTCACCCAGGACGTGATCGATTGGTATGCGCGGTTCGCAGAAGGCATGCCCGGAGCGATTGTGGTTGAAGCAACGGGCATCAGGGATATCCCCAGTGGGCCGCTGCTGCGGATCTCAGACGAACGATATGTCGCAGGGTTACGGCGGCTGACAGACGCCGTCCGAGAGGCGAGCGGTGGTCGGACTCGATTGCTCATTCAACTCATTGATTTTCTCACCATTCGGCGACGGCCTCAGCCAGAGGCTTTTTTTAATCGTTTCCTCGAGGTGACAGCGAGACATCGACAGCGGCTAGGTATGAAGCAGCAAGATGAGCAGGCCGTAAGGCAGCGACTTCTTTCACTCAGTGATTCTGAATTGGAGGATGTGCTCTCGCCGCGGGAGCTGGAATCGCTTCGGCAGGGCTATCGTGAGCGCGTTACCGATACCCATCTGCCGACTGTTTCGACTTTGCCGGCTACTTTGCCTGTGCTATTCGCGCAGGCAGCGAGGAGAGCTCAAACTGCAGGGTTTGACGGCGTCGAGTTGCATTACGCTCATGCCTACACCATGGCGTCTTTTCTGTCTGCCACCAATACTCGGTCCGACGGCTACGGCGGCAGCCGGGAGCATCGGGTTCGACTGCCGCTCGAGGTTTATGAAGCTGTGAGGGCGGAGGTCGGTGAAGATTACGCGGTCGGCTGTCGATTCCTGAGTGATGAAATTATCGCAACGGGAAGCGATGTCGATGACGCCTGCTTTTTTGCCAAGGAATTTGCGCTCGCGGGCATGGATTTTCTGAGCTTGTCCCGGGGCGGCAAGTTTGATGATGCCAAGCAGCCTAAAGTGGGCTGGGCGGCGTACCCGTATACAGGGCAAAGTGGTTATGAATGCATGCCGGCGTATCTCTCTGATGAGCGAGGTCCGTGGGGTCGAAATAGCGAGCCTGTGTCGGAGATTAGAGCAGCTGTGCATTCTGCGGGGATGAGCACCCCGATTATCTCGACGGGCGGGATTCACAGCTTTTATCAAGCGGAGGCGTTGCTCGCTGAAGGTAAAGCGGACGTGGTGGGGTTTGCTCGGCAGGCGCTAGCGGACCCGGATTGGTTTCAAAAAGTGAGGCTCGGTCGTGGAAATGAGGTGCTGCTGTGTCGCTACAGTAACTACTGCGAGGGTTTGGACCAAAAGCACAAACAGGTAACGTGCGAACTATGGGATCGCGCTGCCCTGGACTCCCCTGACGCAATCTTGGCAACTGATGGAAAGCGGCGCCTAACGGCACCTCACTGGAGCCCATAAGCTTCGGCAGTTCGCCGACAACGCCGTGACTCCCTGGAGCGCAGCGTCGCTCCATATGCGGGTATAAATGGGTATCACCCAAATGGGTATGGTGCGTGGGCAGGTATTCATGCACGATGCGCGGCTGTGGGTGGGTCAACCACGCGTCAATGGTGAATCGCCGCTAGACCCATGACGTGATATTCATACCCCGGCATGGTTGCAGCCCACCACGGTATTTGGAGTGAGAGTGATGGCGATCGATTTATCTGATTCGGACTTGTTCAAGACATCTTCCTACGTGGGCGGTGAGTGGATGCCCGATTTATCTCATCGGCTTGCAGTGACCAACCCTGCTACGGGTGAGGTCATCGCCGAGGTTGCGACGACCGACGCGTCCGGCACACTCAAAGCCATTGCGGCGGCCCACGATGCCATGCAGTCATGGCGAGAGGTGCCAGCTAAGGCGCGGGCGCAGGTCTTGCGGCGCTGGTTCGATCTCATGATGGCGCATCAGGAAGACCTCGCCATCATTATGACCACCGAGCAGGGGAAAGCGCTGGCCGAGAGCCGGGGCGAGGTCGCTTACGGAGCCGCCTTCATGGAGTGGTTCGGCGAGCAAGCCAAGCGTATTGACGGTGATGTGATCCCGGCGCCCTCGAGCGATAAGCGGGTCGTGTGTATCAAGCAACCGATAGGCGTTGTCGCCGCGATCACACCGTGGAATTTCCCCAATGCCATGATTGCGCGCAAGGCCGCGCCAGCCCTCGCCGCAGGGTGCAGCATTGTGATCAAGCCGGCATCCGAAACGCCCCTATCAGCGCTAGCCATGGCGGAGCTTGCCGAACGGGCGGGCGTGCCGGCAGGGGTTCTAAATGTTGTGGTAGGTGCCTCTTCAGAGATCGGGCCGGCGCTCACCGACAGTCCCTTAGTACGGAAGCTAACCTTCACTGGCTCGACAGAGGTGGGGCGACGATTGGAGCAGGCCTGTGCCGCGACGCTCAAGCGCACTTCTATGGAGTTGGGCGGCAACGCGCCATTTATTGTCTTTGATGACGCGGATATTGATGCGGCAGTGCAAGGGGCGCTGATCTCAAAGTACCGCAACAGCGGCCAAACCTGC
>Ga0255765_1006557_pt1 | contig 10548 bp, 7 predicted proteins | sample 041ome_8_FD_179965 | JGI IMG/M metagenome (GOLD analysis project Ga0255765, IMG submission 179965) | Coastal salt marsh microbial communities from the Groves Creek Marsh, Skidaway Island, Georgia - 041407BS metaG (version 2) | ecosystem: Environmental > Aquatic > Marine > Intertidal zone > Salt... | reverse complement strand
TTCCTGCCCCTATGATCCCGATTAGCAAATAAGGAACCACCAGTAGGACTAGGATTGGAAAAAGCAGATATCCGATGCTCTTACTCTCAAACCGTTCTCGAAAAAATTGAATCTGGGTAAGATAACCATTTCTTTTACCCAGTGCCCAGAGGCGGATACCCACCAGGAAAAAAATCGCCATGTGCACAAGTCCACTGATCGAGGCCATTAACCCATAAGTACCAATTCCACGCTCAAAGGATTTTCCAGTCGAGCCGACCAAGGCAAACGCTGTCATGGTAGTCCCGAATACACTCATGAGTAACAGAAAGGGCCCAATACTATGACTCGCTACAAAAAAGTCCTGACTTGTGCCACGAAACAAACGGCTACTTCCCACACCGAGAAGTAATAATATGAAAAGATAACCTACAATGATGAGCAAAACTTCCATACCAATTAGTTTTGTAAGTCAGATTTCACGCCATACTTACTTTCCTCAGGCTCTTTCTCTGCATATTCCTCCCAGTCGCTTGGCCAAGCCCGTACAACCGCCCATGCTCCAAGGCCAGAGCATGCCACAGAAAAAAGTGCATGATAAAACAGACCTATGGGAACGCCCCCAAAAACCATCTCCTCAGATTGCCAGTTCCAGAAATCCTGATGTAAAAACAGCAGGGCCAAGAAAAGCATCCAAAATATTTTCATATACTAATCGAAATCGAAACTTTCAGGTCGTCTATTTTTTTGTTTTTCCAACCGCATAAAGGTGCGTCTGCGTGGAAACATAAAGAGTCTGGTTGGCCACCACTGGTGAGCTATAAATAGGTGCACCTAAGTTGATTGCCTCGGGTTCTGCATATTCTTTCCCATGTTCAAATATTAGTAAATCCCCATCCTCATTTCCTAAAAGTACTTTGCCATCCACAAGCAAGGTAGACCCCCATATGCGACTGTACGAGTCGTGTGTCCAATACACCTCCCCAGTTTCAGCATCCAGGCAATGCAAAATCCCTGCATACTCGGCCTGATAAATGAGACCATCCCCAATCGAGGGAGTTGATATCGTTCTTCCAATATCGGTATTTTTCCAAAGTACCTCACCTGAATTTGCGTCGATACAGGATAGTCGCCCAACTCCATCCCCATGTTCTGGATCCTGCCCGATGGAGCAGTAGAGCCTATTGTTGTAGAGCACAGGAGTGGCAATGAGTTCACTAGGTCCTGGAGGTGTAGCATAAGGAATTTTTCTTCCCTCAGAATCGATCCGATAGCCAGGCTCATTACAATCAACCTTCCATTTTGGAAGAAAGAGATCGAAACCCTCCTCATCCTGCTTGGTTTGGTTGGGATAGGCATAGAGAAAGCCATCCGTTCCTCCCCAAAATAAAGTTTCGACATCATCAATCACCCCATAGGTTAGGGAGGACCATGCTGCGTGAAGGGATTCTTTACTTGCCTCGGAACCATCCTCTCCGATGAGAGCCCCCGTGCTTTTATCCAAAGCGATCCAGCTCGGGGAAAGTGGACTTGGTATATTGGTATGGGACCAGTCCACCCCATTGGAAGTGGCAACAAATATACGATCCCCCACAATCAATGCCGAAGAGCTGGTCACATTATGGGGGAAAACTCCCAACTCATCCCGCATATCGTATCTCCAAATGATATCAGCATCGAGCTCAGGGCTGAGTAAATCCATGGCTCCCTTGGGCCGGACATAATTTTCTTCATCCTTATAAGGACCATCATTTCCATTTTTTAACCCCTGCAAATCCAGGCAAATCACTTCACAACGGTTGGTTACGACATAGGCTCTTCCTTGCTCGATAGCGGCGGAAGAGCATACCCCTATATACTCCCAGTCACTTACTTTACCCGCCCCAAGCTTGGGAATGACTAACTGCCATTCAAATGCTCCGCTTACCTCATCAAAGCACATCACCACTCCACGGTCTCCCTTCTTCTGGGGGTCGCGCACCGATTCATTATTGGTGCCAACGATTACTTTTCCTTCTCCAATCGTAACATTCCCATAAGATTGAGAACCAAGCTTCGCTACCCACTTGATGTTTTCTGTGGTAGATAAATCGACACTTTCATCCTCATTGAATTCACCTGGTTTAAATTTAAAAGTAATGCCTTTTTCAGATGATACCATGTTGCGGGATTGATCTTTTCCCCAACTCGGCCAATCCGCACCAGATAGAAGCTGGCTAAAGGTAGCTAAAGTGAAAATGGAGATGAGAAAGTGGCAAGATTTCATGGATAAATAAGAAAAAGAAAGTTAAGGCTTTTGGTAAATTTTTAGGTTATCGAAATAGACCTTCTTTTGGCTTTGTGGAGACATTGCATAAATTCCAGGAGCCCCCAAGAGATGGGGCTTGGGGTGAACCTCTTCAAGGGTCCACTGCTCAGGCTCCGCCTCTTCTCTTGGCCATGCTTTGGCTCGAACCAAACCAGACCCATCTTCTTGAATATCAATTTGAGTTTTTAACCTGTACCACTCACCGGCTTTCACAGGAAAGGGCACAGATCTTTGGAAGCGGTCATAATTTGACACTACTTGCAAAGCATTCGCATTTCCAACGAGAGCAAAAATATACCTTTGGTTAATCACCCCTACGGTGGATTTGACTCTACGATTTCCATCCACCATCGCATCCATTTCAATGATATAATCTTTCTCTTTCCAGGAACCCACAAAGTTCATGGCTCGCTGAAACAGAACCCGGTCCAAAGTATTACCTGCTACAATTTCCCCGTCCATTTCCTGGACCTGCCAACGCATCCTTGCCCCCAACCAAGGAAGTGGCGGATAGGAGAAGGCCACTCCATCGGAAGCCTTTTGATCTAAAGCATAGCCCGCCTGAAAATCCTCGTGATAAGGTAAGGCAGGGAGAATCCTTCCCCTAGCGAATCCAGATAACTCCTGAAAACTCACCCGCACTGCACCCGCCGATAATTGGGCACTCGGAGTGGTTGTAAGAGTCCCTGGGCCGGTGACCGAAAGATTGCCATCCAGCTTAGCCTGTACTTTCGCAGTTGGAGGAATCCATTTTTCCCAAGACAAACCATCACCAAGTTGACGGATTCTTCGCCCGGTATGATCCAATGCAAAAACCCGGAAGTCTATTTTTTTTCCCGCAGACAATGAAAATTCGGAGGGAACCACTTGCAAAGATGCGATTTGATCCGTTTTGGCACTGTAATCAAGTTCACTCCTTTTAAAAGATGAAGGTTTTTTCGAATTTCCGAAACAATGCAGTTTCTTCTTGGACTGGACTAAAATTCGACCTTGAGCAATCGCCGGTGCAGCCAAACTGGCATGACCAAGATCGATCTCATTTAAGATTTCTCCGAATTCACCTCGATCTTCCACCACGAACAAATGACCGTCAAACATGGGCACATAAAGTTTGTCGTCCGCCCAGGTAGGTGCTGCATGGATTTGATCCGGAGCCAGTTTTAATGTCCAGATCGTTTTGCCACTTTCAGCATCATTACAAAACAACTCACCCGTCTTGATCGTGGTGTAAACCCTGTCTTTATGAAGAACAGGTGAACTGGTAAAAGATTCCAGTTCTTCATTCCTCCACGCCTCAGCGTTTTGGTCCAACTCTAAGATCGATTCTCCGATTGCAGGAAGTGTACCTGGTTTCTTTATCCCCACCATTCTCCCAATTTTGGAGCTATCGGTGTTTTCTTTGCCATGAACCGCAATGACGAGGTTTTGATAAAGGACCACCCCTGCATTTACCCCACCGTGTGTCATTTTAAAACGCCACAGCGGTTGGCCCGTTCTTGCATCCACACAAACCACATGACCACAACCCGTACCACTGTAAAACACAAGCCTACCATCTTCCAACTCTTCAAAGACAAGCGGGGCAAATGAACTGTCTTGCGGAGTCGTACCGGGAGTGGATGTCCAGACGAGTTCACCGGTAAATTTATCGAAAGCATAGAACCTGTCTCTTGCTGGGCCATTGGTTCCCCAATTCGCAGTTATGGCATGTAAGATCACCAGGTTCTCGCTTACGCATGGCCCTCCAGTTCTGCCATTGGGGAAAGTAAGGCGGGCAAATTCTTCCATTAATGATCTCTCCCACAATAAGGAACCGTCCGGGGAATATCCGATCAGCATACCTGGGCTGGTCTGAAAGAAAATATTTCCAGTTTCTGGGTCAACGCATGCTGAACCAACTCCGTAGCGATCATAGACAATGTCGCTGATAAAATCTTTCCTTCTTTTATCCCATAACATTTGCCCACTTTCCAAGTCCAAACAGGTAAGGCTTTCCTCCACCTCTTCACCCGCTCCATAATAGCCAAATTGATAAACTTTGTTTCCAGCAACCACAGGTATTCCCCCACCCTGTATCTCATAGGTCCAAAGCTCCGATCCATTTAACTCGTCCGGCAAACCTGATTCTGTGGAAACTCCAACCCCCTTGTCTCCTCGGGCATGTAACCAATTTGAGGATTTATTCTCCAAGTGAACGACACTGGTAGCTGTAAGGGTTTTTTTTCGGGGAGAGGAAAAACGAATGCAAGAGCTGAGTAAGACACAGGTACAAACAAGTAGTGCCAAGGCGGTAAGAGGCTTCATAAAACTAGAAAATTTTGGATATCAAGTTATGGTTAAATTGGTAACCAGCCACCAAGGAACGTCAAACTCGCTTGGGTTGATTTAGCAATAATTTAAAAAGTGGAAGAAATTATTTGGGGTTTGCCATATCAAGACAAACCCAGGTTCCAGAGCTCGAGCGGCAATGCATTCTTCCGTTGGTGTAAGTGGGCGGCGTCCAGTTATTCTTTCCGCCCAGCACCTGAAATCGTGCGATCTCGTTAAAGCCTGTGGAAGAGGCATCCACAATGGCCAACTCACCACGATCACTCAGAACGACCAGTTTATCGTCGACTAAAATTACCGTTCCCACACCAAAACCCCGCTCTTCCCATATCTTTCTTCCCTCCATTAGGTCTAGGCAGAAGAGCGTGGCTCGGTTCGAATTTGCACCGGCTTGCCCATGGATACCAAAAGCAAATCCACCTTCATAGACTAAACTAGCCATTTGACAGGCCACTTCATCCGACTCCCAAAGAACCTTGGGTTGAGGCTCCGTTAAATCCAACAGAGCTGCTCCCTTCCCGTATCCACTGGCCACGAGCATTTTGTTTCCTAAATCTAAGGGCTGAGCCGCATTGACATCATATCGGGTTCGATGCTGATAGGTGCTTTTCTCTTTGCCATTGGAAAAGTCATGGATCGATATGCCGTCTTGATTAAAAACGACCACTTCCAGGAGGTTGGCAGCTCGAATATACGGACTTGCATATCCAGCCTCAGCACCTCCTCCACGCCAGATTTCTTTACCGCTTTCGGCATCAAGTGCAAGCAGTGACCCGTCCTTGCCTCCAGTTTGGACAATGATTGTATCTTTGTAAAATAAGGGGGCACCTGAATATCCCCAGGTCGGGCAACGCCCGCCTAGGTCCTCCACTAAGTGAGTTTTCCAAATAAGCTTACCAGTCTTAGCTTCTAAGCAAAATAGGGGGCCTTCATGCCCCAGTAAATAAATCCTCCCTTTGGCAAATGTAGGGGTCGATCTGCTACCTCCCTGGAAATACTTGTCTCCCAAACTCGACGGATAGGAAAAGGTCCAGCTAATCTCGCCCTTCTTAGCCTCTACACAGTACAGGGTGTTTTCCTTGTCTTTGTACCCCTGTGTATACGCCAATCCTCCGACTTCAATGACCGAAGAATAGCCAAGGCCTACTTCATGCTGCCACAGAACCTCAGGTTCATTATAGCCCCAATCAGTACGGAGAGAAGTTTCCTTAGAACGATGATTTCGGTCAGGCCCACCATAAGTTGGCCAATCAATCGCCGAAGATGATAGGGTAGATAGTAAGAAAAAAAACGGCAAAAAGAGGCGAATGGTCATCCAGAAATCTTGGCACTTGCGAAAGAACAACGCAAATCAACTTATCCAGACTGAAAATTTCCTAACTAAAAATAAATCAATGATTAGATCGGGCCGATCAAATTGTTCTGATCGAAAGATAAGTACAACTCCAAGTCATCCGCGTAGTAATTACAGGCATTCGCAAGGAGAGAGTCGGGTCCAGACTTACGGGCACTCAGGGAAACCACAATGAATTGAGTGTCATTGGGTAGTTCCATTTCTGAATTCAATTCGTCCCAGGTACTGGGATCTAAATCTGCAGGTATTTTACTATGGGTATTGGATAGCTCTTGTTCTTCCTCTTCTGTATTCGCTCGGATTGCTTTGAGGGTGATACCAAATTCTGCTCCTTCATGGGAATTCCCGAAGCTCTGATTAACTTTCACCGCAGCAAAGATCTTTGCTTTTTCCCCTGAAGTTTTACTGATCATATTCCGTACATCCAATACCTGGACGGTTTCTTCAAGCTCTGCCCTTTGAGAATCCACATCCAAAGCCATTTTGCCCAACCCAATCATACTCGTACCTGAGGCTGGTAAAATCCCTTTTTCAGTAGGTTTTAATAAGGCTGGCAAGCGATTCCATCTCTTAATCTGGTCAAAATATTCAATTAAACCTTCGTTGGATGGTAGGTTTTTCCCGTTTAGACTGGCAATGGCTACATTGACGTATCCTCTCGGTTCAACATCTGGCTTACCTAAAAGAATTTTTTGAGATTTTACCCCTTCAATATCTTCAACATGAGTTTTCATTGAGGACTCATTCGGCAGAATATTTTGTTCCAATGAAGCAATCGAAGGTTGATTGACATCATTCACAAACCAAATAACCCCGAAAAATGCGAGCAGTATGGCGGCGACTGCACCTACCCAAGCAGGAAAATAAATAAGAGCACGAGATTTTGTGGGGGCAACTTGATTTCCAATGTCCACCAAATTGGCTGATTCCCAATGCAGCAACGATTCCATTCGAATGTATTCCAGATATATTTCCCTATTTTGTGAGGAATTTTCGAGCATACGAGAGAGCCTACCATGATCATGCGATGATATGGACCCGTCCAACAGGCTTGAAATTAAGCGTGTGAGTTCTTCGTATGTGTCTGATTGAATCATGCTATCTACCATGGATTAGCACTTATTCACAAAATGATACCAGTTTTTTGAAAATTTTTAAAATTCGGTATCTGCTTCAAGCTTAGGAATTTTTTCCCTTACACATTGGATGAGGTTTTGTCTTATTCGAAAAAGAGTACCTGAAATGGCACCGATCGGACGATTCAAAGATTTGCAAATCTCTTTCATCGATAGATCTTCCTTGAATCGCATCCGAGAAATTTCCCTCATATGTTCGGGTAATAAATCATAGCAAATTTGTAAAGCACGCTGGGTGAGATGATGTTTTTGGGCATCAAATTCTTCGCTTGCAAGAGTTTCTACGAGCTCATTACTGAAGCATATTTTGCTTCTTTTTTTCTTGGTTAGATGAGCAAGCACCTGAAACCGTGCGATATGGAAAGCCCAAGATCGAAAATTTCCAGCGGGATCATATTCTTTGGATTTTTGGCAAAGAATTAGATTCGTCTCCTGCAAAACATCCTCTGCATCACTTCGATTTGGAAGGAGACTGAGTATGAAAGCATAGAGGTTTCTCTGGATTCCCACTAGCTTTTGGGAAAATTCGAAAGATACTGAGTTATCACTCACCCTTACATACGATGAAGGTTTTTTCTGTAAGTCAACAAGGATGCATTTTCGATGAACCCTTTAGTTGCCAAGATCCAAAATCTAATCTTTGATCCACACCATGCAGACTTGGCACTGTATCGCCCTGATTATTTTAAGCATTGCAGTATTTCTCTATGCTTCCTTTGTGGATGAAATAAATAAGACTGCAGAAACATCCCTGCTCTCAGTTCCTGAGCTTTCTGAACCCAATCTGGAAAAAAAGCATTCAGATTCTGATCGTAATTTCTCTTCATCCTGGGCCGAGGCTTTGCTTGTCCTCGATTCAGCGATCGATGAGGATTACGCCATTTCATTTCACCAAGAGGCTCTTGAATCGAAGCCTTTGCTGAGCACAATACTCCATGAACTGGAGAAGAGTCCTGTGGCTTTTGACATGATTTTGGGTCCATTCACCAATGAAATTTTTCCTGAAAATAAATTAGAAATTCTTTCTTCTCTGATCCTGGTTCGTCCAAAATCAAAAAAGTCTCTTGATGTTATCTGCAAAGGGCACTCGTCCCGTGCTGCCAATTTACTTTCTGAACTTATTGTTCGAAATTATAATCGATTGATAACGGGTGAAAGCACTGAATCTCCCCTACCCGATAGCTTGGTGAAAAAACTAAAGATCGTGAAAGACTATCAAAAACAGCTGGATGATCTTAAAGTCATCATCCAGGAAGAACTGGGTGATTCTCCTGAAGAAAGTGTCGAGGTTATGGCCATCCGTTCAGAAATCATGCAAGTGGATCAAGAGATTGCTGAGATAAAACAACATTTACTGAGAATCGATCAGATTCACAAAAATGGACAAAGTCCAACCGAATACCTTCACATCCCTCCTGTTCGGGATTATGGTCAGGTGGCACAGGTTGCAGATATTTTGGCTCAGCTAAAATCGATGCGATCGGATAAATCTCTCAATGAATTTACCCGAAATCAGGTCGAAGAAAATATTCTAATCAATAGTAAAGAACTCGAAAAAGAAGTCATCGATGCGATCGACGAAATCAAGCAAAGTGTTGCCCGATTACTGGAAAGAAAGAAAACCCTTCAGCAAAGTGCCTTTGATCACCTTTCGGATGGACGATTATTAAAATCCAAAAACATCCAGATGAATCGGTTTTCCAAAATGCAAGAACTGGTATCGGAAGCAAAAGCTCAATATGAAGATGCCACCCTTCGCTGGATGTCCTGTAAGTCCTCTTTCTCCCTGTACCGAGTTGCTGACTAAGTCATCGCTTTTTCTTGGATGAATCAGAGTATTTTAAAACTGGGTAAAAACTTATTTTTCCCCAAAGCACCTGGTCTTAAAACTTCTCTTTTTAGAAACCCAAGTAGTGGGGACTTGATTGCTGGGCTCAATGTTGCCTTACTTGCAATCCCCCAGGGTATGGCTTATGCACTGGTTGCTGGTCTTCCCATCCACTATGGGCTCTTAGGCTCCGCGATCGCTGCCCTTATGGGGGGAATTTTCGGTGGAGGAAAATTCATTACCTTGGGGCCCACCAATGCCACCGCCGTTCTCTTATTTGGAGCCTTTGCAGGGGTCGGTCTTATCGGGCAAAATGGGCTAGCCTCCCCCTCTGCCCTCCTTCTTCTTCCTATCATCCTGATCACTTCTGCTTTATTCCTAATTTTAGCTAGTTTGTTTCGGATATCGTTTATCGTTCAATTCGTTTCACGGACGGTCATTACGGGGTACATAACCGCGGCTGCATGCCTGATTATCGCAAACCAAGGAAGGCATGTTTTAGGAATTTCGGATTCTGAAGATGCTCCGCCTTCTACTTTTATTGGTATTATTTACTTTCTTGGCACACATCTGGAGATGATTTCCTTTCCTGCTCTGATGCTTAGTTTGATCACCGCTTTTGTCTATTTTCTGCTCAAGTTTTATACCCCCGCCTTGCCCAGTGTAGCAGGAGCCCTGGTCTTAGCCTCTGTTTGTGGTCATTTCATGGAGAGCTTAGGATTATCCGTAGTTTGCCTAGAAGGCTTTTCGCTCAGCAAAGACTTATTTAGGATACCCAGCCTTGGGTTAATCCTGCAACATGGCCCTCTAATTCTTTCCACCGCCCTCGCGGTTTGTATGCTTTGCCTGCTGGAAGGACTCTCCATTGGCAAATCATTGTCCGCCAGAGCAGGTGGCCGTATTGATACCAATCAGGAAACCTTTTCCATAGGAATGGGAAACCTTGGATGTGCTTTCTTTTCGGGGATGCCTGCATCTGGGTCTTTGACTCGTTCCACCCTGAGTGTGGCTAGTGGAGCAAAATCGAACTTAGCCAACCTGATTACAGGAATGATCATCTTTCTCGGTGTATTTCTTCTGAGCGACTTGGTTCAGTTTGTTCCGATTTGTGCCCTCGCCACTTTGGTTATTTTCATTGGCTTATCCCTGGTAAAAATTAGGCAAATTCAAACTGTAACCTTTGCAACCCGATCCGATGGATTTGCATTCGCAGTTACCTTATTGGTTGGTCTTGTGTTCTCTCTACAGCTGGCAATCTTCGCTGGGGTGATCACATCCATTTTGTTATTTTTAAGAAAAGTGGCCCACCCCCAACTGGTAGAATATGGATATACGGAAGAAGGAACATTAGCCGAGGCATCGGTTTATACTAAACGGGCTCAGCCAGAGGTTTTTATTGTGCATGTTGAAGGAGAACTCTTTTTTGCGGCAGCAGATTTATTTTACGAACAAATAAGAAGAGTGGGTGAAGATCCAAATCAGAAAGTGCTCGTCTTAAAAATGCTCAACGCTCACCACATGGATGCCACATCTGTTTTAGCCCTCGAGGAATTACTGGAATACCTCAAGGAGAAAGACTGCCATGTGATTCTCTGTGAACTCAGGAAAGATTGCC
>Ga0255765_1006545_pt1 | contig 10562 bp, 9 predicted proteins | sample 041ome_8_FD_179965 | JGI IMG/M metagenome (GOLD analysis project Ga0255765, IMG submission 179965) | Coastal salt marsh microbial communities from the Groves Creek Marsh, Skidaway Island, Georgia - 041407BS metaG (version 2) | ecosystem: Environmental > Aquatic > Marine > Intertidal zone > Salt... | reverse complement strand
CAAGTATTGTTCATCAACATTATAGTGAATCAATCGATAATAATGGAATACTATTAAAATTAGCTCCTGAGTTTGAGAATGATACCACATCCTCTGTTAACTTAAAATATTTTGGAGCAAATACTAATAGTATATTTCCTCCATACTTAGAGTTTAAATGGGACGATAGCTCTTACAGTTCTACATTAACTGAACTATCAACAGATATTGCTACAGTATCAATTAAAAACCATAAAGAAAAATACGCAGATTCTGATAGTGTTAGATTTAGACTATCAGCTAGACCTAAATACCCAACAAGAAGTTTTACAACATCATCTATATACTTGACCGAATATAAGTTACCTGCTTCATCATATTGGGGTATCAAAGATGAAAACAGCGGAGAGATGATTATTGACTTTGATACAACATATACTAAAATAAGTGCTGACAACACTAGTAGTTATTTTAATGTTTATATGGATTCTCTACAACCTGAAAGATTCTATAGATTGCTAGTTAAAACTACTTTAAATAATAGTACTATCGTTATTGATAATAAAAATATATTTAAAGTTACTAGAAATGGCTAATAATATACAAATATCTAAAACTGTATTTAACAAAAATCAGTTTAAAAAAGTTATAGATACAGACTTTAAAAGCTTTGCCCAGCCTGTACCTGTAGATGAAGAATTAACAGTAGAAGAGTTTTTTACTGCGTATGAAAATTTATTCTATGAAATACCTTCAACAGGAGAGTTTCAATCACATGAATATTTAATAGGGAGAAGTTCTGAATTGGTAGATTTCGAAAAAGATACAGAAGATATACAACCTTTATTAGACGAAATAACTCAACTAAGACAGCAAATATTAGAATATCAACAACAGATTATAGAACTATCAACACCGTCCATTGGCTAATATAAGATACATAATAAATCAACTACTATCTACTGATACACCTGATGTAGATTTTGTTACTGATCAAGAAAAGCAGTTAATAGATCAATTCTCTATTAACAGTTCTTTTGATCAAACTAAACATAGAGTTATACTAAATGTATACTCCGTTGATGATATCCTATTAGACACTGATACAAATTACACTAACTATAGACAAGATGCCTTATCAGCTGGTGCAGGAAAAGCCGGTGCATCTAATTTAGCAATAGATCCAGAAAAAGACATATTACTATATGGGTATGACACTGGAGATGTAAGGTTTAAATATTCTTTTTATAATAACTTATTTTCTAATTCTAAAATAGGAGGAAACCTGTTTATAACAGAAATATCCTCAGATAGAACTGAAATAAGAGCAACTAGTAATGAATTAACTACCACACAGCTACAGCAAGCTTCTTTAAGTTTAAAAAATAAACTAGATAGTGAATCATACTTTTCAGAATTTATACTTAACTTTGATAGCGGCGAATCCGTAACAGGTTTAAACATCCAATATGAATCTACTTTAGAAGGTGTAGTTGCAATAAAACTTTACGAACCTTTACCGGATTCTTTAAATACCAATTCTATATTTAATGTAGAAGAAAAAGTAGCTGATTCTGTTACTTTTGAAATAATAGCAGAAATTGACGAAGACGAAATAAAAGTTCCGTACTTAAAGGGACCTAATTTCAATTTAGAAGTAAACGAAAAAGAAAACACTCCTACAGAGTATTTTAACTTTAACGAACTATTTAGCTTTCCAGTAACCAGTTCTTATTATGAACTAAGATCTCTATTTAATGAAAAGAGCGCTGAGATAGCTATAAACCATTCTAAGTATTCTGACTTTATACATTTTTCCTCTGCTGAGGAGCGTTTAAGAAATTTTAAATATAAGCTTGATTTAATTCAATCTTATGAGTCTAGTATATCCTCAATAGATACAACAAATAATACTACTACTGCTATATCAGGAAGTAAGGAGTACTATAAAAATTTAATCGACGGGATAGTCACTAATTTTGATCATTACGATAGATACTTGTATTACGAAAGCAGCTCAACTGCTTGGCCAAAAGCATCTAGTGATAAACCTTTTATAAATTTATCTTCGACAGAATCAGAAGCAGTTACCTGGTTTGCTGATCAATTAGTAATTGCGTCTAACTACGACAATACTAACTTTGATATTTTAACTAATACTATACCGACATACATAAGAGAAGATTCAAACAACGAACCTTATGTTATGTTTATCCATATGATTGCTCAACACTTTGATAATCTATGGATTTATTTCAAAGCTGTTTCTGATAAGTATGATGCAGACAATAGATTAAACTTTGGAATTAGTAAAGATTTAGTAAGAAGTGCAGTAGAGTCTTTTGGTGTTAAGTTATATAGTTCAAATCAAAACACAGGAAACTTATTTCAACTACTAAGTGGTCAAACCCTTCAGACAGGTTCCGAACTCATTACTTCACAATCTATTGCCACTTCTGGTAGTTTTGTAAATCTTCAACCGATTTCTCAAGATAACTATCAGAAAGAAGTATATAAAAGAATATATCACAACCTACCTCATTTACTGAAAACTAAAGGTACTCAAAGAGGATTACGTGCTTTAATAAATTGCTTTGGTATCCCTTCAGATATCTTATCAATTAAACAATTTGGTGGTGCATATCAAACAACTCCAAAATATCTAGGTGCTCAAACATACACTACAGAATCTTTAGATAAAATTAGATTAGATAATACCGGTAGTTTAATATCTGGTAGTACTTTATCTCCTTATGTATCTACAGTGTATCCCGTTCAGAAAACATCAGATGATATACATACGATAGAAGTAGGTTTTAGTATTTCTGATTTAGTAGATAGGTACATTAAAACTAGAATCTCTAGTAGTTTTAATATAGATAACTACATTGGAGACCCTCATATTAGGTACGAAAGTGAATATGAAGAGCTAAATACCTTTGGTACTAAAATTACTAGAAACACCATCAACTGGGAGGATATAGTACACCTATGGGAGGATGCAGATTGGAACTGGGATAATAGATTACTCTATTATAGAGATCCATTTTCATTTATAAGACTAGTAAGATTCTTTGATAATTCTATATTCAGAACCATTAAAGACTTCGTTCCTGCTAGATCTAATGTAAACACAGGTGTAATTATAAAGTCTCATTTCTTACATAGAAATAAAGCTAAACAGGTAGTAGTCACACCCTCTTTACATAACTATACTGGTTCTATAGAATTAGTAGAATACACAGGATCACACGGAGGTAGTTACGATACTAAATCTACAGTACCGTATTCAACAAATTACAATACCACTATAGTTACCCCAATTGGGAAAGCACCATTAAATATAACTGATGAGAGCCCTAAATATACAGGAGAACTTTCTGGTTCTAATATAAGAATATCTGTACATGGTGAACTAAATGACGAAAACACATTTAAAAAAGCTAATCAACCTCAAATAACTTTTAATATAAATGTATTTAATATTTCTGATCCTATTCCTGCTTTCTGTACTATAGACTTTACAGGTAGCTATGTAGGAGATATATATACATTCACAGCAGTTGGTAACGGTACAGTAGCTATTACGTATCCTACAACAGTTACTGCAACAAGCGGTTCAATTGAGTATGTTAATAGCTTTAATCAATATGCATTTATAACAGCAACTGCTCAAGCAACCTACTACCCCGGTGGTACATTTGATGGATGGTACACAGATGCAGTTGCAGGTACTTTAATATCAACTGATTCAACTATATCTATTTATTATACAGACGAAACTATATACGGAAATAGCTATTATGCTAGATTCTCATAATTATGACAGAACTAGAATTTATAAATCTTAACCCAGCAAGCTTTAGTGGAGCAGGTACTGCTAACCTACTTATAAGCAGTAGTATATCTGGTTCTGAAGAAGTACCCGTTCCTCCGTACGTTATTCAAGCAATGACGGTTCCTAATACTTCTCTAAATAATGTAGATGTAAATAAGACATTAACGGAAGCAACTTCAATAATTTTCGATTTTGCTAATGGTACTATAGAAGCCACTATTACCGCTAGACAGAAAAAAAGCGGGTACCATTTCCTTAGATTCGAACCTATAATTGTATCTACACTTCCATCTACTATAAGTTATTTAAGTGGTAATAGAATATATAAAGAATTCAACGCTAGTTTTATTTTTGAACCATTTTTTACTGCTCCATTTTTCAATAATGACTATAATCCTTTAATTAGTAACTATAGTGTAAATAAGAAAAACACAGTAGCTCAGGTAGTAGATAGAAACAGTGGGCAGGCTAATCCTTCTAATATTACATCCCTTATATCTGGAAGTTCACAAAAAGCAGAAATACAAAATTGCTCTTACACTAAAGCAGGGATAATAAACTCTAAGTACGTAGGTACTAAACTAACAAGCGGTAGCCTGATAGGAGATGACCCAGCATTAGGTCTAAAAGAATTCCAAGGGAGTTTACATTCTGTAGATGCTACTAATGCTTCGATAAAAGAAATACAGCTTTCTGATAGAACAGTTAACACAATATACTTTACATCTATTTTATCAGGATCTCACCCAACTAAAAAATTCTCAGATTTCCCTGAACCCAACACATTCATTTATACAGAAACTGGTAATAAGTTTATTAGATCAGTAAGTTCTAAAATATTTTCGATTGATAAAGGGAAGGTATATTCTACAGATGAATTTGGTAAAGTTGTATCTATACAGTAAAACTATAATTAACAATATTTATATTAAACACATTAAAATAAAATGGGATACTTAGACAATTCAATTGTGACGGTGGACGCAATCCTAACGAAAAAAGGTAGAGAACTGTTAGCTAGAGGGGACGGTTCTTTTAAAATCACTCAATTTGCTTTAGCAGATGATGAGATCGATTATACCTTATATAATCCACTACATCCCTCAGGTTCTGCTTTTTACGGAGAAGCCATTGAGAACATGCCACTATTAGAGGCATTCCCAGATGAGACTCAAATCATGAAGTATAAATTAACAACCTTACCTAGAGGTACTTCTAAATTACCTGTATTAGAATTAGGGTTTGCTTCAGTAACATTAAAACAAGGAGCATCAGTAGCTATTACCCCTCAAACATTAAACTACTTAGGTGCTACTTCTACTTTTGAAGCTGGAGGATATACTGCAACTATTGCAGATACTAGAGTACTCAACTCCTTTACTGGGGTAGGAGTAAATACTGAAGAAGCAGAAAGATTGAATACCTCTACTACTTTAGGTACTAATGTTTCTAAAACAGTCATAGGTACAACAATAAACCTAACAGCAACATCAGTAAATACTTTATTTGGAACAAGAACAAGACTACAGACTACTATAACTGTGATAGGTAGAGATTCAGGAGCAAGACTAACGATTCCAGTAACAATCACTAAAACTAACTAATTATGTCATACAAAAGATTTGATCAAGAAGATATAGTTGTAAGTGCTGAATCAATAACCTCTCCCCTTTGGTCAGAAGACTCAACTATACTAACAGGATTTTATACATCATCAACTCAAATCGGAGGAACTTCTGCTGATTTCTATTATGATGTATATCAGACAGGTTCTGGATTATCTAACGCAAGAGTACAATTTAGCATAGCGTATGCTGATAAACAAGGATCCGGATCTCTACTATACAATGATAACGTTTCAGGGAAATCTCCTTCCTCTACAATCTACGGACAGTATAGAAACTTAGTACTAGGTGATGAAGAAGCAGAATTCACTTTCGGGACTAAAACATCTGAACATTTTTATGTACTAGCTATAGATAGAGCAAGATATAAAGAAAAACTACTTCCTGGTACTTTTACTTTGAAACTAGGAATTTCAGGAAGTAATAGAATTGTTAGTTTAACAGATAATAGTTTAGTCACTGCTACAACTACATTTACAGATTCCGGTAGAGTATATGAATTAGTATCTGGATCTGTAGGTTCAGTAAACACATCAGTTAATACTAACGGATATACTAACGGTTCAGGTTCATACGGAAAATTATTACCTGATGTTGGAATTATACTGCTTAACGGTACTGCTTTAGATTCACCTGCTGCATTAGGTGGAATAGATTTACAGACAAATCGTTCTGCTAATACCGAAGGTAATAATATAAGAAGAATGTATGACTACATTAAATACCCTGCGCATTTCAGATTACAATCAGAAGAAACTATATCTTCAAACTTTATATTTGTAAGAGCAAGAAACGCAGAATTTAACTACTCTACTAACCCTTCTCTTATAACCGGTTCAGGAGAACTGCGACATTCTGTAATGATCAACACACCTCAATCGTTTGCTACTTCTGTAGGATTGTATAATGATAATAATGATTTACTTGCAGTAGCTAAATTATCTAGACCCTTATTAAAAGATTTTACAAAAGAAGCTTTAGTAAGAATCAAGTTAGATTACTAATGAATGAGTACTTACAAGAAACTAAATCGTCAAGATGTCTATGTATCTGACTACGTAGCACGTAAACAGTGGGCAACTACTGGAAGCTTAGTTAGTACAAGCACCATTGAGACTTTAAGAGGCTTCTCAGGCTCTACACCAGGTTATCCATATCCTTCTGATTATAGAAATAATAGGTATGAATCAATTGTCTATAATAGTATAGATAATCTCTACTATGCAGATAGTATTGGAGAAGGATTGTTTTCTGGTTCTAGAGAGCTTTCTTTACAGTCTACTTTAACTTTAAGTGGCTCAAGAGATATTAAAACTGAAGTAGGAGTAATTTCTATACCTAAAGGTCTATACGGTACCCATATAGAACCAGGTACATTTAAGTACGAACCTTTAATAGAAAGTAGAGATAAATATATTACAGATTCTTATTTTTCTGACAGATATTCAGGTGAAGATCAGTATATAGAAAATATAGAATATTGGTACAACTCTAATCCTTTAGATCCTAATGACTATATAGTCTCAGAAAGCTATTATGTTACTGAAAGTGTAGCCCCTGGATTAGATTATCAATATACAGATATAGATCAAGGTCAACAAAGATTAGAAATAATTGATGACGGTAATGGTGCTTTAATTTTTTCTGGTTCTGAGTTGAGATATACTGATCCAAGAAAAGTTGTAGGAGACATTATTTATAATCAAGGACAGATAATATTTACTGACACAACAGTTGCAAGATATATTAGTACATATAGTAGACATAAGTTGAGATGGAAATCAAATCAACCTATTTATACATATAATGTTCACTGTAAGGTAAAAGATTCTGAACATAACTTTACTTATAATCCTTCAGCACTATCAGGTTCGAATGGAGAAATAGTAAATAGTTTAACAGGAAGCTTATTTACACCATACATAACAACCGTAGGACTATATAATGATGCTAATGAATTGATTGCAGTAGCTAAAACAGGAAGACCAATTCCTAAAACACAAAATACAGATATGACATTTGTCGTAAAAATAGATTTATAATGGCAATAACATTCAGAGCAAATAAAGGACAAGCATTAACTTATGCAGAAATGGATACCAACCTTGGTAACTATTTTTATTCTAGTTCTTTAGAAAGTGCTGGGACTGTCTTAGTTTTACATTATACCTCAAGCATAAACGTACCAGTCAACAATACATCACATAGAGTTCCACTTCTCAAAGGAGTTTTAAACGGAGGACCTAGAAGGGTTGCATATTTTTCTAGTAGTGAGGCAATAACAAGTTCTGTTGGATTCATAGTAGATGGAACTAAAGTAGGTATAAACGTAAATGAATCTACTTCATCATTAGCTTATCAATTAGAAGTATCAGGAAGTATAGGATGTAGTGTTTTGTATCAAACTTCTGATAAAAGATTAAAAACCAATATTACAACGGTAGATGATGCTTTAACTAGAATAATTTCTTCTAGAGGAGTTACTTTTGACAGAAACAACGGAATAAAAGAAGTAGGAGTAATAGCTCAGGAAATAGAAAACACAGTTCCAGAAGTTGTATCTAAAGATAATAATGATTATCTTAGTGTAAACTATAGCGGACTTGTAGGCGTTCTTATAGAAGCTGTAAAAGAACAGCAAGAGCTTATTCAAACATTATTTGATAGAGTTCAAAAATTAGAAAATAACCAGTAAAATGGCATTAACGTTTAGAAATACAAAAGGTGCATCCCTTACTCATACGGAGTTAGATAACAACTTTAGAGAGTTTTACTATTCAGCATCATACGATGGTTCTGGATTATACTTGTATAAATCTCAATCTCTAAACAACGTAACTAATCTGCCCTTTCAGGCACCTGTTGGTTATGATTATTATGTTCAAGTTAAAGCAGGAGATGCTCCATCAGGCTCAGATGCACTATTTACAGGTTCTAAAAATTTTAGATTTGATTATAGACAAAATGTTTTAGATGTAACCGGTTCACAGAACATTACAGGAAATTTAGTAGTCGGTGGTACTGTAACCGCAGAAGAATTTATTACAGAATACTCTACAGTAGCAGTATCAACTATCTATAAATCTGGTTCTTCTAAGTTTGGAGATACATCTGATGATAATCATGCATTTACTGGAAGTTTAGAAATAGTAGGTAGATTTGAAGTAACTGGACCTACTACACAGTCTGGAAATATAATTGTAACAGGTAATACAACTCAAACAGGGAATATAGATCTTACCGGAGATATCACTCAAACAGGTAATATAGATTTAACAGGTGATATTACTCAAACAGGTAATATAGACCTTACTGGTAATACAACTCAAACAGGAAATATAAGCCTAACAGGAGAAGTAACTCAATCAGGAAACTACAAACACACAGGAGATACAAATCATATCGGAAGCACAGTACAAATTGGTAATGTAGCCCATTCCGGTAATGTAACTCGAACAGGTAACACAATACAGACTGGTACAGTAAGTAATACAGGAGATATCAGTATTACTGGTAGTTTGACTGTAACTGGAAGAGTAATAGCAGAAGAATATCATACTGAATTTGTTTCTTCTTCTATCATTTTTAACTCCGGTTCGACTTTATTTGGAAACTCTCAAGATGATACCCATGTATTTACTGGAAGCTTGTTAGTAACTAATGGTATAACAGGATCTACAGACTTCAATACCCTAGTAAACAAACCTACCTTGTTATCATCATCTGCTCAAATAGCAAGTGATATATCCGGTTCAATTAACTCTTTAACATCTAGTTTCTTTACAAGTGCTTCTGTAGTATTAAATACTATAACATTTACAAAAGGAAATGGATCAACAGCTAACATACAGATAAGTACTGGATCAGGAGGAGCAGGTATAGCAAGTATACTTGAAGACACAACACCGCAGTTAGGAGGAAACTTAGACCTTAACTCAAATAATATATCAGGTTCAGGAAACATTAACACTGTAGGTTCCTTAACATTGACAGGTAATATTACTGCTGCTCAAATTACCGGAAGCACATTAAACACTTCAGGTACAATAACAGCTGGAGGTGCAATTACTGCAGGAGGAGATGTAACAGCATTCTTTTCTTCTGATGAAAGATTAAAAGATAATATTACACCTATAGAAGGTGCATTAGAGAAAGTAAATCAAATAGGAGGATATGGATTTGATTGGAATAGTAATTCTGAGCATAGCGGTCACGATGTTGGTGTTATCGCTCAAGAAATCGAAAAAGTGCTGCCAGAAGTAGTAACTACTCGAGACAATGGCTATAAAGCCGTACGTTATGAAAAAATTGTCGCGTTATTGATTCAAGCTGTCAAAGAACAGCAGTTACAAATCGATGAGCTGAAGTCAAAGCTCTAGCGACCAAAACCAAAATATATGGATATGACTCAACCTACCTGGACTTACCAGGGTAGGATCTTCAACGATATTTCAGATTTCCCACAAGATACTTATGGATTCATCTACGAGGTGTTCCATAAACCTACCGGCCAAAAGTATATTGGCAAAAAAGTCCTATTCTTTGAAAGAAATAAAAGACTTGGTAAAAAAGCTCTAGAAGAATTACGACTAGAGAGAAAAGCCCAAGGTATAGGAGGAAGAGTTCCTCTCAAACAAAAAGTAATAACAGAATCAGATTGGAAAGATTATTACGGTTCTCATCCTACTATAATAAAAATGGTAAAAGAATCTAAAAGTCTTAGAGAAGATTTTGAACGTAAAATACTAGATTTAGTACCAAATAAAAAGCTACTTACCTATTATGAATGTAAACACCTATTTATAAATGACGTCCTAGAGACACACAGTCATCAGTTTATAAATGATAACATATTAGGAAAATTTTATAGAAAAGATTTCAACAATGATTAAACTAAAAGACCTTATCGGATACCCATCACTACATTATCATGTAGACAACGGTCTCTCTTTACATGAGCATGTCTACCGTTATAACTCTGAAGCCTTTGTCAATCTATTTGCTGAAGCTAGAGACGCTTGGAGAGACGGTTATATTACGTTAAACGAAGAGGACGAAAAGCTTTTAGAAACTACTGATATAGGAGAGTATGGAGATTATAACGGAATGAAAGTTCCTTT
>Ga0255765_1006544_pt1 | contig 10562 bp, 8 predicted proteins | sample 041ome_8_FD_179965 | JGI IMG/M metagenome (GOLD analysis project Ga0255765, IMG submission 179965) | Coastal salt marsh microbial communities from the Groves Creek Marsh, Skidaway Island, Georgia - 041407BS metaG (version 2) | ecosystem: Environmental > Aquatic > Marine > Intertidal zone > Salt... | reverse complement strand
GACATAGCGCGCGCCTTCGCTTGCCAGAAACAAGATAACGGGGGCGATGTCCTCTTCAGGGTCGCCACTATAGCCTCGTGGAATCATCCTTGTTATGCCCTCTAGCATTTCGGGCATCTCTTCCATACGCTGCTTAAATGCCTTACTCATTGCTCCCGGGCAGACCGCGTTACAGGTAATCCCATCTCTACCCCACTCCACGGCTGCAGTGCGTGTCAGAGCGCGCACCGCCTCTTTTGCGCAGTTGTAGTCAATGGTACCGGCATGCGCGTTCACACCGTTCAATGAACACATATTGATTATTCTGCCCCACTGCTGGGCTTTCATTGCAGGATACACCGCTTGCATCGCCACTCTGACCGCATCAAAACCCGCCGTCATGGAGTGATCAAAGCGCGCATCATCGATCTGATCCACCGACGCCATGCCTTTACCAGTGGGATAGGCGTTGTTGACCAAAACATCGATACGACCATAGGCCTTGAGCGTGAGGGAGACCATAGCGCGCACTTGAGCTAAATCCGATACGTCCGTTTTAATGAAGCGGCCGTCTCCGCCTTCACTTTTAAGGGAGTCAGCAACGGCCTGACCGCTTGCCTCGTCAATCTCAGCAACAACTACCGTGTAGCCATCTCGCGCAAATACCCGAGCGATACCCTCGCCAATTCCGCCACCGGCGCCTGTGATAATAGCGACCTTGCTGCATTCCATGTCATCCCCCAGGAGCAATTAAATCAACCTTCTGCTCGTTTATTCATGTCGATTGCGAACAAGAGCGCTAAGCCGATGCAAAGCCCTCCCGCGAACAAAAGAAACGCGCCATCATAGGCACCACGCGTATCGAATATATAACCGGCCAAGGGCGCTCCCACTAGGGTTAGCGGCATAATCAAGGGATTCATCATCCCCATAACTCGACCGTAGTTGGCCGAGCCAAACAACACCGCGAGAATAGATCCCCATACCGGCAACATGCCTCCCGCCGCCAAACCCAGCAGCGCAGCACCGAGCATCAATGCGTTGTATCCCGTCATAGAAAGCAAAATCAACATGCTCATGATTACCGTGATCATGGACGCAGCTAAACCGACCCTAAGGTCAATTTTATCCGCTACCGCACCAAAAATAAGCTTACCTACGACGCCAGCAACCGCTATGGCCGAAATCAGCAGTGCTGCCTCATCCGCACTCAAACCCCGACCCATCGCAAAAGGTGCCATATTGCTCATGACGCCCGTATAAGTCATGAACAACAGACTCATGACGATGGCAATGAGAATAAAATTGCGATTTCTCAAAAGTTCACCAAAGCTCACTGCTGGCACATTCGGTGGAGCATACTGCGCGTCCATGAGTTCACCATCCGCGTGTAAACCGCGGTCTTGAGGGCGGTTAACAACCAACAGCACCGCGGGAACGGAAACCAGAAACAATCCGGCACCCAGGTAACGCAAGGCTATGCGCCACTCATAGTGGTCAATTAGAGTCTGTATCAGAGGAGGAAAAATAAACCCACCAACCGATGTACCCACCGCCGCTACCCCCATCGCCATTCCGCGTTTTTTTGTGAACCAGCGCGCAAGGAGCGTTGAGGTTGTTAGAGGCCCGAGTAAGTTGGTTCCCAGCATCATAAACATGCCGTACACCACGGGAACCTGCCAGCTCGCTGTCGTGAAGGAAAGAACTACATACCCAAAAGACATACCGATTGCACCAAGCAACATCATACCTTTCAGGCTCCACCGATCGACTAATGAGCCAAACCAAGGTGACACTATGCCGCCGCATAGGGTCATGAGAGTCACACCCAGCATCATGACCAGACGACTGGCCTCAAATTCCAACCCCATGGGCACCGCCACAACGCTGTAGCTGTACATTATCGCGCCGTTACTCAGCATCAAAACCAGAAACGCGACCGCAGCCAGTACCCATCCGTAAAACATCAGCATCTCTCTTTTTCAGTTTCAGTTTCAGTTTTTATTAAACGAAGGCTATGACACATTCCCTCTTGGGTACATAGACCGTCTGAACTACACTGAGCCCTCGATCAAACAGAAACTGGCCTTCGGCAGATTGGCCGAATGACGCAGAGCCAAAATAGATGAGCGAATACGAGCCAGCACCAGCGAGACACGCGCCGAGTGAACCGGAAATTCTGTTCGAAAGCGATGAGCTCATCATTATGAATAAACCGGCGGGGCTCTTGGTACATCGCAGCAAACTTGATGCCTACGAAAAACGCTTTGCTCTGCAATGGCTCAGAGATCATGTAGGCTACCACGTGTACCCACTCCATCGTTTAGACAAGGGCACATCTGGAGCCCTCACATTTGCCAAAACCTCCGTCGCGGCCAGCAAATGGAGCAGCCTTTGGCACACGGAAGCCGTCACCAAACACTATCTAGCGCTCGTGCGGGGCTGGCCCCACTCGGAATTCACTATCGACTACGCCTTGCGCGAGCCAGACAGTGCACCCGATAGCGAGAGGAAAAGGGCACAGTCCGAGCTTACCGTTTTGCAACGATTTCTCGTACCCGAAACGATCGACCGGTATCCAGAATCCCGCTTTGCATTAGTTGAGCTGCACCCCATAACAGGGAGACGTCATCAACTTCGGCTACACTGCAAACACATCTCGCACCCCATCATTGGTGATGTGCGCTATGGTAAAGGCAACTACAATCGCTGGCTGTCTAATCTGTTGGGAACCAATCAGCTGCTCCTACACGCACAGCGTATTATCCTCAAACACCACGGCGACAGCCCAGCAATAACGGCACCGCTCGACGAAAACTGGAACCGTCTCCTGTCCTATCTAGCACCATATACCCAGTAATCCCTCTCACTTAAGGAGACCGCCGCAGAGTCGAAACTGCCGGCGCCAATAAGCCTAATACCTTTCAGTGAGGGCTGAGCTTGGCGATCCAACTTCGCTCCTTCAGTCATTTACACTCGCGCGGACCACCCAGCCCACTTATAATTAATCCCCCTACAAGGAGATTGCCGCCTTTGCTCAGCTACCGTCACGCGTATCACGCTGGAAACACAGCGGATGTTCTGAAACACCTTTGTCTAAACTACCTTATCGAAAGCCTTCAGCAAAAGTCGCAAGGCTTCAGATACATAGACACACACGCGGGCGCGGGGGTATACGACTTGTCGAGTTCGATGCCGACTCAAACCGAAGAATGGCGACTCGGTGTCGGTCGCCATATTGAATCAAGCTCAGCCCAGAATGCAGCCTCACCGTATCTTGTGCAGGCACAAACAGGGGCTGAAACGCTTATGTATCCTGGCTCTCCACTGATCGCTGCGCGAAGGCTGCGCCCACAGGACTCTGCCCACTTCTACGAATTACACAGCACGGACTTTCACACACTGCGAACGACGCTCAAACCATTCAAACAAGCCAAATGCTTCAATGAAGACGGACTGGTCGGGCTAATTGGCAACCTTCCCACCCCTACCCGTCGGGCTCTTGTTCTTATTGATCCATCCTATGAAATCAAAACCGACTATACCGAAATCCCCAAGGTGATTGGGAAAGCGCTGAAGCGAATGGACAACGTCGTAATCGCACTTTGGATCCCCGTGGTAGATCGGACGCAGACTCAACGAATGATTCAAACCACCCTTAAAGGGATTACGCAGCGTACGATCATACTTGAACTCGGCGAGCGAGCAGATACACAGGGTTACGGCATGACCAGTTCAATCATGCTGATTATCAACGCTCCTTGGGACATGAGAGACCGTTTGGAACCCGTAATCGCTGAACTGGCCATGCAACATTCACTAGACGGGGCGGCTCACTTTCAGGCTAAAACGCTTATCGAGCGATAACCACGCATACCCTGGGCTTCTGCACAAAAGCATTACGACCTACTGAGTGAACTCCATAAGCTTAACCAATATGGCAGCCACCTTGTCGTAGAACCAAGTTTTTAGCGAGACCCACCACCGGGGCTGGGTACGAAGAGCATAATCTTCTTGGGCCTCAGTCAGCACAAATGATTTGATCGCTAACGAATCCTCCGCTGTGAGCACATCGGCAAATCCAACCATACCCGCTTTCGCCATGATCCCGTCCAAGACGATGGCGTCCCACTGGTCGTACCATGCAGGTGGGAGTCGTCGTAGGTCGGGTATTCTGCCGTTACTGACGGCGTTCGACCCGTGACATCTCATACAGTTGAGGGTGTAGAGATTACGACCACGCTCGATAATGGATGCATCCGTTACGCTGGGTTCCGGTGGCCGGCCATAATCAGGCAGAGGCGCCAAAGCAGGAAGCCGAGCATCCCCACCCAATTTAAACGCGAGTACGCGCCCAAACTCAGGGGATGGTTGCACCATACCCCCACCTGAAAGGCTAATTGCGCCACCCCAACCCGCCAGCACAGCGATATATTGTTCACCGTCCAGCTCATAACTCACGGGTGTTCCCACAGAGCGCTCCTGGATATCATAGGACCAGAGAGCCTTTCCTGTGTGCGCGTCGTAAGCAACGAGTTCAGCTGAACTGTTCGGCTGAAAGATGAGATCACCCGCCGTTGCAAGCACGCCACCATTCCAGATGAATTCCATCGGCACTCGCCACTTTGGCTTCTGCGTAAGCGGGTCCCACGCCAGCAATGCGGCCGAGCCAAATCGGTTGGTTACCGCTTCATTTAATAGGTTATTGGCCAGCGCTCCGGGGTCAAGATCAACACCCGTATTCCAGTGCCCTGGCTTAAATTTGAAGCGCTTTTCTTCTTTATATTGCAGTGCAGTTTCGGTGATCGGTATGTAAACCAAATTGGTCCGTGGGCTGTATGCCATGGGCTGCCAGTTGTGCCCCCCCATCGGCGAGGGACTTACCCACTGCGGCCCAGCCGCAAAATCAGCGTTTGGGGTCTCGATTGGCCTACCGGTTTCCAAATCGTAACCGCTCGCCCACGTAACCTTAACAAAGGGGTCTGCAGAAATAAGCGAACCAGTGACCCGGTCAATAACAAAGAAAAATCCATTTTTGGGCGCGTGCCAGAGTACCTTTTTAACGTCGCCGCCGATCTCCATGTCAGCCAGCATGATCTGTTGCGTCGCCGTGTAATCCCATGTCTCGCCGGGCGTCTCCTGATAGTGCCAGAGGTACTCGCCGCTGTCTGGATTTAACGCGACAATAGACGACAAAAACAAGTTATCGCCACCATCGGGGCTCCGTTCCCGACGATTCCAGGGAGAGCCATTACCCACACCGATAAGTAACTGGTTTAGCTCATCGTCATAAACTATTGAATCCCAAGCAGTTCCACCTCCACCATATTGCCACCAAGAACCTGACCATGTCTTGGCTGCCATCGCCATAGCCTCGTTTTCAAAGCCTTTTTGAGGATCACCGGGAACCGTATAAAAACGCCACAGCCTATCGCCCGTGTTTGCATCATAGGCCGACACAAAACCTCGAACACCGTACTCAGCACCGCCGTTGCCGATAAAGACTTTCCCATCCGCGGCCCTTGGGGCGCCGGTGACCGTATAGGCACCCTGCTCACCAGCCAAGGTGTCGACTTGCCACTTCAGTCGTCCTGTTTGTCGATTCAGCGCCACGAGCCGGCCGTCCAGCACGCCAACGTAGACAGCATCCCCGTAGACAGCAACGCCGCGGTTGACTATATCGCAACAGGCCAAGGCACCGGTTTCACGGTCAACCTCGGGATCAAAGCGCCAGACCAGAGCGCCTGTACGAGCGTCAAGCGCATAAACAATACCCCAATTCCCCGTAACATAGATGAGCCCATCAACAACAATGGGGGTACCTTCGAGCCCTCGAATAGATTCGGTGTCAAATGACCAAGCCAGACCCAGTCTGTTTATCGTCTCGTGATCGATCTGAGTCAACGGGCTGTAGCGTTGTTCTGAATAGGTGCGCCCATAGCTCAACCACTCTGAGGGGGCTGCGCGCTTAATTCGGTCGGTGTCAATTGATGAATAGTCGACGACACTTTCCTCGGGACTCGTCGGCTCAGACTGCGTAATTACCGCGTTAACATTCAACCCCAACAGCACCGCGGTCAAAACCGTCTTTCGTAAGGAGGTTTTGTAGAATGACACCATAGCCCTTTCCTTTTCTGTATGTCCCGAATAGTCCCACACTGGATATCCAATTGAAACGTCAAAAAGGAAGGTCGCGGGGGTAAACTATAATCAAACTGGCCTATGCCGCAGGAACGCGTTCAGGCTAAACTCAAGTCGACGGACAGTAATCTAAAACGCACGAGGATACGCTTATGGGATCCACCGATACACCGACCTGCCCTTTCGCTAACCTGCTGGATCCAAGTTTAATCGCCGAAGGCATTCCAGAGCACGAATTCGCCAAAGTACGAGAAGCGGGCCCCGCTGTGAAACTCCAGGACCCCATCACGGGCATTCCCTATTGGGCAGTCACCCAAAAAAGGGGCATTGATTTCATTTCTATGAACAACGAGCTCTTTTCGTCCGCTCTGCGCGCGGCAACACCCATGGAAAATCCACAGGAAGTAGTCGATAACATCCTATCGCGCATGTTCTTAAACATGGATCCACCTCTCAACCTCGAGTACAGAAAACTCATACGGGATATTTTTCTGCCTGGCACGGTGGCAACCTATCGGCCCAAACTCGAAAAGATCGCCCAAGAGGTGATTGACCGCGTGATTGAACGCGGCGAATGTGAGTTTGTGGAAGATATCGCGGCAGAGCTACCCTTGATTGCGATCCTCGAATTTTTCGAAATTCCCGGTGAAGAACGAAAACAGTTTTTTGACTGGACCAATGCCATGTTTTTTGCGGACGACCCAGAGTACGCCGCGCAGAATCGAGAGGAAGTTGAATCCAACGCGGTCCAAGCTGGCGCTGAAGTCTTCATGTATTTTATGGGCCTGGCGGCCAAATGGCGTGGGCGCCCCGAGAAAAATTTGTGCACCCAATTATTGAACGGCGCCATTCGCGGCGAACCCGTCAGCGATGAAGATTTCGCCTGGATCTGCTTGATGCTCATGTCCGCGGGCAATGAAAGCACCAGAACGGCCATCACCCACGGGATGCGCAATTTGATAGATAACCCTGATCAGTACCGACGACTCCAAGAGAACCCTGAGATGCTAGATCACGCTATCGAGGAAATGCTGCGGAAGAACACGTCTTTTCTCACGATGCGCCGCACGGCAACACAAGACGTGACTGCGCCCGAGCTTGATAATGCGGCGATTGAAAAAGGCGACAAGATCGTGATGTTTTATCACGCCTCGAATAACGACCCTGAACTTTATGGTAACGATGCAACCCAATTTGACATCGAGCGGCCGGCCAAGCAATCCGATTTTCATGCCAATCTTCGCTCGTTTGGAATTGGCAAACACAACTGTCTCGGAATGCACTTGGCGAAATTAGAAATGAAAGTTCAGTTTGAAGAAATACTTAAGCGCATTGATGAACCCGAGTTCGCTGGCCCCGTTAAATACATCCAGTCTTACTTTGTCCAGGGTGTACGCACGATGCCCATCCGATTCAAGAAGCGTGAAATATAAGCATTGGAATGTCCGGCAAGGGAACGAACAGTAGACTTCGGTCCAACCCAACGAATCGTGAGCAAGGGCAATGATCGACTTAATCAATCTATCCGATGACTCATCGAGCAACTAAAAGGGGAATAACATGAAAGACAAACCCGACTTTCCAGAGGGAGTAGCACTGGTTATTGGTGGAAGCGGCGGTATGGGTGCAGAGATTTGCGTCGAACTCGCTGAAGCCGGCAGTGACATCGTTCTAACCTATAACAGCAACGAAGCGCGAGCGAAGGAAACACAAATCCGAGTCGAGGCTCTGGGCAAAACAGCGGAGTCTCACCAGCTCAGTATTGGTGACGCTGATCGGGTAATCGCCCTCATTGACGATATCGCGAGTCGACACCGTATCCACACGGTTGTGGTTGCTGCCGGCTCGGACATAGAGCAGTTGCCGATCCGCGATCTTACACCGCAAGGCTGGAAAAAGGTGGTTGACGCAGACGTGAACGGCTTTTTCAACATTGTTCACGCGTCGCTACCCCATATGAAAGCCGCTGGCGGCGGCTCTTACGTCCATATCAGCTCGGCAGGTCTACACAAATGGCCCGAGGGTGACGTACTGTCGGTAGCTCCTAAGGCGGCAATCGAGTGGCTAATTCAAGGTATAGCAAAAGAAGAAGGTGCGTACGGTATCCGCGCCAATAGCGTCGCGATAGGTGTGATCAACGCGGGCATTTTTAAACGTTTATGGGCCGATGGCACCTTTGATGAAGCGTGGAAAGACGCCGTGCAGGCCGGGTTGTGTGTGAAGCGCTGGGGTGAACCCGAAGAAGTTGCACACGCCGTCGTGTATCTGGCTTCGCGAAAGGCAGCCTACGTCACTGGACAAATCATTTCGGTCGATGGAGGCTATGGCGTTTAGTCTGGTAACAGGCACTGATTGTGTGGGCACGTATGTGAAGTATAGATCAAAGTCTAAACCCAAAGCGCAAGGTGATTTGAGGAACCGAGATTTAGGTCAGTTAGACTATGCGGATGCGGATGCGGATGCGGATGCGGATGCGGATGATCTCGACTCGCGCGCGCAGGTCCAACGATTTGTGCGCCTTTTTTACGCTCGACTGCTATCCGACGACTTATTGAAACCCTATTTTATCGAGGTCGCAGGAATTGACATCGACACCCACTTTCCTCGAATCGAAGATTATTGGTGCAAGCTTTTATTTCATGAGACGGGGTACCACCGCCACACTATGAACATTCACCGAAATATCAATCGCCAGCGGACGTTTACGAGTAGACACTATGGACGATGGCTATTTCATTTTCACCGCGCCATCGATCGGCATTTTCAAGGGCCCTATGCGACTCGAGCTAAACTAATCGCGACTCGAATCGCGGAAAACATGCAGCTGAGTCTGTCGGGCAATTGATGATCACAAGTGCAGCACTGCGATTAAACGGCTCGCTGTAAAATCCGAAGTAAGTACATGGACACAAGCAGGGTCTGCACTCTGCTTAAGTATTCGAACTATGTCAGGACCATCTCAAACGCATCTGCATCGCAATGCGCAGGAAACACCTCTCGATAGTCAACAAGATCGGAGTGGGACAGAGACCGAGTGTCAACCGCCGCATTATCTTCCATATCGAGTAGGAGCTGCCCTTTGGGATCAACTACCAGGCTATCGCCCGAATAGTCCAGCCCATGTGCATCCGCCCCAATACGGTTAACACCCACCACGTAGGCCAAATTCTCAATGGCTCTAGCCTGAAGGAGCGTGCGCCAATGCTGCCTGCGCGACTCAGGCCAGTTCGCAACATACAGCAGTAGATCGTAATCATTTTTGTTACGCGAAAATGCGGGAAAACGCAGGTCGTAGCAGACTTCGAGCTTTATTCGCCAACCACGCCAATTCACGATAACGCGCTCCCTACCGGCGGCGTAGCGTTTGTGTTCGCCAAGCATCCTGAACAAATGACGTTTATCGTAGGTCGTGCAGCTATCTGGGGTCACAAAGAGCATCCGGTTATATACGGCTCCATCTTGTTTGACCGCGATGCTCCCAGTAATCGCGCAGTCATAGCGCAGTGCAATCTCTCGCATCCATCGCTCGGTGGCACCACCCGGTTCCTCTGCATTAGCCAGTGCGTTCATTGAAAAACCTGTGGTAAACATTTCGGGCAAGATAATGAGGTCGGTATCGGGCTTAGCGTCAGCAATGACCTGCTCGAAAGACGAACGATTATCTCCCGGATTCTCCCACTCAAGCTGATGCTGTACTAGCGTTACCCTCAGATCGCGCATAAACGTCTTGCTGCCTCCAATAAAATTTCATCTCGCTTAGCGAAACAGAATCGCAACACCTTAGATTCAGGAGCCTCTCGATAAAAAGGAGAGAGTGGAATCGATGCCACGCCCGCCTCCTTAGTCCAACGCAAACACAATTCAGCATCTCGCGCATCCGTTATCGCACTGTAATCCAATAGCTGAAAGAAAGATCCTTTGCTCGGAGTCCACGTAAACCTGGACTCAGCGAGAGCATCTAAAAACAAGTCTCGCCGTCTTTGATACTCCACCGCTAAGGTCGCAGGATAATCTGGATGTGATTCCATAAAATCGGCTAGCGCGTGTTGAACGGGTGTAACCGCGACAAAAGCGACGTACTGATGCACTTTACGAAGCTCTGCAGTAAGCTTTTGGGGTGCGACGCAGTAGCCTGTCTTCCAGCCGGTAACGCTGTAGGTTTTCCCGAACGAAAAGTGTGCAAAACTTCGTTCGCGCAAGCCCGGAATTTGCAAGACAGAGCAATGCTCTAGCCCATCGTATACAAGGTGCTCATACACCTCGTCGCTGCAAACCAAGAAATCATATCTATCCGCCAGCACCGACAGCCGCTCTAAATCCGATCTCGCCAGTACCGATCCACACGGGTTATGCGGTGAGTTGATCATCACTAGGCGCGTTTTGGGGCTCAACGTGTTTTCAAAACGATCCCAGTCAATCGTGAAATCCCCTGTGAGTAAGGG
>Ga0255765_1006539_pt1 | contig 10567 bp, 10 predicted proteins | sample 041ome_8_FD_179965 | JGI IMG/M metagenome (GOLD analysis project Ga0255765, IMG submission 179965) | Coastal salt marsh microbial communities from the Groves Creek Marsh, Skidaway Island, Georgia - 041407BS metaG (version 2) | ecosystem: Environmental > Aquatic > Marine > Intertidal zone > Salt... | reverse complement strand
CCCTTGGCCGCAACTTGTTGCCCCAATAAACCTGCAAATGCGCTGGTGCCTTTGCGGTTAAAGTCACCTTCTAATCCGTGACCCACCGCTTCGTGCAATAGGATGCCTGGCCAACCTGGCCCTAATAAAATATCCGTCACACCTGCGGGGGCATCTTCGGCGCTTAGGTTCACGGTCGCGATGCGCAAGGCCTCTTGGGCTGTGGCTTTCCATTTGTCTGGGGTGATCAACTCGGATAACGCATATCGTCCACCGCCCCCTGCTGATCCGCTTTCGCGACGACCGTCCTTTTCCACAATTACCGAAATATTAAGACGCGTCAGTGGACGCACATCGCCCCACATCTCATCTTCGGGGCGCAGAATCATGATCTCTTGTAGGTTGGTTGCAATCGAGGCTGAGACTTGAACGACGCGTTTATCTAATGTGCGCAAATAATCGTCGATTTCCTTAAGCAGATCGACTTTGGCCGAAAATGTAATTTCCTCGGTTGGATCAAAACTGTCATAGAGTGCGCGATTGCTGCGGCTGGGGGCGTCAGCCAAGCGTGCTTCGCCCTGTCCAGCTGCCAAGCCGACAGTGTCTGATGCTCGTTTCAGCGCGGCTTCGGTCATTTCGGTGGAATGCGCATATCCCGTGACTTCGCCGCGAACGGCCCGCAAACCAAACCCTTCGCTGGCGTCAAAATTTGCAGACTTCAGTCGACTATCGTCCAACATCAGATTCTCGGACCGGCGGCGCTCGATGAATAATTCACCATCATTGGCACCCGCGCAGGTGTTTTTCAGAATATTTAAGGCCTCCGATCGATCAAAATACTGTTCGAATGGATTGAAATTTGTGTCTGACATGCGCTGATCCTCATTATATTCGTCATTTTGAAGATAAAAATTCAATTAGCGTCCGTTTGACGCAAGCTTAAATCTTTATTTCTGTGAATAAATATGGTTTTAAGCGCGTTGAATACAACGGGATTCCTTTCAAAGTTCGGCTTTGAGAGCCGTTTTAGTTGGAATAATTGAAACCGATCAGGGTGTAAAATGCGACTGAAATCACTTGTTACTGGCCTAGCGGCTATGTTTGCGGCGGCCCCTGCGATTGCGCAGGAAGGTTTGCAAATCATCGGAGTTCCCACTGACAAAGGTCTTGGCTTTCAGCCAGCAGCGACAGAATTGGCGCGCGACCTTCAGTGGTTGGACGGCATGATCCTTTGGATCATCACAGCAATCTCAATCTTTGTGGTTGCGCTATTGGTGATCGTTATCGTGCGCTACAATCGTCGCGCCAACCCAGAGCCAGCCTCATTCACACACAATACACCGATTGAAGTATTGTGGACTGTAGGCCCGATCTTGATCCTATTGTTCATTGGATCGTTCTCTCTTCCAGTGTTGTTTAAACAGCAGGAAATTCCAGAAGGCGAAGTGAACATCAAAGTTACAGGGTACCAGTGGTACTGGGGTTACGAATACACAGATCATGATTTCGCATTCGACAGCTATATGATCGGTCAGCCTGCCACAGTTGGTAACTATGTTCTAACCGACGAAGTTGAAGCGGCCTTGGTTGAAGCGGGCTATTCACGCAACGAATTCCTATTGGCAACAGACACAGCCGTGGTTGTTCCAGTAAACAAAACAGTTGTTATGACCGTAACTGCAGCGGATGTTATCCATTCATGGACAATCCCAGCGTTCGGCGTAAAGCAGGACGGCGTTCCAGGACGTTTGGCACAGCTTTGGTTCAAGGCTGAAAAAGAAGGCGTATACTTCGGTCAGTGTTCTGAACTATGCGGCAAAGACCACGCATACATGCCAATCACAGTCAAAGTCGTAAGCGAAGAAGCCTACGAAAACTGGCTGAAAGGTGCAAAAGAAGAGTATGCAAGCGCACCTGCCTCATACGCAGTTGCCTCTAAGTAAGACCCTATTCCCCAAGCGCCAGTTGGTGGTTGGGGATCAGTTTATGTAACGGATAAAGCGACCGAAATGAGCGACGCAAGCCTACATAATGTGACCCACGAAAACGAAGCGCAGTTTGGCGATTATTTTGCATTGCTGAAACCGCGCGTTATGACGTTGGTGGTGTTCACGGCCTTTGTTGGGTTGTTGGCGGCCCCCGTTTCGGTCCACCCGTTTGTCGGATTTACCGCGATTTTATTCATCGCGCTGGGCGGTGGTGCCTCGGGTGCATTGAACATGTGGTATGATGCCGATATCGACGCAGTGATGCGTCGTACGAAAAAACGCCCAATCCCTGCAGGAAAAGTCACCGCGGATGAGGCCAAGGCATTTGGCATCGCGCTTTCTGGCATCTCGGTTGTGATGCTAGGGCTTGCCACCAATTGGTATGCGGCAGGTTTGTTGGCGTTTACGATTTTCTTCTATGTTGTGATTTACACAATGTGGCTTAAGCGCTGGACCCCGCAAAACATCGTCATCGGTGGTGCGGCAGGTGCATTTCCTCCGATGATCGGATGGTTGGCGGCTACGGGCAGCATGTCTATCGAAGCGGTGTTAATGTTTACATTGATCTTCATGTGGACTCCCCCGCATTTTTGGGCCTTGGCCTTGTTTATGCGCAACGACTATGACGATGCAGAAGTGCCGATGTTAACAGTGACACATGGACGTCGCGCGACACGCAATCACATTCTGGGCTACACAGTGTTGTTGGCCGTCTTGGCGATTGCGACAGGATTCACATCAATTGGTGGTGTCTTTTACCTGACCGTTGCGGTTGTGTTGAATGCGCAGTTCCTATGGAGTGCGATAAAAATCTGGCGCCGTGACGAAGACGCATCAGAGGTGGATAATTTTGCGGTTGAACGCAAATTCTTTAAGCTTTCACTATTGTACCTATTTGCGCATTTTGGTGCGATCCTGCTTGAGGCTGGATTGACCCGTTATGGAATTGAGGTGCTGTAATGAACTTCCCAAAAGAACATGAACTGCATCGACGCCGTAAGGGCCGTAACCTTGGCCTTGGCCTTGTGTTGGTTGCATTTGTTGCGATTGTTTTCGGCCTTACTGTCGTTAAAGTATCTGGCGATATTTCAGGTGCTATCGCGGGCGAGGTCGGACGATGAGCGCGATTGATCCCAAGAAAAAGACAGCATTGCAGGCCCTGACGCTTGTAGTTGTCATGGGTGCGCTGGCATGGGCATCTGTGCCGTTTTATGACTGGTTCTGCCGTGTGACTGGATTTGGTGGTGTCACAAACACGGCCGAGGCGGGATCCGATGTGGTTTTGGATCGCACAATTAAAGTACGTTTTGATGCATCGCTTGAACGCGACATGCCATGGGAATTCAAACCCATGCAACGTCAAATGGAAATCAAAATTGGTGAAACGGGTTTGGCGTTTTATGAGGCCTATAACCCACATGATCGCCCGATCGCTGGATCAGCGTCCTATAATGTAACCCCCTACGAAGCGGGTGCATTTTTCACGAAAATTGACTGTTTCTGCTTTGAAGAGCAGGTTTTGCAACCCGGCGAACGTGTGCAAATGCCTGTAACCTTCTTCGTGGACCCGGAACTGGTAGACGACCGTGATGCGAAATATACAAAAGTTATCACATTGTCGTACACCTTTTATGAAATCGATCTGCCCGAAGAGACAGCGCTTGTTTCACCGGATACAGATGAACTAACGAAACTTAACTAAACCTTCCGACGAGGGATCAAAATGGCGCATGTAAAAAATCACGACTATCACATTCTAAACCCATCGCTCTGGCCACTGCTGGGCGCTGTTGCTGCATTTGTAATGCTTTTTGGCGCAACAGTTGCGATGAAAGGCGAAACAACGATCCTAGGCGGAATGATTACCATTTCTGGTCCTTGGATGGGGCTTATCGGCTTTGTTGGCGTTCTTTATGTCATGTTCGGTTGGTGGGCTGACACAGTGACCGAAAACAAAGTGGGCGATCACACGCCCGTTGTTTTGATTGGCCTGCGATATGGTTTCATCCTGTTCATCATGTCAGAGGTTATGTTCTTCTCTGCATGGTTCTGGTCATTCTTTAAACACGCGATGTACCCAATGGGCGAAATGAGCCCGATGGTGGATGGCGTTTGGCCACCTGTTGGCATCGAAACATTTGATCCATGGCACCTACCATTGATCAACACATTGATCCTATTATGTTCAGGTGCTGCGGCAACATGGGCGCACCACGCGATCGCACACGAAGGCAACCGCAAGGACATGATCAATGGTTTGGCAATTGCTGTTGCACTTGGTCTAATCTTCACAGTGTTCCAGGCGTATGAATATCAGCACGCAGCCTTTGGTTTCTCTGGAAACATTTATGGTGCGAACTTCTTTATGGCGACTGGTTTCCACGGCTTCCACGTGATTGTTGGTACGATCTTCTTGTTCATCTGTATGCTACGTGCAATGCGCGGTCACTTTAGTCCAGAACAACACTTGGGCTTTGAAGCGGCGGCATGGTACTGGCACTTTGTTGACGTTGTATGGTTGTTCTTATTCGCAGCAGTCTACGTCTGGGGCGGCTAATCGACCAACATGTTACGCATGTAAATTATGAATGAAAGCGCGCGAAGTCCAACTTCGCGCGTTTCCTACTTGGGGGACAGTGGTGCGGCGCACAATTTTTATTCTGATTATCGGACTGGCAGGGATTGCAGTTTTGCTATCGCTAGGGACATGGCAGGTTCAACGCCTGGCTTGGAAAGAGGGTATTTTGGCCGATATTGATGCGAAAATTTCGGGTACTCCAACCACACTTCCCCCTTCGCCAAGTGAAGAGGCGCACAAATACCTACCTGTCGAAGTTTCAGGACGTTTCTTTGAAACCCGTATTCGTGTGCTGGTAAGCCAGAAATTGATTGGTGCAGGATATCGTATCATTCAACCGTTTCAGACTGCAGATCGTGTCATTCTAGTTGATCGTGGGTTTGTTGAAATTGACCAAATCGAGGATCTGCGAAATGACACGGCGACGGTTCTGGGCAATTTACATTGGCCGGATGAGGTGGATGAATATACCCCTGAACCTGACCTAACGCGGGACATATGGTTTGCACGCGACGTTCCAGCGCTGGCAAAGGCATTAAACACTGATCCTGTCCTGGTGATTGCGCGCGAAATTACCCCCAGCAGTGAAAAAGTTTCGCCGATCCCTATTTCCAGCAGTGGTATTCCCAACGATCATCTGCAATATGCAATTACATGGTTTTCGCTTGCCGCTGTTTGGGCAGGGATGAGCGGCCTTTTCCTATTTGGGACACGCAGAAGAAAGAGTTAAGAGACATGAAATATATCTCAACCCGCGGCAATGCACCGATCCTTAGCTTCGAAGAAGCGATGCTCACGGGCTTGGCACGTGATGGAGGGCTGTATGTACCGAAAACTGTGCCAACTCTTTCTCATGCCGATATCGCTGCGATGGCGGGCAAATCCTATGAAGAGATTGCGTTTCAGGTCATGCGCCCCTTTGTTGGGGATACCTTCACAGATGCGGAATTCACGGACATCATTGCCAAGGCTTATGCAAACTTTGGCCATTCTGCGCGCGCGCCCATGGTTCAGTTGGATAACAACCATTTCTTGTTGGAACTTTTTCACGGTCCAACCCTTGCGTTCAAAGATTTCGCAATGCAGTTGATCGGTCAGTTGTTTCAGGTGGCGCTAAATCGTCGAGGGGATCGTGTCACCATCGTGGGCGCAACCAGTGGCGATACAGGCAGCGCCGCGATTGAGGCGTTTCGCGGTTTGGATGCGGTAGATGTGTTCATCCTTTACCCACACGGGCGCGTGTCAGAGGTACAGCGCCGCCAAATGACAACGCCGACGGAATCCAATGTGCATGCCTTGGCCGTTGGTGGCACCTTTGATGACTGCCAATCTTGCCTAAAGGATATGTTCAACGATTTTGAATTCCGCGATGGTGTGAAACTGGCAGGTGTGAATTCGATCAACTGGGCGCGTGTTTTGGCGCAGGTTGTTTACTATTTCTCATCTGCAGTTCAACTCGGCGCGCCACATCGCAAGATCAGCTTTACCGTGCCAACAGGCAACTTTGGGGACATCTTCGCGGGCTATATTGCCAAACGCATGGGGCTTCCGATTGATCGTTTGGTTGTGGCCACAAACCAAAACGATATTTTGCATCGCTGCCTGAGCACAGGTGAATACCGTATGGGTGATGTGATCCCATCCATCAGCCCGTCGATGGATATTCAGATTAGTTCAAATTTTGAACGCGCTATGTTCGATGCCTATGATCGGGATGGAGCCGCCATTGCCAACGTGATGAATGAATTGAAAACCAACGGCGGCTTTGCTCTGTCGCAGGGTGTTATGGATGTATTGCGCGAACACTTTGAAAGTGGCCGCGTAAGCGAGGCAGAAACATCCGCCGAAATCACCCACAGTCTGGCCGCGCATGCAGAGCTTTTGTGTCCACACAGTGCAATCGGAACACAGGTTGCGGATCGCCTGCGCGATGCGAATACGCCGATGATCACATTGGCCACGGCGCATCCTGCGAAATTCCCTGACGCGGTCGAGGCTGCAACAGGTATTCGCCCCCCTTTACCCCCGCGCATGTCCGACCTATTTGAGCGGGACGAATGCGTGACCCGCGTTGACAACAACCTTGATGCGCTAAAAGCCATTGTAAAAGATCGGATCGCAAATTGAGCATTCAGCACCACACATTGCCCAATGGGTTTCAAATCGTAACTGAGCATATGCCAGGGCTTGAATCCGTGGCGCTTGGGGTTTGGGTGATGGCCGGAGGGCGCGACGAAACACAATCCCAAACGGGGATTGCGCATTTTCTGGAACATATGGCGTTCAAAGGCACCCGCACACGCAGCGCTGTAAACATTGCCGAAGCGATTGAGGATGTGGGTGGATATATCAACGCCTATACCTCGCGCGAGGCAACAGCCTATTACCTTCGTTTGTTGCGCCAAGATGTGCGTTTAGGCGTCGATATTCTGGCCGATATTTTGCACAACTCTGTCTATGACCCGCGCGAGGTCGAGGTTGAGCGCGGCGTGATCCTTCAAGAGATTGGCCAAACCTTGGATACCCCTGATGACATCATTTTTGATTGGCTTCAGGAAACCGCATATCCCCAACAATCTTTGGGGCGATCAATCCTTGGTCCATCTGATAATGTCGCGCGTTTTGATCGGGATGATTTGATCCAATTTGTGTCGGCACATTACTCACCCGATCGCATGGTTTTTGCCGCCGCAGGTGGGATTGATCACGAGGAACTCTTCCAATTACTGTCCGATGCATTTGGTGATTTGCCCGTCATTCCCGCAAACCAAACGGAAGGCAATGCCCAATTTCACGGCGGCGAATTGCGCCGCGAAAAGGAATTAGAACAGGCGCATTTTACGCTGGCACTTGAGGGGCCAAGTTATCGCGATGACGATATTTATACGGCACAGATTTACTCAATCGCACTTGGAGGCGGGATGTCATCGCGTCTGTTCCAGGAGGTGCGTGAAAAACGCGGGCTTTGCTATACGATCTTTTCCCAAGCGGGTGCCTATAGCGACACCGGCATGACCACGATTTACGCAGGTACATCGGACGCGCAAATTGGAGAATTGGCCAACATCACAATTGATGAGCTAAAACGCGCGGCAGACACACTAAGCCAAGCAGAGCTGGACCGCGCGCGCGCGCAAATGAAAGCGGGTCTTTTGATGGGGCTAGAAAGCGCATCAAACCGTGCCGAACGTTTGGCCCGTATGGTTCAGATTTGGGGTAAGGTTCCAAACCTAGAGGAAACAGTGGCCCGCGTCGACGCGGTGGACTTGGACAAACTGCGCACCTACGCGCAATCGGTTGCAAGCAGTGCCAAGATGGCAACCGCCCTCTATGGTCCAATCGCAGCGGCGCCTGATTTATCCGCACTTGAGGCGCGACGAGCAGCATAATGTTTTTCTTTAAGCGCAAAGTATGGATCGACACCGAACGTTTATACCTGCGCGCGCCTGTTCAAACCGACTATCGTCAATGGTCTGAACTGCGTTATGCTTCAAAGGAATTTTTGACCCCTTGGGAACCCACATGGTCACCCGATCATTTGTCGCGTAAAGCGTTTTCAAATCGGGTCTATTGGTCACAGAAAAATATCAACGGCGGCACAGCCATTCCACTGTTTATGTTCCGCCGTGAAGATGACAAATTGGTGGGGGCGATCACCTTGGACAATATCCGCCACGGACCTGCGCAAACGGGGACGATGGGATATTGGATTGGCCACCCCTATGCGCGCCATGGATACATGACAGAAGCCCTGCGCGCGATGGTCCACTATGCATTTAGTACGATGGACCTAAGCCGAGTTGAAAGCGCCTGTTTGCCCGAAAACGTTGCATCGCGCGGTGTTTTGGAAAAATGTGGCTATAAATACGAAGGTGTCGCTCAGGCCTATATTCAAATTAATGGCCGTTGGCGGACCCACGTCCTATATGCTGCTTTACGCGCGGATCGGCGTGGGCGGACAACAGTGGGCATGGCATGAATACCTATTTACCAGCGGATCAAAACTTCTTCACAATCGCGTCAGATGCAGGATTGGCGCATCTGCTTTTCCCCGTAGAACCGAGCTATGTTGAAGAGCCTCGTGGCCGCTGGAAGGGTCAGGCGGAATATGTCGCGCGTCCCAAATCGACCGAGGATGTGAGCGCCCTTTTGAAACTGTGCCACACCCACCGCGTGGCGATTATTCCCTATGGTGGTGGAACGGGATTGGTGGGCGGGCAGCTTGCCGAAACAGGGGCGGTTCCTTTGATCTTATCCCTTGAAAAGATGACAAAAATTCGCGCCGTTTATCCCGAAGAAAACGTGATGATCGTGGATGCGGGTGTCATATTGGCCGATATCCAACAGGCGGCTGAAGATGTGGATCGCCTGTTCCCGCTGTCTTTGGCCTCTGGGGGCAGCGCGCGTATTGGCGGGTGTCTTGCCACGAACGCAGGGGGCGTGAATGTCCTGCGCTATGGCAACACACGGGATCTGTGTTTGGGACTAGAGGTTGTCATGGCCGATGGTGCAATTTGGAACGGGTTGGGACGTCTACGCAAGGATAATACAGGCTATGACCTGCGCCATCTGATGATTGGCTCCGAAGGGACATTGGGCATCATCACAGGTGCATCGCTAAAGCTTGCGCCGCGCCCTCGGGATGTGGGTGTGGCCCTGTTCACCGTGCCTGATCCAATTGCGGCCCTGTCCCTTTTGGCAATGACACGCGATGAGGTGGGCGAGGCTGTGTCCGCCTTTGAATTGATGTCGAAAATGGGGTTTGATTTCCTGTCCGAAACCATGCCAGATGTGCGTCAAGTGATTGAAGATAAACCAGAATGGATGGTTTTGATTGAGCTGGGAATGGGTGGTGTACAATCCGCATCAGACGCGCTTGAACGTCTGTTTGAATTGGGGCATGAGGCTGGGTTGGTCAGTGATGGGGTCATCGCACAATCCACGCAGCAGGCGCAGGATATATGGACGATCCGCGAAACCATTCCAGAGGCCAACCGCCGCATCGGATCGATCAGCAGCCATGATATTTCACTGCCCCTTTCGATGATCCCAGAGTTCATAAAGGAGGCCCCAAACCATTTGGAAAAATTGTGCGACATGCGCATCAATTGCTTTGGTCATTTGGGGGATGGTAACCTGCATTACAACGTCTTTCCACCCAAAGGACGGGATAAGAAAGAGTTCTGGAACTTGCGGGAAGAGATCAAACGGACAGTGCATGATTTGGTCGTTTCGATGGGGGGATCGCACAGTGCGGAACATGGGATTGGTCGCCTAAAGGTGGATGATTTGGAACGCTATAGCGATCCTGCGAAACTGTCTGCACTTCGTGCGATTAAGGGCGCGCTTGACCCCCAAAACATCCTAAATCCCGGGTCTGTATTGCGTCGGTAATACGTCGGTATCACGTCGGGGCGCAACGCGCGATGGGATATGGATGTGTTAGGGATAAGGTGGTTGTCACCCGTCAAAGTATTTTTTGTCAGAATACCGATATCGAATAGCCCGCATCACGAGACATGTGAATGTTCGTAGACTATTCCCAAGCCGACCTCGGGATGTGCGAAAGCGCCTCCCTTGGGGGAGGTCGGCGCTTTGCCAATCTGGCGATTGGATTGGAATAAGATTGGTTTTTGGGCTTCGGTGCCTTGGCCCTGTTCACCGCCCACGGGCGTGGGCTTAAGCGTTGGTGTGCAAACTATGACACTCTATTCATGCACCGAATTCACCAACCCCTTGGCCTTACGCCGCAGGTGGCGTTCATAGATGATGCGGGCGACGATGTGTTCGTATCCCCAATCTAAAATCTGATACAATCCAGGACTACGTGCTATCCGGGCCATAAACCGATAGCGGGGCATTTGATCCCATAGGACCAAAAACGCCGCAAGCCCAACATGGATTTTGCCATCATGCATCACATGCAAAAGGCGGGTTGCGCGATCTTCGTCAACGCCCCATTCCGACAAATCTGTTTTGTTCAAATCCACAATTTCAATGGGTAAATCCCGCGCCTTGGCAT
>Ga0255765_1006517_pt1 | contig 10596 bp, 8 predicted proteins | sample 041ome_8_FD_179965 | JGI IMG/M metagenome (GOLD analysis project Ga0255765, IMG submission 179965) | Coastal salt marsh microbial communities from the Groves Creek Marsh, Skidaway Island, Georgia - 041407BS metaG (version 2) | ecosystem: Environmental > Aquatic > Marine > Intertidal zone > Salt... | reverse complement strand
CGCATAGCTTTGATCAGGCTTGGTGGTGCCCACGGCATACGGATAGTTGTGGCAACGACACGTAGCGGAGCTGCCACAATCACTCTTTGCGCAGTGATCAATTCTCCTGAATCCAGACGTATGTTTACGCACTCTTGTCCTTCTTCACAAAGCTCAGCAACTACAGCACCCGTACGTATGTTGCTCGAGCCAAGCCGCTCAGCAAGAGTATCTATCAAAGTCGTTGGTCCACCAACGATACGAACCATTCCATCTTGTCCAGGCAGTGGTTGATAGAACGGTTCTGGCCCATAGCCTGTGATTACTGCGTTACCTTCGTTAAATTGATCAAACGTCTTGATATCAAACTTACTCAGCCAACGAGCCACAACGGGTTGATATTTTGGCCAGACCCAAGTTGGGCCTAGATCAGCAACGGCTTGAGTGCTGGCACCATCACGTACTGAGCGGATGCGACCTCCTATTTGTGCATTTGCTTCCAGCACCTGCACGCTGATGCCCGCTTCTTGCAATGTTACGGCTGCGGTAAGTCCGGAAAGGCCAGCACCAATAATGACTACATCCATATTATAACCTTAATGTTGGTTACTGAAACATAGTCACTTTTCACAACGAGGTACATAGATGTGAACTCTAAGAAGTTGAGGGAAGCGGTGGAGCGCTTTCAGCATTTAGCCCTGCATATAACTGCCTAAACGCCTAGAACTTCAATAAGTCCTCTTTCTGACAGCTTGCCCTCTTCAACCAGTTCAAGCGCCTTGATGCGTACGTCTGGCGCAACACTGTAGGCGTTTTGATGTGTTCCGATTGCTGCAAGGGCAGATTTTTCTGATAGAGCCCCCCTGCCCAGCATTTCCAGTGCCTTCAGGCTGGCCTGCGTACTCTTGGCGTTTGTATCGCTGCTCGCATTTACACTCGGTTTTGAGGCAGCCTTGGCCACAGCGGTTGTCTTTGGTTCGTTGGGAAGCTTTTCTTCAATCTCTGTATCATCAATTGCGCGCTGTAAATCTTCATCTGTGACGGCAAAACCGTTGGAAAGGTCAGCGGTATAGTCTTTATGAGTGGTGTCATATTCATGCTGCGTGCACACGCAGCTGTGTCTTTGCTGCACGAGCAAATCATCGCTCGTTGTTCAGCAGAAAGGAATGCGGATTTTCAATCCAAGAGACCTGAGTTTCCATTAGGAAAAGACAATCTGAACGGCTTTCACCCGCCTTGGAGCACCAAGCGTCTCCAAAAACCTCGTTCCCTACATTGAGTCTGCAAGGGGGTGGTAGCAGGCTGTCCACACACCATCGGACTGCTTTTCAAGACGCGGAGCTTCGCGGTCGCATTGGTCGCTGGCAAAGGCGCACCGCGCACGGAAAGCGCACCCTTCTGGTGGGTTCAGCGGGTCGGGCAATTCGGTTTCTCGACCCTCTGGCGCGGTCAACGGACGTCCGACCACTGGCGCACTGTCGGCCAGAAGCTTGGTATAGGGATGTTTGGGATGCGCAAAGACTTCATCCGCCGGGCCGAGCTCGACCACTGAGCCAAAATAAAGCACCGCGACCCGGTCGCTAACCGCCTCAACTACGGCAAGATCGTGGCTGATGAAAAGATAGGTCAGCCCGAACTGTTCTTTCAAATCGGCCAGCAGGTTCAGAACTTGCGCCTGCACAGACACATCCAACGCCGAAACGGGCTCATCGAGAATGAGGATGCGCGCATCCGCGGCCAGCGCGCGGGCAATGCCGACCCGCTGTGCTTGCCCGCCTGAAAACTCATGCGGATAACGATCCAAAAACTCCTCACGCAGGTTCACTGCGGCAAAGATCTCCCGAATGCGGCCCGCACGGGCCTTTGCGGGCATGTTGTGAAGGTGCTTCAGCGGCGCTTCCATGATCTGCTGGATCGTCTTGCGCGGGTTGAGGCTGCTGATCGGGTCCTGGAATACATACTGGATCTTGCGTCCGAACAGGGCCGGATTGGCATTGTCTAAAGGTTCGCCATTGATTTCGATCGTGCCAGAGCTAGGCGGCAGAAGACCAACCAGCATGCGTGCAAGAGTTGACTTGCCGCAGCCTGACTCGCCGACGATGCCAAGGGTTTCGCCTTCTTCAACCGTCAGGGACAAGGGCTGCACGGCACGTACTAGCGCCTTTGGTGGACCGAACAGGCGCTTGCCGACAGGAAAGACCTTGCCAAGGCTTGTCAGCTTGAGAGCAGTGGTCATTGGCATGCCTCCTGCGCGGCGGTTTCCGGGGCGATGCAGCGCACAAAGTTATCGGCGCCGTGCCGCACAAGCTCAATGTTCCCATGCCGACAGGTATCATTTGCCTTGTGGCAACGCTCTGCAAAGGCGCATCCCTCGGGCAGCTTGTCCACAACAGGCGGCAGCCCGGGAATGGCTGCAAGTTCACGGCGACCATGCCCTAATTCAGGCACACAGGCCATGAGGCGCGACGTATAGGGGTGGGCCGGGGCGTTCAGGATGGTTTTTGTCGGGCCTTCCTCGACGATCTGGCCCGCATACATCACCGCGACCCGTTCACAAAGTTGGGCAACCACGCCGAAATCATGGGTGATGAAGATGATGGCCAACCCACGCTCGCGCCGCAGGTCATCCAGCAGCGACAGGATTTGCGCCTGCACGGTCACATCCAGCGCCGTGGTCGGTTCATCAGCGATGATAACCTCGGGCTCGTTGGCCAGCGCCATGGCAATCCCCACGCGCTGCCGCATGCCGCCCGACATCTCGTGCGGGTAGCTGTCGACGCGCTGTTCCGGATTCGGGATACGCACCGATTTCAGCAGGTCTATGGCGTGGGCACGGGCCGCGGACTTGTCAATAGGGTGATGTGCCCGAGCCGCTTCGATCAGCTGATCGCCAACTGTGTACAGTGGGTGCAGCGTGGCCAGCGGATCCTGAAAGATATAGGCGATCCTGTCGCCCCTGAGCGATCGCAGTTTTTCATAGGGCGCGCCTACAAGGTCCTTGCCCTTGTAGTGCACCGCACCCCCCGTGATCACGCCGGGGGGCGAGGCCACGAGCCCCATGATGCTGAGCGCCGTGACGGATTTGCCGGAACCGCTTTCGCCGATAACTCCCAGGCATTCGCCTGGGTTCACCTGTAAGTCGACACCGCCGACCGCCTTGTAGACTCGATCTTTGACATGGAACTGGGTTTTCAATCCACGCAATGCCAACAAGGTATCGGGCTTAGCTTCCGGGGCCGCTTCGGTCCGCTTGACCATTGTTGTAGGCATCGGGCGCAACAAGGCGCCGGATTTCAGGCGCGGGTCCAACGCGTCGCGCACCCCGTCCCCCAGGAGGTTGATAGCCATGACGATGATCAGGATCATCGCGCCTGGCACGACCGAGGTGTGCGGATTGGTGATCAGCGCCGAGCGTGCCTCGCCCAGCATAGAGCCAAGATCGGCCTGCGGCGGTTGCGAGCCGAGCCCCAGAAAGCTGAGGCCGGCGGTCTCCAGGATCATCCAGCCGATAGTGGTCGACATGGCAATCACGATCACTGGGATCACGTTTGGAAGCAATTCAGTCAGGATAATGCGCGCATCTGTCATTCCTGACAGCCGTGCCGCGTCGACAAACTCCTTATGGGCGATCCCCACCGTGATCCCGCGAATGTTGCGGGCAAAGAAAGGGATGTTGACAGCAGCCACCGCGATAAGCGCATTCATCAGACCTGGGCCAAGTACGGCAACAATGGCCAACGCCAGCAGGATATAGGGGAATGCCATCAGCATATCGACACCTCGCATGATGACGTTGTCCGTTCGCCCGCCGTAAAAACCGGCGATGATGCCGATGGCCGCACCGAGGGTCGCGGCAACGATCGCGGCGGCGAAACCCACGGCCAGCGACAGGCGCGTGCCCCAGAGCAGGCGGCTGAGAAGATCGCGCCCAAGGTGGTCGGTGCCCAAGAGCGCGCTTTCGGAAAACGGCTTCTTGAAACGGTTGGGCGTGTCGGTCACATCAGGATCGGCCAGCGGCAGAAGCGGTGTGATGAGAGCAAGCAAAACGACCAGCCCCATCACGATCAACCCACCAAGCGCAAGCCGGTTGCGTGCCAGAAGCTTCAGGAAGGCCATCATGTCTTTATCCTCGGATCGAGCAGGCTTTGCGCGACATCGACGGCGATGTTGAACAGTACATAGCAGGCTGCGACAAAAACTACGCCGCCCTGCACCAACAAGATGTCGCGTTTAAGAATTGCGCCGACCAGCATGCGCCCGACACCGGGCCACTGAAACACCATCTCGATATAGACTGCCCCGGACAGAACGAACCCGGCCTGTACCCCTAGAACGGGAATGATGCTGACCATCGCGGCGCGCAGGGCATGACGCCAGATGACCGAGCGTTCATGCACGCCCTTGGCCCGCGCAGTACGGATGAAGTCCTGTCTCAGCACCTCAAGCATGGCAGAGCGAGAAAGCCGTGCGATGACACCGGTCGCCACTACGGCCAGCGCAAATGCGGGTAAGGTCAGATGGCTGATCAGAGCAGGCAGATCGCGCGCGCCATAGATGGGCCACATACCTGAGACCGGGAACCATCGCAGTTTCACCGCGAAGATGAGGATCATCATCATACCAAGGAAAAAAGAAGGAATGGAGATTCCCAAAAGAACCGCAAAAGTGATGGCCTTGTCGGCCAAACCGTATTGCCGAGCGGCGGATACGACGCCTGCGGCGATTCCAAGGATTGAACACAGGACAAACGCAGTGCCCGCAAGGATCAACGTCGCCCCGAAACGGTCTAGCACCTCGTCCAGAACCGCCCGGTTCAGTGAGAAACTGCGCCCGAAATCGCCCTGAAGCATGTTTCCGAGCCAGATGAAGTATCGCTGCACCATCGGCTTGTCCAAGCCGAGGTCGCGGTTGAGTTTTTCCACGTTTTCCGGGGTCGCGTAAGACCCGAGAATGGCCGTGGCAGGGTCACCGGGGATCATGGCCATGATGATGAAGACAATGATCGAAATTCCGAACAAGACCGGAATCGCGGAAATCAGTCTTTTCAGGATATAGCCTGCCATTGCCCTCTCCCGGAAATGTGCAGCCGCGCAAGGCGCGGCTGCACCAATCACTTTAGTTCTTGGTCACGTCATCCAGCAGCAGGAAGAACGACGGCTGGAGCGAGAAGTTCTCGACACGGTCGGATGTGACCGCATTCTGCTTCCAATTCGCGACGAAAACCCAAGGTGCGTCTTCCTGCACGATCACCTGCATCTCTTGATAAAGACGCGCGCGCTCTGCCTGATCGGTCGCCGCGCGGGCGGCTTCCAGCAGTTCGTCAACCTTCGGGTTGGAATAGTAGCCCGAGTTGAACCCGCCCTGATCCGGCCATGCATTCGTACGCAGGGCAAGGAACGGAAGCGTGTCCGGGTCGTTGGTCATCCACGCCATTTCGGCCATGTCTGCCTTGCCTTCGAGGCCCGGATTTACCTCGCCAAGGAAGGTGTTCCATTCATAGGTCTCGATGTTGACGGTCAGGCCAATAGCCTGAAGGTCGGCCTGGATAGCGGTACCCATCGCGATAGGATCGAGCATGCCCGACCCGCCTTCGGTGACATAGAAGGTAAGCTCGGCACCCTCTGCACCCGCTTCGGCAAGCAATTTGCGCGCCTTGTCAGGGTCGTAGGGGTATGGCTCTAGGCTTTCGTTGTAGGCCCAGGCGAACGCCGGCGGGGTCGGACCGGCAGCAACTGCCGCAGTACCTTCCAGAACGTCATTTACGATCGCTTCTTTGTTGATCGCATAATTTGCGGCCTGACGGACGCGGACATCAGCAAAGGGGCCTTCCTTGGCATTCAGGATCAGGAACCAGACGTGTGGCCCCGCCTGCTCGTGAACCGTGTAGGTCTCACCCTGGAATTCGCTCAGAGCAACTGGAGGAACCTCAACCATCAGGTCGATGCCGCCAGCCAGCATTTCCGCAGTGCGCGTATTGGCGTCGGTGATCGGGCGGAAGACAACGGCCTGCAATTCGGGTGCGCCGTCCCAATAGTCCGCGTTGGCCTCTATGACCACTGCTTCGTTCGACCGCCACTCAGCGAACTTGAATGCGCCTGTACCTGACGGGTTGCGGCCGAATTCTGCCCCATGCTGCTCAACCGCGACCGGTGACACGATCAGGCCCGTTGGATAGGCCAGGTTCGACAAGAACGGGGCATAGGGCGCGTTTAAAGTAAAACGGACGGTCATGTCGTCCACGACCTCAACGTTCTCGACTGCCGAGAAGAAGAACGATAGCGGGAACGGACCAGTGTTGTGGTAGGGATGATTTTCGTCAAGCATCCGGTCAAAGTTGAACTTGACCGCATCAGCGTTGAAGGCGCTGCCATCATGGAAAATCACACCGTCGCGCAGGTTGAATGTGTAAACCGTGCCGTCTTCGCTGATGTCCCATGATGTTGCCAGCGAAGGCTCAACTTCAAGCGTGCCGTCCTTATAGCGCACCAGACCGTCATAGACATTCATCAGAATGCGGAAGTCGTTGACGGCTGTGACGGCAGCCGGATCAAGCGCCTTCGGCTCGGCGATCTGCCCAACGATCAGAACGTCAGACGGGGTTTGTGCGGACGCCATAAGTGGCGAAAGGACAAGTGCCGTCGCTGCTCCGGCAGCGAGCATTGCCCTGCGGGTTAATTTCAACAGTGTCATGAGCGGTCCTCCCTGACTATTTATCATGATGAATTGCATTCAGGCAAATTATCATGATAAATTCAAGAAAAATGTGATAGGGTAGTTGAATGACCTTCTCGATTCTTACTTTCGACAAGAAAACAGGCACTTTTGCCGCCGCAGCAGCCACAGGAAGTCTTTGTGTGGGGGGGTGGGTCCTGCGGGGCGACATCGAATCGGGACTTGTGGCATCGCAGGGAACAGCGCCCAGCACATTCTGGCGGGATGACGTGTTACGGGCCATGCATCAAGGACAGTCGGCACAGGAGGCTGTTGAGGCGGTAACCAAAAGCGATCCGGGGCGCGGGCATCGCCAGTTGATCGCGCTTGACCGTCAGGCCCGCGCCCACGGATTCACCGGGGCCGATAGCGTTGCCTATGCGAACCACATCACGGAACCAGGGATAGCCATCGCAGGAAACATGCTGGAAAGGCCAGAGGTGCTGGAGGCCATGTTGTCTGCTGCCCCAGCAGATGACCAGCCTCCGGATGACCGAATGCTTCGTGTTTTGACTGCCGCTAAACAGGCGGGGGGCGACAGCCGTGGCCTGTCATCCGCTGCGCTTTTGATTCTTACACCGGACCGCCCGCCGTTGGATTTGCGCATTGATTATAGCGAAGATCCTATCTCCGAATTAAAGGATTTGCGGCACAAGGCCCGGCAATCCCCCTATTTCGATTGGTTGGCCGAGGTTCCGGTTCATTTGGACAAAACGCGCGCGCCGAAGTAAGCGCTGCAGCGTCAAAGCACCGACCATCCTTTCGCCTTTCCCGTCGCCCCTGCGTCCCGTCAGCCGCCTTTTATTCCGCAATGAAACGTCGCATCAGATGAGCTTCCTGCGTGCGCATAAGCTCCTCTGCGATCTGCATGTGCGAGATCATAACGTCGCGGGCTTTTTCTGGCTCTGCGTTGCGCAAAGCCTCAACAAGTTGCAACTGATGCTCACGTCCCTTGCGCCAAAGCTCGACATTTGGAGGATCATAAAGCCTGCGATAGAGAGTCAGGTCCGTCAGAATCCGCGCCATGAACCCAATGACAAACCCAAGCAATCGGTTCCCAGCGAAATCTGACAAGCGGGCGTGAAAAACAAGCGAGGCTATGTGCTGCTCTTTCTCTTCTTCCGCTGATTTTGCCGGTTCTGGGTGGCGCTCGGCCAGATCTTGCAACTCATTCAACTGCTCCATGCTGAGTTTCCCGGCAAGAGTCGCCGCAAGTTCAGGTTCAAGTGCTTTTCGCATTTGGTAAATGTCGGCGATCGACAGATCCTGAAAGTAAAAATAATTGGCTAACAGGGAGCGCGCGCGCTCGGCAGAAACCTCACCGACAATGCTGCCACCGCCGGGGCCAGTCTTGGTCTCGATCAGGCCCTGCGCCTCAAGAATGCGAAGCGCCTCTCGGACAGTGCCCTTGGACACACCGAACTGTTCAATCATCGCGCTTTCATTGGGCAGTTTGTCACCTGCTTTCAGATCACGTTCGACCACCCATTGCTTAATTTCATCGGCAACCCGAACCGGTCGGGATCGTTTTGGCTTGGTCGATGGTGTGCCACTGCCGTCCATTCTGCACCTCAAATTTTATCATGATAAAATCATAGACACCTCAAGCACCGATGTGTAGAGAATAATTTATCATGATAAATAAGGGGTCAATATGAACTGGGGGCAGCGCGCACAAGACCGGTTGTCGGATATCGCCAGATGCAGCGTTGATGGAGAAGGCGTTACGCGGTTTCCCTTTACGTCCCAGCACGAGGCCGCGCTGGATGCCATTCGCTCATGGATGTCACAGGCTGGTCTACAAGTTCACATGGACGCAGCCGGCACACTCATCGGTCGCAAGGACGGTCCTGAAGGCGCGCCAACCTTCCTGATCGGGTCTCACCAAGATTCTGTGAGGAATGGTGGTGGATACGACGGGATCATGGGCGTTGTCCTAGGGTGCCTCGCGCTTGAGAAACTTGCGGCAGACGGAAACGAACTGCCCTTTTCAGTCGAAATCCTCGCCTTTGCCGACGAAGAAGGCGTCCGTTTCCCCACCGCTCTGATGGGTCCACGCGCGTTGGCGGGCACGTTTGATCCCGCTGTACTGGCAATGACTGATAGCGATGGGGTGTCGTTGCGAAACGCGCTGGCGGGCTTTGGTGGCGATCCGGATCGCGTCGCAGCACTGGCACGCGACCCGGCAAAGACATTGGGTTATCTGGAAATCCATATCGAACAAGGCCCGGTTCTGGAGGCGCAGGATACCGCGCTCGGTATCGTCACAGGCATCTGCGGGATCGAGCGGAACACAGTCACATTCACCGGCGATACGGGGCATGCCGGGACAGTTCCGATGGATAGCCGCCGTGATGCTCTGGTGGCCGCCTCGGATTTTATTTCAGCCATCCATGACGCGGCGAAAAAGGTCACCGATCTTCGCGCGACCATTGGTGCATTGTCCTTGCATCCTAACGTAGTGAACGCGATCCCACGCGCGGTTGAGTTGACCTTGGAGATCCGGGCGCTGAATGACACCGTCCGCGACGATTTCGCAAGATTGGCACGATCCCTGGGCGATAGCATTTCGGACGGGCGTCGCGTAGGGTTTTCGATGGAACGTACCTATGAACAACCCGCCGTACAATGTAATGGCGATTTGATTGACGCCCTGTCGACTGCTACCGGCGCAATCTGCCCAACCGCGCCACGCCTGCCGTCCGGTGCCACACATGACGCATCGGCCATGGCAGACCTCTGTCCGATCTCGATGCTGTTTGTCCGCTGCGAAGACGGGGTTAGCCACAAACCAGAAGAATTCGCCGCGAGCGACGACATGGATGCTGCAATTCAATCTATTGCGGCTTTCCTTGTGGCTTTGGAAGTTTGAAGCAGACTGCGATATTTCTAAAACAAGCGCGTATCACAACACTCTGTTCCACGAACTTATGATACACGACCTTAATCCACACGACGTCTTGCTCAAAGCCCAGAGTTCTGGGGAGAAAATTGCTAAGTATCAGATAGCTGCGTATGATGAGTTTGAACGACAGGTCTGGTGTAGATTTCCGACATTTCCAAAAGACACCGCTGCAGGTGCGAGCGAATGCTGGAAGAGCGATAGCTCCATCAGCAAAAGTCCGGAAAGTCCGCGATGCAGTCCTTGGTCCCGCCTGCAGCGAATGTCTCAAGAGAGCTCAATATGACAGATGCTACAAAAGTATTGCACGTCTGTTATTCTAAAAACTTAACGTCCGTCGTTTAGATTCGTGAGGCCAAAAATTTGAAACCCCCAGTTTACAATATTAGCCCGGACGATTTCTGGCGGGACCCTTATCCAGACCTCAAGACGCTTCGTCAAAATGCCCCAATCGCTTTTGTACCTCAGCTAGGGGCTACTTTGATCACGCGCCGCGACGATATTTTTGATGTTGAAAAGAAGATCGAATATTTTTCGTCATACCAACCTGATGGACTTATGGTTCAGTTAATGGGCCACAACATGATGCGCAAAGATGGTCCAGACCATATGGCAGAGCGAAAGACCATCTTCCCAGCGGTTTCTCCTAAGACTGTCAAAAATGTCTGGAAGACGGAATTTGAAGGGTTCACAGATTCTATTCTGGAAAATGTCAAACCAGAGGGGCGCGGGGATTTAGTGAATATCGCTAGGCAAATTTGTGGGGATGCTCTTCGGGTGATGACGGGGCTACGAAATATGACTTGGCAGGAAATTGACCGCACCAGTCAGGGTATGATCGATGGCTGTGCAAACTACGCTGGCGACAAACAGATCGAAGCACGGTGTAATGACTGTACCGCTTCTATAGACCGACATATTGACGAGATGGCTGAGGTTTTACGCAATTGCCCTGATACATCACTCTTATCAGTGCAGCTTGCGGCTGGAATGTCGATGGAACA
>Ga0255765_1006511_pt1 | contig 10602 bp, 2 predicted proteins | sample 041ome_8_FD_179965 | JGI IMG/M metagenome (GOLD analysis project Ga0255765, IMG submission 179965) | Coastal salt marsh microbial communities from the Groves Creek Marsh, Skidaway Island, Georgia - 041407BS metaG (version 2) | ecosystem: Environmental > Aquatic > Marine > Intertidal zone > Salt... | reverse complement strand
TCACGTCTGAAATCAACAGCGCACTCGCGATGGCGCCTTTTTCCACCACCCCTGGTCCTCGCGGAAGCTCGATTAGCGCGTCCGCGTTTCGCATGGAAAGTAAGCGGCTACTGATTTGCGCGCCAGTGGAGCGCGCGACGGGTAAGTTCCCCCGCGTCCAATCCAGTGTCGCGCGATGATACTCAGCGCGCTCTGGGTCGAGACGTAACGTCTCGTCTAATACGCAATGGATGCGCCGAAGTCCAGGTTCGCGAACTCCACCGAGCGCGCGAATGCACGGCGCGACGATGAGCGTAAACGTCACCGCCGCGCTGACGGGATTGCCCGGCAGTGCGAATACAAGAAGCGGCGGACCCGTCGCTCTGGGAATCGTCGCAAACATCGTTGGCTTCCCCGGTTTCATCGCCAAACGTCTAAAGTAAATCTTCCCACCGAGACTTTCGATCGTCTGTTTCACGAAATCTCTGTCGCCCACCGAGGCGCCGCCGGAGGTGATGAGCGCGTCGCACAAAGCGTCGGCGACGGCGATTTCGAACGCTGCTCTCGTCGCAGCCTCGTCGTCTCGCACTATATCGCGCGATATCACTTCTGCGCCCTCTTCACCGCACAGCGCTTCCAACATCGGACCGTTTGTGTCCACGACGCATCCGCGAACGGCGACGTCGCTCGCGCTCGCCGCCAACTCATCCCCCGTGCTCAAAACGCGCACGCGCGGCGGCTCGTACGTCTCGACGACATCCCGCGCGTACTTTAGCACGCCGACGTCGTACGCGCTCAACCGTTCGCCCTTCGCGATCAAAACTTCCCCTCGGCCTCGCACGTCGCTCCCGACGGCGCGCGTCCACTTTCCCGAGACGACGTCGCTCGAGTCCGCGCGCGCGCGTCCCGACGCCACCTCGCACGCCTCCACCGGCACGACGCAATCGCATCCTCGAGGCAACGCCGCGCCCGTGGTGACGTACGCGCACTCCATGGCGCCGAATTCGCGCCCTTCGTCGTCGCGCTTCGCCTTCGCCGGTCCCGCCCGCGACGCCTCGTCGTCGACGACGTCGAACGCCCATCGTCGCGTCGCCCCGCCGTCGCCGCGCGCCCGCATCGCCGCCGCGCTCGCGCGCGCGTTCAGCGCGTACCCATCCACGACGCTCGCCGCGAACGCGGGATGCGGCGTCGTCGCGCGCGCGTCCTCGGCCGACGCGCGGCGCGCGGCGCGCTCGACTCGAGTCGTCGTCGTCGTCGCGCGCGCGACGCGCGCGACGACGTCGAGCGCGATCGCCAGGGCGTCGTCGACGGGCGTCATCGCCATCGCGGTCGAGCGTCGGTCCCGAGGGCGTCGGCGCGTCAGCGCATCGCGCGTCGCGCTCCGTCGTCGCGAAGCCGTTGGACCGTCGAGCGACACGTCGCGACGCGCGCGCGACGCGCGAGCGGCGCGGACGCGCGCGGAGGTGCGCGAAAGACGCGCGCGAATCGATCGGTCGCGCGGAAACGCGACGCGCGGAAGCGCGACGCGCGGAAGCGCGATGCGCGATGCGCGACGCGCGATGCGCGCTGACGCGATGACGCGATGACGCGCGACCGACGACCGACGACTGACGACGCGACGACGGCGACGGCGACAGAGCGCGGTCGCGGACGCGCGATGCACGCCGCGACGCGCGCGATGGAGCGCGAAAACGATCGAGACATCGACCGCGTGAGCGAACGCGCGTCGGCGCTCAAGAGCATCACCATCGACATTCACGACGAAGTCGGCGCGCAGCGAAGAATGCTCGACGAACAGAGCGATGACTTCGCGCGCGCGCGAGACGCGCTGAGAGAGAGCGCGCGCGCGTTCGCCCAGGTCGTGGAGCAGGCGCGGAGGCAGGGATATTTTTGGCAAGTCGTGTGCTTCGTCTTCGTCTTCGTCTTCCTCGCGCGGTGGGCGTTCGCCTAGCGTCGCTCGCGCGCCGATCGCCGCCGTCGAGCGCGAGGTCGCGCGACGACGCCGCGCGACGAGGTCGCGGCGCGCGCGTTTAAGCGTTCAGAGTCGTGTAAAAGGCGTCGGATCGCGTCGCGACGCGTCCCTCCCTCCTTCCTTCCCTCCCTCCGCGCGTCGACGCCGATCCGAGCTCTAACCCTAGACTCGAGACTCTAGACTCGCCTTCGACGCCCGCTCGACCGACGTCCACGGCGCGATGCGACGGCGCGTCGGCAGGCGCGCGCGCGGCGCGTCCGGCGTCGGCGATGGGGACGCGCGAAGGCGAAGGCGAAGGCGAAGGCGAAGGCGAAGGCGAACTCGCGCGTCGTCGCGAGCGCGCGACGTCGCGCGTGGACGTCGCGGCGGACGGCGACGCGATGGATGCCATCGTTCGCGCGTTGACTCGACGAAGCGCGCGTGGACGAGACGAAGGCGACGACGACGCGGACGAAGAAGACGTGCGGGCGCTCGTGGGAGTGATTGAAAAGTATCGAGAACAGCCGACGGTGCTGGATCCGATGCTGGCGGGCGCGATCGAACCTTTGATGGACGCGGTGGCGCGAGCGTCGACGGAGGCGAACGCGAACGCGAACGCGAACGCGTGCTGCAGGGCGCTGGATGCGCTGTCGAGCGTGCGCGGATGGAAGACGTGCGTGCGGTTCTATCCGAACGCGGCGAAGTATTTAGAGCCGGCGGTGCGTTTGTTGCGGGAAGCGCGAGTGCGCGGAGACAATGCGTGGGAAACGCAACGCGTGCTCACGAGTTGGTTGTCGATTTTGGCGTTGGCGCCGTTTGACTTGGTGTCGATCGATAGCGCGATCGATTCGCATCCGTCGCGTTCGAAAATTCCGAGCGTCGTGAGTGATTTGATGCGCGAGTGCAAGCACTTCTTAGGCGATCCGTCCGCGGTGCGCGACGTGGCGGCGCAAACGCTCGCCAAGCTTCTCACGCGACCGGACATGAGTGAGGCGTTGCGCGAGTTCATGACCTGGTCGAGCGCGACGCTTCGTGGAGACGTCAATGATGAAAAGGAAAGCGAAATGATTTTCTTAGTACCGGGTGTACTGCGCGCGCTCGCGGCGATATATAAGATTGGATCTCGAGAGCAGTTGCTGCCGTACGCAGAGGGAAACTGGGACGACGCGCAGTATTGCTCGACGCGGCTAAACTTGGCGAAACGCTCGACTATGGTGAGACAACTGAGTATCAAGCTCGCCAGTCGCGTGGGTTTGGTTTTTATGAAACCTCGAGTGGTGTCATGGCGATATGATCGCGGTGCGCGATGTTTGCAAGATAACTTGAGCGGGGCGACGCAAAAGCCGCCGACGAAGCGACGCACCACGACGGCGGACGAAGATGATAAATGCGATGTGCACGTGGCTGTTGATGATATTGTAGAAATGTGTCTTGTCGGGTTGCGAGATTCGGAGACCGTCGTGCGCTGGACATCGGCGAAAGCGTTGGGGAGAATTAGCTCTCGACTCCCGCGTGATTTTGGTGACGAAGTCGTTGGAGCGGTTTTGGCGTGCTTATCGGTGATCGAAAGCGATTCAACTTGGCACGGCGCGTGTTTAGCTCTGGCTGAGCTCGCTCGGCGTGGATTGCTGTTACCGAATAGATTGGTGGAGGCCGTACCGCGATGCATGGACGCTCTCATCTACGATGTTCGACGAGGAGCGCACTCAATCGGCGCGCACGTGCGAGATGCGGCAGCATATGTATGCTGGGCGTTTGCGCGCGCATATGAGCCGGGCGTTTTCGAACCCTTTGTCGATCAACTCGCGCCGAGGCTTCTCATGATATCGTGTTTTGATCGTGAAGTTAATTGTCGCCGAGCCGCATCCGCTGCCTTTCAAGAAGCCGTCGGACGGCTCGGCAAGTTTCCTCACGGCATCGACATTGTCACCGTGGCGGATTACTTTTCGCTTGGATCACGAACCCGAGCTGCGTTGACGGTGGCACCGTTCATCTGTCAGTTTGAAGAATATAGGCGTTCGTTACTCGAGCACGTGTTGGACACCAAGCTCACGCACTGGGAATTTGCCACGCGGCAACTAGCGACAAAAACAATCAGAGCTCTGGGTGATTTAGACCCGCAGTGGATCGTCGACGTAGGTATAAAAACAGTTCTATCGCGTGCGACGAGTTCCGACTTGTCGACACGCCACGGCGCTGTGCTTTCGATTGGTGAGATGTTACTCGTGTCACAGCGTGCAAAAACAAAACTCGAAGACGATTGCTTCGAACGAGTCGCCGATTTAGTTCAAAGTATGGAAAGGGAGAAGATGTACAAAGGAAAAGGCGGCGAATTAATGCGTGGCGCGACGTGCAGGCTCATTGAGTGCGTGTTTTTGTGCTGCGACGAGAGTCACCAGATTGACTCGAAGGCAACAGATGCCTTTGTCCACTTTGCGGAGGAGAGTCTGCAGTGCTGTAGCGCAGACGTACAGGATACCGCATCAGACGCCATCGCCGCATTTACAGAGACGAATTACGCTTCGGGTGAATCTCACCGCGCTCATGACTTGCTATTGAGGCACGCTGAAATCGTCGTCAACGATCTCGTAGGTGTCGTGCGGCGTGGATCGGCGCTCGTATTAGGTGGATTTCCTGTGACAAGTCTTCTCGTCGCGAAAAGTAGTGAAGATAAAAGTGCAACTCTGCGCGCGGTCGTCACGGCGCTGTCGGCAGCCACGAAACCGGAAGAACATGTAGAAGTGAGGGACGCCGAGACGCGTGTGAACGCAACAATCAGTCTCTCGGAGCTGAGTGTGAAATTAATGTGTGCAGCATCAGAGTGCCATGATATCGATGACGACGACATCGCCTTTGTATCAGACACTGCGATTGCCACTTTGCTCGGATGTTTGTGCGACTACAGCGTAGACAACCGTGGCGACGTCGGCTCGTGGGTGCGAGAATCGGCGATGAAATGCTTCCCCGTGCTTGTCGCCGCTTTGCAAACGCGCAATGCTTTAACGGCAGATCAGTCGCAAAACATCATGGCAGCACTTCTCAAGCAAGCGTTCGAAAAAATCGATCGCATTCGATGTCAAGCGCTTGTGACGCTCGTGCAGCTCGTGCGCGGTGGTGACGCGATTCGAGTCGGAATGCGAGTGCAAGCCAAACTAACGCTACACGCGCTCTCTGGTGTGCCAGACTACGATGTTTTACAACGTTGCTTGCCAGCGACTGTCGAAACGGCGCTAGATGCTTCTAATGTCTCGACAATTTTCGCGACGTTAACTCCCATTCTCGGCGCAGAGGCGTACGTCAAAGCCGCCTTGAGCGGATGGTTTTTGAGTTGCGGAAGTGTTGGCGACAGTCTGGTGCGCTTTTCGACCGATGCGTTGTTACGAGCGATTAAGGAGTTTCAGGACCTTCCAGATATTGTTGTGGCGTCGATTATACAAGGTCTGTGTGAAAACAAACACGTCGATCGCGTTACGGTACCGACTTTACGAGTGTGCGATGCCCTTATTTCGCACGGCGCGTTGGATCAGGCACACACGCACGCGATTCAACTCGTCGAAGCTATTCGTTGCGAGTGTTTCTCGAGCAGAGATATTTCGAAGCTCGTCACTGGGAGCGCATGCCTGGCTCACTTCGTCGGTGCTGCTGATAGCGTCGTTCACGAATCAGCATCGATGGGGTTACTTGCACTCATGGCGAACCGCTTCCCTCGCGTACGTTGCGCAGCGGCGGAGCATTTATACATTGCCCTCCTGGCTGTCGCCGAACCGAGTCGGGAAACCGCAAACGCAACTGAAACCCTGTCGTTGAATTCGTGGGACGCACCACCGAGTATCATGAAAGAAACGCGCAAAACAATTTATAGTTTACTAGGACTAGATCTCCCGGCTTTCATGCTTAAAGCTTCGGGAAAACTTCCGGACCAACGAGCGGATGAAAGAGAGAACTCGACGTATGCGTCGCTCGTTGGAGATACCGGTTATTAGGCGATTGCTTTTTCAGCGCACGCGATTGTTCTACAAGTTATCTAGGTAATGTATATTAAAACTAAACGCGCTTCAAGAACTTTGCAAAGTCACCAAAACGACTGCGAAATCATCGCCGAGACGAATCGGTTTGTGCACGGCGTCGACGTATTCGTCCGTTGAATTTTCGTCGAGCCAACTGCCTTTTATCGTTTCAACCCAAGACTGACGGAGCATACCCCTTTGCGCCTTCGCGGCGACAGCACTTACTCGAGATAGCCAATCTGATGGCGGAAGTGGTGCCGACGAAGCACCCACGCCAGCCTTCACCGCGCGGCGCGTAGCAAATATGAGCTGTTGATTCACGTCAATTGCGAAAGCTCTCGCGCAAACGGCCTCAAGCGTCGTAGTCAACATCCCAATGTTAGACATGCTCAAAAGTGGCTTGTTGTGAGTTGGCCCGGGCGCTTGTTTGAACTTCGGTAGTTTCTCGTCGTTTTGATTCTCTTCAAGAGTCGGTGCTGATGCAATATTGCCTGATTCTGACAGTCTTTGCAAGACGCCCGAGCCACTCTCGCTCGCTTGTCCCAAAAGGAAAGATTCAACCATTTGTTTGAACGCAATCATATCTTCTTCGTACTCCGAATCACTATCTCCGTCAACATACGAACTGCGGGATGAACTAGCGTCAAAGGGTGCATCCAAAGCAGGCAAAAGGCAGTCAATCCCGAGCTGTTCAGCGTCGAGATTGTTCAGGAGTGAAGCGTACACTGCGAGCCTCGGCTGCATAAACAAGTTGAGTTTTCTGCGGATTTGTCGGCAAGCATCCACGATGTCTAAATGTTCAATCTCATCAGAAACAATCACCATGTGATTATGAATGAGACCAACCGAATTGAGATGTCTCAACTGACTGACAACGTCGTTGACTCTCTGCGCACTGACGACTTGTATCTCTTTATGAATGGCTCGCACCAACGCCTGCACAATCTTTATCAGCGGCGACTTAGCCGTACACAACAAAATACACACACTTGAACGATGTTCGCTCCGTGTTTGCGACCTTGAATCGCGATCTTCATCCAATCCAACCGGCGGTACGAGTTGGATTGCGTCAATTTCCTCAAAAGAGCGCATCATCAGCGACGCGTCGGAGACTTGAATGACTCGTACGGTGTTGTCGATGCCCTTAAACTGGTATATTCCTAGATCGTGACAAAACTCAACCACATAATCGTTTTGGATGGCCGATTTCAAGGTTTCATAATCGGTTAAAATTTGCCCACCTCTGGCGCTGCGTGCAATCCTCGACGCAAAATTCAAGATTGCACCGAAATACTCGGAGCGTCCGGTGCGGATACATGGTCTGATATCGGCACACTTACCAGAACATACACCCATCCCCACGCGGAGTCCCATGAAAACGTCGCGTCTCCCATTACGCATACGTCTCGCGCTCCGATGCGTCAAAAGACGCTTCGGCCAGTCGAGCTTCATGAACGCACTTTGAGCAAGAAGAGCCCAATTGTACGCATCATTGGGTGAGTGGAAAGCGAGCAAAAATTCGCCATTTGATTCTCTTGACTCGTAACCGTTAAAAACTGGTAGCGTGGCGCGAACAGCCGCATTTAGAAGACCCACGGAGTCTTCCATCACATCCTTCAACGCCACGCTGAGTTCCTTCAAACCTTCGATGTACGTGAAAACGATGGTGACTTTCATATCGTTCAGTCCTGGCGAATCGTAATAAGATGGCTCCAATTGCCGTACAGTGCGCAGATTAGAGAATAACGCCAAACGAGTTGCGAGCGACTTCGGCACGGCTTGCACGAGCTCAGACTGGAATAGACTCGTCTGGTGCATTTTATCGTAAGCCACCTTCTTTATGATCGAGACTTTCGCGTTTTGCGCGTAGCGGTACGCCGGGTTCACTTCCAACGAGCCTTCCTCTGTCGATGTTTCAGAATCGGATTCACGCCATCTTAGTCTTGTACTATCCGTGTTCAACGCAAACATGACGTCTTCAGTAGGCGCTGACGAGTCGTCCAGCCCAGCCTTGCCGTCAACTTGCACGGTTCTCTCGTCGACAGCCTCCGTCAAATCCAGCTCTTTGGCGTTCAACCCCATTTGATGGCGTCCCATGTGAAGTGCATGGAAAGCTCGGGACGTTTCTTTGATCTCTCCTAGGATCGCCGCCATTGTTTCCCCTGAAATCACAGTCTGACCACCAGTGGCACAATCGGAGACGGCGCTGGCAATCGTCACGGCTCCCTTGTAGTACTCTCGTCGTCGCGTCGTCGGATGCATTCTGCTCTGACAGAATCCGGTATGCATGCCGATACGTACGCGAGGACCGTGAATTTTAGGAATTTCACTCAAGGGACTAGCTTTCGCCCCGAGAGGAACTCTAAATGCACTCATCTGTTCTCTACCAGCGTGATGACTCACGTCGCCTTCGTCGTACACGGTGTCTTCTTGAATCACTCTACGACTTGAAACGGCGTTGAGCAAAAGTTCCTTCGCCTTAAAGTTGCGACCTTGTGTAGCCTGCTCGAAGATTTCTGCGTCGTACGCGTCGTAGACGTCGTGACACACTCTAATAAGCGGTGAGTCCCAGGCGTAGTTTTGCATGCGCTCTTGAACCAGCATCGCGAACTTGAGCGCATCTCCTGCAGAGTGGAACGCGATGACAAAACTATCTCCTTCCGTCAAAACCTCATAACCAAACGTTTGATGAATCGCCGTCCGCATGATTTTGTCGTGGATTGCAAGAGCTCGATTCATGTGAACCGAAGCTTTTTGCCAAAGCTGCGTCGAAGCTTGGACGTCTGTGACGACGATCGTGACTTCCGCATCGTTTGGAGGATGCGAACGCTTGTATTGATTCAAAATTGTCTGGACAAATAAACTTTTCATCAGTGCCCCTCCAAAGAATGCGAACATCGCAAACGTCAATAAACCAAGGCCAACAGACAGGGCTATTATCAGTGCACTCACACTCAACCCAGCCGACGACTGCGCATTTTGTGGATCCAGAATGGAGACGCCGTCGCACGTCACGCTTCGCAAATTCGATAAAAATGTCTGCAGCACAGCCGGTGATGAGGCAAACGATGGTGTCACACCAGCTTCTGTAATAACACCTTGTACATCGGTATCGGACGCCATCCATTCTAACATGCCGAGCATGGAGTTGAGTGCCTGGCGCATTGCCCCCACACACTCTGCACCGCTATTGGCTGGTTTGTAATACACATCCATTTGGGTAGCCGCGAGATTACTCAACGCACCCGACGACGACAGATAAGGTTTAAAAACATTCACCACGTCTCCAGGAAGAAACGCGATCGAGCGCGGAGTTTCAACGACAAAAGCAGCGACTTCAGAATATGACAACCCACGAAAGCTTGGTGTAGCCAACGTAAATGAAGCGTTTGCAGCGACCAGTTGTGAAAGGTAAGTGCGATAGAATGCATTCGCTTCAGGATTGAGAATGCCAGCCAAGACGATTGGTGCCGTTACCCCGGTTAAAAACGTGTTCAAGCGCACTATTTCGGGATGCCCCCACGTCGTGGCGTCGCCGCTTAAAATTGCCGCGACGGCCACAGAGTCGAGCGCCAGAGTCGTCCCTGTCGTTCCTAGTTGAAGAACACCATTATTTAGCCCCATTCGTGCCTCAATCGAGAACAACGGTAGCCTTGATAGAGCGGCGAGAGGAGTGCCTACCAAATCAATCCCAATCGCCATACCGTTATCGGCTATGATATTTGCCAGTGCGCCCTCCGCAGTAGTCAGTTCTCTAATGGCGAGCGTTGAGCTCGAATTGTACGCTTCGTACAGCGCGCGTAACGAGTACAGAAGCCTGTTGAGTGTGACTGGAGCGGTGACTCCGACCTGTATAGCCTGTACAGCGGTTGATGTCGTCAGAGCCGCGACGCGAGTCCCTTGACAATAGACATCCGCGATGAGTCTTGCGGACACGAGCGCGCCTATTTCGTCGTGCACCGCAGCAAAGCCATGTTGTTCGGCGATTCGCGACGATTGCGCGCTTGTGAGAAACCAGTTCCAGAACGCCACTGTCTGCTTCACGTTTTCACAAGACGCCCCGGCTCGTAATCGATCGCTGTCCGTGAAGCCAACCATACCAGTCCGCAATACGACGTACGAGTACGTCGTGAACGGCCAAGCTAAAGAGTTTGTGAGCACTGGGGCGATGGTGGCCGTCAGGCGCACCGGGTTGTCGCCGTTGTTGCCAAATTGCAATCCTCGCGTCTTCACGGCTTGCGCAATCGACGCCGAGTTCGGGAGCACCGCTGTTGAGGTGCCTGCGTGGACGTAACCAGCGATGGATGCGTTCACCGCGTTCGCGTCAGCCAAAACGGCGTAGCCTAGCGAGAAATTTGTCGCCTTGACGTACGACGTGACACCGATCCCTTGAGATCTCGCCGCGTAACTCGACAACACCGCGGACCAGTTGGGTAACTTTGACGTCCCCACCCCGCTCGCGAAAGGTGAACTCATCGTCGATAACGCACTTGTCCAAGCCTCCGTCGTCCCAGAACTGTCTTGACGCACCACTATTTTGATCAACTCGTTCGGAAGCGTCATCGTTGGATTCAACGCCGTTATCGCGGCGTCGTTCCAACGCGTGATATTTCCCAAAAACACCCCCAACAAGGCGTTGGCGTCGAATTTAAGCACCGTCGCCGT
>Ga0255765_1006509_pt1 | contig 10603 bp, 6 predicted proteins | sample 041ome_8_FD_179965 | JGI IMG/M metagenome (GOLD analysis project Ga0255765, IMG submission 179965) | Coastal salt marsh microbial communities from the Groves Creek Marsh, Skidaway Island, Georgia - 041407BS metaG (version 2) | ecosystem: Environmental > Aquatic > Marine > Intertidal zone > Salt... | reverse complement strand
ACTCCGAGGCGAACATCAAACGCTTACGCCCAATTGAACGATTCTTCCGAAACCAGTTCTACGCGTTCATAAGTTACCGTCCAGTTTGTTATATTGCCATAGCTGCCTTCTTAACGTTGCTAGGAGTTTCGTTAAAACTCGCGCTCGAACTCGAAACGCCCGCGCAGCAAGAGCAGTGGTACCCGACGGCGCATTTGATGCAAGCGTACGCGAACGATCGCACGCGCTTTTCGGTTTCCGCGGATGACCGAGTCGTACCTTTGGATATCTGCTTTGGCGTTTACGGTATGGATACGTCGAGAGCGAACCATTGGGACATCGAACAGCTTGGCAAGTTGCAACTAGACGAAACGTTTGATATCACTCTGCCGGCTTCGCAGCTTCACTTCTTACACGCGTGCGAGGCTTTGCGAATCGCACCATGCGACGCGAGCGGATGTCAAGATGGCCTGTTAGTCATGTCTCGACCAGTTATGTCGTCGTCAGACGATGCTGATACCGAGGGAGAAGAAGTGGATGCCACGCAAAAGAGCCTCGACGAACAAACTGCCAGCGGCGTGAGTTGTTTCATGGAATCGTTCAAAACGTACATCGAAGACGAACGCAATCTCGTGTTTCCAATCGAAGATAAGACGACATTTCTCGAAGAATTGTGGCGTTTTCGAGCAGATCCTCGGTTTTACGTTTTCAAAAACTCGATCGGTTTCTTACCGTACGATGAAACGAAACCAATCGTCCCCGGCGAGAACGAACTCGACATCTTCTTCGTCAAAGTGACCGTGCAAACCACGTTGAAGTACCCGACGACTGCGAAGGTTGCTCGACCCGTGTTTCGAGTCTGGGAGGCGTGGGTGAAAACAATGAACGAGGAAGCTCCGCCTGGAATGCAAAACGCCATACAAACCGCTTACACTACGTGGACGTGGATGGTCACGCAAGAAGCGTTGGTCCGCAACACTTTCCAAGGCGTCACAATCTGTTTCGTCATGGCATATCTCGTTCTCGTCCTTTCCACCATGAACTTTCTCACGGGCGCAATTGCAACCGTCACCATCGCCGGCGTCGTCGTTACCGTCATGGGCGTCGGCGTTCGAGGGTTCATGGGATGGGATTTAGGCATTGGCGAATCCATCGCCGCGGTGATTTTGATTGGCTTATCGGTCGATTATTGCGTGCATTTAGCCAACGCGTACACTGAAGCACCCGAGCTGTTTGCAAAAACTCGAGGCGAGAAAACGCGAAGAGCGTTGATGATTATGGGCGTCAGCGTCACGGCTTCGGCGATGACTACCGTCATTTCCGGGTCGATGTTGTGGTTGTGCGTGTTGAAATTTTTCTCGAAGTTTGCGTTTTTAATCACCATGACGATTACGAGCAGTTATTTGTGGTCGATTTTGTTCTTGCCGGCGGCGTTGATTTGCTTCGGACCAGAAGGCGACAGATGGAGTTTAGAACCCGCTGTGAAGAAGTTGAAAAGATGTTGGTCGAGAAGAGTAAAGGGAGGAAACGTTCAGGCGATGGCGGCGTAGGTGTAAAATTTTTAGAGGAGGTTGAGGAGGAAATTAGAAAAAAAAATGGAAAGTCATAGCAGCGAAATCTATTCGGCAAAGTGCGCACGCAGAAGAGTAGACATAATGAAGAAAGCTTTTGTTGAAGAGCTATTAGCAATTGTTATGTGTATGTTATTTAATATTAGATTAATATTACAAAGGTATAAATGAATGATTTAGTCGTATACAAGCGAGATTGTTTCGCAATTTACATCAACTCTCGATCGAGACTTCGCTTGGCAGCACCGAGTTGGTTTTCTTCCCCTTCTTCGCGATTCGTATTCGTGGTCTTCTCTTGCTGCTTGTTCGTTTCCACGTAAAAGCTTGAGTCGGGCGAAACGCCGTCCACATTCGCCGCGTTCTCGCGAATATTTTCAGAAGGGTGTCGCTTATCTTCCGTCATCAGGCCACCTCTTCCGCCGTCGTTTCGTTCCGACTTGTCGTCTTTATCTTCTTTCTCGCTGAGCGTTTGCAACGTCTCTTCGTTCGTTTTATCCGACTTTCCGTTGGACAGGCCGTGCGAATCGTCGTAACAGTTGTTGTTCACATCCTCTGAAGTCGTCTTTTTAGTGTCACCCGCCGCGGCGTTTGAATGCGACAAAGTCGCACCAATCTTCTTCTTCGCCGAACTCTTGTTGTTATTTTGTTCTTTCTCGTCGCTATCCTTGTTCGTCGGTTGCGAAGAGAAATGTAAAGCTCTCTTCAACGTCGAGTTTTCCAACTCGGACGCTCTGAGCAATCGTTCTAAATCCGAAACGCGTCGTTCTAAGAGCGACATCTCGCCTCCTCCGCTATTCTTACCGCTTTCGTTGGTGTTCTCGTCCTTACTCTTCGCGTTGACAACGTTGTCATCGTTTGCCGCTTTTTCGTTCGTAGCAAATAACATCTTTCTCGTCGTGTTTGCCACGTTTTCTTCTCCCTCTTCTTCTTCTTTTTCTTCTCGTGGGTTCGCCTTTGACGAATGGGATACAAACTTCTTCTCCAACTGCTCTAATCTTTTCAACACCGCTTCGATGGAGGACGACGATCCTTGTTCTTTGTCACCGGTAATACTGTTCTTATTCGAACCATTCGAAGGATAATGGTGATGATGATGAATAATCGTCGTACCCGAAGTTGGAGCGCCAACGGCGTTCGCTTGAGTCGTCGCCGGCAAGTTGGACACCGCGGTGGCAATATCGTGCGCGTTGTTCGCTTGCTGCGCGTAGCTTTTGTTCTTGTTTGGCGGGGAGACGCCGACACCCAAGCCACTCAAGCGACGCTGGTGGTGCTGCTGATGTTGTTGCGGGGTGATGATTTCGTTGTTGTTGTTATTGTTCGTGTCTAAGTGATCGAGCGCCGCCCAGAGGGAAAGATCGTCGGTCCAATCGCCGCTTCCGTTGTTAGTACCCGCCTCTACGGCAATATCAAACTGGTGGGCGTCAATCATGCTGCTGTTCTTGTTCATCTTTTGCTTGTTGTTGTTAATGTCGTTCTCGTGTTGGCGTTGCTGTCGTTTTCGTTTGGTTGGATTCGCATACATGGCGGCGTGGTTCAAATCTTTGCCAAACGAAGGCAAAGGCCCGTTGTTATAGAAAAGATTGTTGTTGTCGTTGAACTCGTAACCGTGATTTCCTTCGCCCTCTTCGCCGTCGTCGTCTTCAAACTCGCCGCCCGAATCGTCCCCGTTGCGATCGTCGTTTTCCTCTTCTTGATCTTCGTCGTCCTCTCCTTCTTCCTCCATGGCACCTCCGCTGTGATCCAACAACTCGTCCGCGTTCGTGTGCATCATCATTCGTTGCTGATCTCGCGCGTCCTCGTCCTCTTCATCCTCCTTTTCATCCTCCTCCGCGACACCCTCTCCGAAATCCGCCTCTTCCTTAGAAGGTGAAGAGTTCCTAAACCTCTTTTCCATCTCCTCCCTAACTTTCGTCCGTTCTTTCAGCCCAACTCCTTCCAACTCCTCCCAATCGTCCTCTTCCAACCCGCACCCGACCGCTATCCTCTCGATCGGCTGCCCGAACGACACGTGTAAAGGAACGTTCGACTTGTGTTTATACCCGTACACCAACCGATCTAAACTATCGTTGATGTAATGCGACACCGCGACTGATTTCTGCCTATTCGACGATCCGCTGAAAATTTTCTCCGCGTCGAATAAACTCTCGTATTTAATGTACATCGAAGAGACAGCTGCTTCCTCTCGCGTCTCCTCTTTTCCACCTTTATTCATCTCGTTTACGTTTACGTCGTTCTTCGTCTTTGTCTTAAAACCATCCTCCTCTGTTTCCTCCTCCTCGTCTTTCTCGTCTGCTTCTCCACTTTTGTCCTCCTCCTCCTCTTTGTCCGTCTTTCTCTTCTTCTTCGTAAACGTCGTCGTCGTTGTTACATTTTCTTCTCCCTCTCCTCGTGTCGTTGGGTTTTGAAAAGCTTCCTCGTCGCTTCTGTATCTGCTGTTGGAATCTCCCAACCCGCCGCCTTTATCGTCGGTGGAGGCGTTCGAGGTCGTCGACGCGGGTCCTCCTTTATCTGCGATCATTGTCTTCGCGTTGTTGTCGTCCTCTCTTCTTCTTTGTTGTTGTTCGCGCGTTGTTAAAGTCGTCTCCGAGACCATCATTTTGCTTCTGCGCTCTCTACCCTCACCCAAAACGACCGACGGATGGGGAAAGATTTTTACTCTCTTCTCTGCAAAAGTAAATGTACTGCTCTCTCTTTCTCTTTTGTCCGTGCACTTCTTTACGCGCAGACTTCTCTCTCTGGAGATGATGATGATACAGTGCGCCGCGCTTGTGCGTTTTGTGTATTATATATCTCCTCAGCTCTTCTTCTCTTCAAACGTATTATTATTACTCTGAAAGAACCAAACCGCTTTACCGCTTTTTTCAACAACAAAAGTGTTGTTGCCCTTTTTTTCTCTCGGAATGAATTTTAAGCAGTCGAAACGGATGCGAATTCGCGGTTCAAATTTAGTCTCGGAGGATTTCGTTCGACCGTGTGTGAGTGAGTGAAAAACTGCCAGACGACCAAAAAAATTTGGCGGGGTTGCTGAAATTTTTTTGTTTTGTGTCTCGTGTTTTTTTTCTTCTTTTTTTCTCTTGTGGGGCAGCTTGATTTTATTTGAGAGAAAACGAAAGACGGCCGCCACTTTTTCTACCACGTAAAACCAGAGAAGAGGAAACACGCACACACGACGACTATCACAACAAGATGGGAGGCGGGAAAAAGAACAAAGTCAACGGCACGGGGAAAGTCCTCGCGAAATCAAAGCTGAAGATGAAAAAAGGCAACCTAGGAAAAAGCCGCAATTCGTCTTCAAACGCATCGCGATACGTGACCAGGAACGAAGCGCTGAACAAACTGCAGCTGAAATTGAGCGATTTTCGCCGACTGTGCATTCTCAAAGGAATACATCCCAGAGAACCGAAGAAGAAAGTCAAAGGCCAAGGGAAAACGTATTACCACGCGAAAGATATCGCGTTTTTACTCCACGAACCGCTGATGAAAACCTTTCGAGAGTTACGCGCGCACGAGAGGAAGATTAAGAAAGCGAAGGCGAAGAAACACTTCAACCAAGTGGACCGGTTGCGAGAACACAAACCGATGTATACGCTGGACCATTTAGTGAAGGAACGGTACCCGACGTTTCTCGACGCCTTGAGAGATTTGGACGATTGTTTAACGTTAGTGCACTTGTTTGCGTTGTTACCCGCGGCGAAAAGGCACGGGATTCCGCAAGATATCGTCGCGAAATCGAGGGAGTTGAGCTTGGAGTTTCAATCGTACGTGACGAGAAAACGCGCTTTGAGGAAAGTTTTCATTTCCGTGAAGGGCATTTATTACGAAGCTGAAATTCGAGGCGAACCGGTCGTGTGGTTAGTGTCGCACAACATGCAGCAAACGTTACCGGAAGACGTGGATTATCGCGTGATGTTGACGTTTTTGGAGTTTTACATCTCGATGACGACGTTCGTCAATCATCAGTTGTACCACGAGGACAATTTGAGGTACCCGCCAGTCTTGGACGTGGCTTTAGAGGATGCCGCGACTGGTGCGGTAGCAATCGTGCACGAACTGAAGAAAAAGATAGAAAACGCCACTTTAGTCGCGCAGGCGAGGGAAAACGCCGCAAAAGCGAAAGCAGACGACGACGTAAACGACGACGAAGAGAAACCGAAAAAGAGAAAGAAAACGTTAGCGGAGAAACTGAAAGAAATCGCGCAGTTTGAAGACGGCGAAGATGAGGACGATATCGCGGAAAGAGAAGCGGCTGAACGCGAGCGCGAGCGCGAAAACGAACAGTTACGAATGGAGGAAAACATCGAGATGATGACCACCGGCGACGAAGCCGACGCGCAAATGGCGACAACCATCACGGACGAAGAACGAAACGCAAACTTGTCCGATCGCGAGTTGTTAATTTTAGACCGAAAACGACGCGCGAATTTGTTCAACGGTTTGACTTTTCTCATCAAACGCGAGTGTCCTCGCGAAGCGATGGTGTTCATCGTAAAGTCCTTCGGCGGCGAAGTGTGTTGGGAAGGCGAAGGCTCGCCCATCGACGTCGACGAGGAGAAGGATAAAATCACGCACGTCATCATGGACCGCCCGTTGCCGAACGACCAAAAGCCAGCCGCGGAAATCTCTCGTGAGTTTGTCGTTCCGCAGTGGGTGTGCGATTGCGCCAACTATAGAATCTTAATCCCTACGGAAAAATATTTCCCCGGGAAGAAACCGCCGCCGCACTTATCGCCGTTCGTCGACCCGGAAGAGGAAGGGTATTACCCGGAATACTTGCTGGAGTTGATGAAGTTGCAACACGACTTTGGCGTTCCAGGGAGAAAGAAGTTACCGTCCTCGGCGTCTGGAACGGACAAGAAAAAGCCGAAGAAAACCGAAGAAGAGGAAGAAGAAGAGACGCACAGAAAAGAACTCGAGAAGGAAATCAAAGGCGTGCCGTATTCAAAGTCGTTGGAGAACGAGAAGATCGACGACGATTCGGACGATTCGGATTCGGATTCGGACTCCTATCCGGGCGAGGAAGGCGAATCGGAAGATTCCGACCCGGACGAGTCTTCCTCCGACGAAGATGACGACGACGAGACCGGCGAAAAGAGAGTGAAATCGAAACTCACGCCGGAAATGGCCATGAGAGAAAAAGACAAGATTGTTCGCGAACGCGTCCAAAAAGGAGGCGAAGAAGCCGAGTTGGACCACTTGAGATCTGCTTTACTTCCGAGAAAGAAGAGAGAGTTGTATAAAGCCATGCAAATTGGTCTCGCGAAGAAAGAGAAACGCGCGGAAGAGTTGAGGAAACGCGCGGCAGAGTTGAAACAAATGGCGAGAGATAAAGGCGGAAACAAACGAGTCAAAACGACCAAAGGCGCCGGGGCCGCCGGCGGCGCGAAGAAAAAACAAAAGAAGAAGTAAACGATGATGATGCGTGTTACTCTTTTAATTAATTAGTATGTAATGAGGTATAATATATATATCAACTTATGTATGTGTGTGTTCTAGAATAATAACTTTTTTATACGAGCTTAATCACCCCCATCTCCGCCGAGTCTCCTCTTCTCTTCAACGTTCTCACGATTCTAGTGTACCCGCCGTTTCTATCGCCGTATCTCGCAGGCGCTTTTTCAAACAACGCATCCACAACTTCCTTATCGTAAATGTACCCCAACGCGGCTCTCTTCTTGTGTTCGCCGCCGTCTTTCGCCAACTGAATCATGTGTTCGATTGGTTTTCTCACCGCTTTCGCTCTCGCCATGGTGCACGTCACCGAACCGTGTCTCAGAACTTCCGTGGTTAAGTTTCGGAGCAACGCTTTGCGTTGGTCCGCCGGGAGGTTCAGTTTCGGTGATTTCTTGCCGTGACGCATCATGGTTACCACCGAACCGTTGGTCGTTTTGAACAAATCGTTTTGGTTGCCTATCGTGTCAAAGAGGTTATTTATTAGTATTTTAAGGAAAAGAGAGACCAGAGGTTTCAGATAGGGCCGGCGACAACGAGGTGAAGCAAAAGCGCGCGCATGAATACCACGCTCATCTCTCGCATATCCTCGACGAACGAGCACACGATGGGTAAGTATTCTCCTCCGTGCGATTCTGTTCCGCGTAAAATATCGCTCCGAGACCCCTCTCGATTTTCGCGTTTCAAAGTAAAAGACGCGTTTCCGCGCGCGCTTTAGTAAATCTCTCATCAAAATCGCTCGCCATTTCCGAGAGGCAGAGGCAGAATGCGAAGAAAAAAAACACATCGTCGCGAAACAAGAAAACGTACCGCTACTGGAGGAACCAAACATGGTTCGCGCGTTCGCCAAAGAGGACGAACTCGTCGCGCACAAAAAACTCGCGCTCATGATGTGTGCTAACTATTTGTGTCTATAAAATGTCGCGACAACAATGTTGTTGTTGTTATGTTTGTCTCTCGCGTTGTTTACGCGTGTGAGAATTTGTGTGGCTTTTTTTGCCCTCTTTTCAGGTTTTCTTTGCCTCGAATTTTGCCCCAAAAGATAAGAGAAAAACGCCTCGCGAGAGATGACGACGATGACGACGATGTCTTCTCGAACGACGACGACGACGACGAGTTCGGATGTGTCGTCCTCGAAATCACACACCAGAAGACACCAATCATCACTGCGTGCTACTAATAATTATAACAGTAGCAGTAATACTAGTAAGCGTCGTAATAGAAGTCATCAAAAATTGAAACGTAGTGTACTAATAAAAGCGGCGATAACGGAGAACGAGAATGACATCGTCGCGCGAAGTAATGTAAACGATTCAGACGGAAAGAAGAACAAAAATAAAGCCATCGTGGTTGGCGCGGGCGTTGGAGGCTTAGGCATGGCCTCTCGCCTCGCTTTTAACGGGTATAAAGTGACGATTTTAGAGCAAAACGATTCCGTCGGCGGCCGATGTCGATCCGAACAGTTCGACTCGGAATTTAGATTCGATACCGGACCGTCCTTGTTGCTCTTGCCGGATCGATATCGCGAACAGTTTACCGCGGTCGGGGAGACGTTTGAAACGTACGTATCGATTGAACGGTGCGACCCGGCGTACAGAGCACACTTTGGGGATCACACGACGTTGGATTTATTGTACGACGCGGAAAAAATGAGGAAACAGTTAGACGACGTGGAGGAAGGCGCCGGCGGCGCGTATTTAGATTGGTTGGGAAGAGCGCGAGCGAGTTTAGATTACGGAGTCGCCGCGTTTATCGATAAAGACGCGAATTCGGTGTTAGATTTCGTCAATCCACAAAGAGTGGTGCCGTTGGCATTGAGAGTGAACCCGGTGGATTTGTTGTTGAGTCAACACCGGCAAATGTCCTCGTACTTTAAGGATAAAAGGTTGAGAGCGTTGTTTACGTACCAGAATTTGTACGTCGGGTTGTCGCCGTATAACGCGCCCGGAGTGTTTTCGTTGTTAGCGGCGACTGAGTTGACCGATGGAGTCTGGTACCCCATGGGTGGGTTTAAAAACGTCGGGAACGCGTTGCAAACGCTGTGCGATAAGTTTGGCGTGGAGACGAGATTGAACTCAAAAGTCACGGAGATTTGCACGCAGGAAGACGCTTCCGTGGACGAGAAGTTTAGCTCCACCGGGAGGAAAGTAACCGGGGTGAAACTCGAAGACGGTACAGTTTTAGACGCGGACGTGGTCGTTGCGAACCCGGACATTCCGAGAGTGTTTGATGATTTATTAGAGTCCGTCCCTGAAGCAGCCGCTGAAGCTTCTCGACAAGAACAAATGGATTACTCCTGTTCCATCATCGAGTTCAACTGGTGTTTGAAGACGCAGATCCCGGATTTGTTACATCACAACGTCTTTTTATCCGGCGAATACGAAACCGGATGGAACCGACCGGCGACTCCGGAAGATTTCGCCGCACCAAAACAGCACAACTTTTATTGCTGCAACCCGGTGTACACGGACAAATCGTGCGCGCCGGATGGTTGCGCGGCGTTGATGATTGAGTTCCCGGTGGCGAACATCCAAGAACAAATCGACATTTGCAAAAAAAGAGGCGTTCCGGTGCCGACGGAGAAGGAAATGGTCGACGCCGCTCGCGAAGCGTTGTTTCGACGTTTTCGCGAAGCTGGACACGGTGAACTGTCCGAGATTATTGAAAAAGAGGACGTTCGCACGCCCGCGGAGTGGAGGGACATGTATAACATTAAAAACGGCGCCGTGTTTGGCTTATCGCACGGACTGTTGCAATTAGCCGCGTTTAGACCGCCTACCAGAACTGGAATTAAAAGTTTGGACACGCCGAGCGTCTCTGGATTACACTTTGTCGGCGCGAGCACGAGACCCGGGAACGGCGTTCCCTTGGTCTTGATGGGAGTCAAAGTCGTCGCCGAGGCGATTCTCAAGCAACACGGGAGCTTCAAAACTTAAGTAAAAATATTCAAGTATTTGTACACGTAAAAAGTCTATTACCGCGGCGCGCAAACGCTTCACACCATTTCATTACATTATAAATCCACCGTTCCTAAATCGTCTAACATCACCACCTTATTTTCCTCGTCGTTTTCCTTAAACGCCGGCTGTCCTAAATACGGACACCCGGCGCATCGAAACGCGTCTCCCAACGCGCAGTTCCCGCACGCGCTTTTAAACGTCTCGTCGTTCGGGTCGTTCTCTAAATCCATCTTCACGACAGAACTCGCTGGAGTTGCGTTTTCCTTCATCTCCTCTTCCTCTTTCCTTCCGCAGGTGCAATCTTTGCACGGTTTCCTCGTCGGCGGACATCCAACGCCTTCTCCTTCCGCGGTATTTGGTTTCGCTTTGTCCTTTTCCGTGAGCAACGCGTCCTCGTCGATCATTTCGTCTCGGTCGTCGTCGTCTTCTTCCCACGCCGAAGAGGCTTTTGAAACTAAAGTCTTTTTTGTCTTTTTCTCTCCTAAGCTAAACGTGACGCCTCGTTCCCACTCGGGTTTTCTCCCCGAAACCTTCGTCGCGCGCGTCCCGGAAACGCTCGTCTGCTCGGAAACGACGACGTCCTCGAATCCTCCCAACGTCAACCGCTTGGAGACTTCTTTTCGCATCATCGCGGACGACGAATCC
>Ga0255765_1006496_pt1 | contig 10617 bp, 16 predicted proteins | sample 041ome_8_FD_179965 | JGI IMG/M metagenome (GOLD analysis project Ga0255765, IMG submission 179965) | Coastal salt marsh microbial communities from the Groves Creek Marsh, Skidaway Island, Georgia - 041407BS metaG (version 2) | ecosystem: Environmental > Aquatic > Marine > Intertidal zone > Salt... | reverse complement strand
AAGACTCAAATTTAGAATCTTCAATAGATGTAGACTTTGCTATTTCACTTGCAAAATCAATGCTTGAGAAAGAGAAAGAGGTGATGGAGTCTGCTTGGCAAGATGGTATGTATGAATGTGACGGAGACGGAACATTTGAAGATTTCTACAAAACCTTTAACACCAAAGAGAGATGAAAGAATGGAGACCTATTGATATACTGATAATGCATCTTGGCGCTGACCACGATAGATGGGCTGACTTAGCAATTAGAGATAAATCTGGTGTATCAAGCGAAATCGTTAGAGTTTACAAAAGCGTTATACTCAAGGCAGAATTAATAGCCGAGGGCAAAGAACAATTAATAAAATGAAACCATTACTATATTGGAAGGTAGGCAACACGCTTACCACAGACTACGACCAAGCAATCATTATGTTGAACGAGAGAGATCTCAATACCAACGGAATAGAAAATGATTGAGAATATTGTGGGAGCTTTAATAGTTATTGCCTGGAATGTATACTTGGTATACAGATGGAAGAAAGAAGATAATAAATGATTTAAACATGGGATTCAAAAAAGATCTTGAAAGAGGCGATGAGGTAGAATATAAAGTTCTCGACATAATAAGAGAAACCTATCCTAAAGCTGATAAAAAGAAAGGATACTTTAAAGATTACGATATTGAAATCCCTGAAATCAATAAAACATTAGAGGTTAAGTATGACGAGATGTCTGCAAAGACCGGTAACATAGTAGTAGAAGTAGAGTTTGATAACAAGCCCAGTGCATTACAAACTACAAAAGCTGACTTCTGGCTGTTTGTTACCCCTGAACACTTCTTATGGATCACTCCAGAAGCACTTTGGAGTTTAATTAGGTTCCATAATTACAATACAGTTAGGTTCATAGGCAAGGGAGATACATTATACAAAAGAGCGTATCTCATTAAAGAGTATCACATTGAAGAAATGAGTTATCCAGTTACAAAGCACAACTTGTTTTAATGAATACTTGTTTATACCTTTATTGAAATTCAATGCAATGTCAGTTAAAGATCTAATCATTGAGCTCTATTCAGAACACGAAGAAGGAGCTCCACTTTTTGCCGATGGCTTTGATGAGGCTATAATAGGTATCTGCCCTACATCTTTAAGAGTAGTGTATTCAAGGAACATTTGTGTTGAGATTCTTATGAGAGAAGGAGACAGCTGGGAAGATGCTGTTGATTATTTAGAATATAACACTTTCAACACCTACGTAGGAGAACATACTCCTATATGGGTTGAAGACTTTAAATGGGATTGATATGGCTTATCACGACAACAAAGAGCACAAGAAAATTATTGACTGCGTATTACGTCAAAACGCTTTGAGTTTTACCAATTTGGGAACTGACTCATCAAAAGCTGAGTACGAGAAAGCTAAAGTCAATGAGCGCAATAAATTACGCAGAATAATGGACCTTGATCCAGAAAAGATCAAGAGACTACTAAAAGCTTCGCTGGATGACTAAGGACACACCAAAGTACTACATCGGTAAGTACAAGAAGATTGAGGCAATGGATGTTGTCCTTGACTTCCAAGAAGATAGTTATAACCTTGGGGTAGCCATAGCCTATTTACTTAGAGCTGGAAAGAAAAAGGGCAACCCAATTACTCAAGACATTGAGAAAGCAATAGTACACCTGAAAACTGAACTTGAACACCTGAAAAAGTATGGAGAATTTGACTGTGACGATATTCAAAGATATCAAGGACATACAGAGCCCGCACCACATTACACTCAAAACAGCACTGGAGCGTATCAGGATTGGCAAAAGCAAATCCTTGATAGAGAGGGTCCGTGGGACGTACAGTTACAACGAGAAAGGTGAGCCAGTACAAGACAAGGATGCTAAGAGAGAGCTCCCTGTAGTCTGTTTTAGTGGAGCATTTGAAGCTCGTAGAGATGATGCTATTGTATCACACAACGGCATGATCATTCTTGATTTTGATCACATAGACGTAGAGGATTCTAAAGCTGTTCTAGCAACAGATGATTATGTTTATGCCTGCTGGGTGTCTCCAAGTGGAGACGGTCTAAAGGCACTTGTTAAAATCAGTACGCCATCTAAACACCGAGAGCACTTTAAGGCAATACAGCTCTACATGGAGCGCACCTATGGACTGGAGGTAGATCCATCAGGTAAAAACGAATCTCGTGCGTGTTTCGAATCATACGATGAGGACATCATCATAAATGAGAACAGCAAGACATTCTCTTCTATTGTCTCAGATACTGAGGAAAAGCAAAAGGCTGAACACAAACAAATAACCACAGATTATAATAAGCTTGCTGTTATTGCATCCATTGTTAGACGAGCTCAGGATGGAGAGAAGCATACCGAGCTTATAAAAGCTGCACACCTTGCTGGTGGTTTTGTTGCTGCTGGTCGTATTGAAGAGGATGAAGCCCGCAGAGTACTGCTTCGCGAGATACTAAAGAAAGACATTGAAAGCGAGGAGAACGCAAGAAAAGCAATAGACGATGCGTTGGAAGCTGGTAAGCGAATGCCTATTCGTGATGTTATCGATAGCGAAAGCAAGGCAATCCGTGAGATGCAGCTCAACGATAACGACTTTAGCTTTGTATCTAATGATGACCTTGACTTCAGTTGGATCTCCGACTATGCAGCTGGTAAGATTGAGGTAGGACTTACTACAGGTAACGACATCCTAGACAGATTTTTCCGCTACAAGAAGGACTTTACTATCATCAACGGTATATCAAACGTAGGTAAGACCACACTAGCCTTATACCTAATGGTCAACTCATCAATCCAACATGGTTGGAAGTGGATAGTGTACTCTTCAGAGAATAAAACAGCATCAGTGAAGATGCGATTGATGGAGTTTGTTGTTGATATGCCTATCAAACAGATGGACCGAGAGATGCAGAAGTATGCTTTCAACTGGGTCAACAATCACTTTAGAGTGATTAGTAATAACGATGTATACAACTACTCAGAGCTGTTACTGTTTGCAGAGAAGCTCATTCACCAAGAGGGCAAGTTTGATGGTTTCTTTGTAGATCCATACAACAGCTTACGTATAGATATTGCTCAAGGAAAGAACCTCAGCAGTCACGAATACCACTACGAGGCAGCCTCAGAGTTTCTTACGTTTTCCAATAGAATGAATATGGCTGTTTGGTTAAATATGCACGCAGTCACTGAAGCTCAGCGCCTCAAGGGAGAAGATGGATTACCTGTAGCTCCGTCAGCAGCGATGACTGAAGGAGGCGGTAAGTTCGTGAATAGAGCCGATTGTTTCTTGACATTTCATAGAAAAGTTTCTTCCCCAGAGTACGATATACGAAAGACAATGGAGTTTCACGTACGTAAGATCAGGGAGACAGAAACTGGAGGAGAATGTACCGTTTGGAATGAGCCCTTTAGGTTTAGAATGAACGAGTCTAACACAGGTTTTTCAACCTACACACCGCAAGGCTCATTGTATAAGCCGCTTATGTTAAAAAGAATTCAAGGAGAGCTAGTTTTGTAACTAGCTTTTTTTGTTTTATAAACATATATTTATTAAGTTGTTAGGAACTTATGAGCGAAACTATTGTAATTACATTGTGCTTACCAAAACCTCCTTCTTTAAATGCTTTCTATGCTGGTAAACATTGGACCATAAGAAAGAAACATAAAGAAGAATATAACAAGCACATTGGTACTGAGTTTGATAAATATGATTTATTTACAGCAGATCAGTTCCAGGTTGATGTAGAGTACAACGCACGATACGATGTGGACAATGCGATAATGTGCTGCAAATTTGTTAGTGACTACATTAAAGACAACGGATATGCTGTTGATGACACGCCAAAGTACTTTGTAAAACAAAGCACCAAGTATAACAATAACCTAAATAAGAATGAGTTCCTATGTCATATCAAGCTCTATGGATACCGACTCCGTGAGTAAAGACTTTTTTAATGCCTGTGCTATGATGCACGAGATGATTAATGAATTATATGAAGACCTTCATGACCATTATGGAAATCCATTGCTAGATGAAGAGCTGATTGTTGAGCTGAGTAAACAGTTTAAAAACAAGATGCGTCTAGAGCTGGACATGGTCAAGTCATCTGTTCATCAACATCTGGAAAATGCCCAGCGCAACAGCTAAATGCTATAAGTGCAAGAGGATAAAAAAGAAAAGCCTCTTTCATAAAGATCGCTCCAGAGCATCTGGAGTTGCTTCATACTGCAAAGTCTGTAAGAAAAAAACGGATGCCGCACGCACAGGAAAATATGGAAATAGGGATACAGACGGAAGCTTTATCTACACCGTATACTACCTTCCAGAAGAACATTATGTGGGGATGACTAAGGACATTGATGGTAGGATCAGAGACCACAATAAGAAAGGAAAAATAACAGACGGCTACGAGATAGTGGGCAGATTTAAAGATCCTAAGATGGCTCATTTAATGGAGACTAGGTTGCACCTTATGGGTTACAACGGCTTTCACTACGTTGGTTAATTTACTACCTTTACAAGCTCTTTTTTTATAAACCTTTTAATACCTTTTTATATGTCTGATTTCCAGATGAATGACAGTTTCGCAGATTTTGTAGACGAGCTTGCAACCAGTGATAAAAACGAGAATGCTCAATGCTCGATTGACAACCCCGAATGCGAAAGTTGTAGTGGTTGATAGGTTTAGAGGGAGATTTTTCTCCCTCTTTTTTTTGTATTGATCAAAATGTTTTATCTTAGCCGAAAGTTCTTGCCACTCTCCCCCATCGGGCATAGAAGTTTTCAGTTTTCAGATCAGAAAAGGAGGCATTAGCCTCCTTTTTTGTTTGCATAACAACAGTTCCCGTCACATTCTTTTGGTTCTATTGCGCAGTACTTACGTTTCTCGTTAGTAGTTGTTTGCTGTTTTGTTTTTTTCTTAGCCATTGGTGAGATACTTAAAGATTAGTTTTAATACTAGAGCCACTAGAGCAAAGAGTAAAACTAATCCCTGTATCTTCTCCCACAAGGTTTTTTCTTTAACATATATAATCTTTTCATAGGGTACTTCAATAGTCGTTACGATCGTATCCGAGGCGCATTCTGCGTTTATAGTAATCGTGTCGTTCACCTTTACGATCTCTACTTTCAGCCTTTCCTTCACCAGAGTAATAGTATCGTGTTGCTTCAAAGTCACAGTATCCGTGATAGCCACAGGTGGGCTTACAACCGTGTTCGTCACAACCATCGTGTCTTTTACCAGAATGGTAGGGTCCTTGCGCACCGCTGTCTTTAAGTGCCATTGAGCGCTGCAACTCATTAATGAGCTTAATAGAATTAACTTTACCAGCCATTTCATTTAATTCCATTTATAGGTTTATAACCAGACCACCAATTCTTTTCTAAAATGCGTCCTTCGTCAATTGGAATCTGATCTTTTGTTGCCATACTCCAATCTTTGCCTTTATATGTTTTCCTAAAATTAGCAATATCTTTAGGTACTTCTGCAATATATCCTGCACCATAGTCATCAGCAACCTTAAAATATGGACTATAGTATGCGTGTTTATAACGTCTAGCCATATCAACTTTACCCATGCTTCCAAGATCTATCATTCTTGCTGGTATTTTATCCGCAGGTTTAGCCCTCAATAAACCGGACTCTATAGCGTCTTGCATACCTTCTTTACCTATACCTCTATAATACATATTAGAGTTAGGTTTAAAATATTTAGGGTTAAGCACAGAAGGAGCTTTTCTAATTGCATTTGGAGCTCCTAGTCCCAAAGTCATCAAATTAAAAATAGGGTATGAAGGTTTTATTCCACCAGTAGCTTTATTAGACAACCGCCTAAACGCATCTTCTTGTACATATTGCCACTTAGTATTTGGTGTAATAGTAACTTCATCAAGAACTCCATCGTATATGGCTGGTTCTAGATTATCTTTCATCTGCTGAATCTTCGGAGGAAATATTCCGCCCTTTTTGTATTTCTTCTTTGCTTTCATATCTACCCTAGATAATCAAAATCTGTATACTTAATTGTCACTTCATGATCGTTGTAAAGAGCTTCAGCAATTTGAGGATAAACTCTTTTATAAGCATTAACACTTGAACCAATAAAACCATTGCTGTCGCCAAAATTCGCTTGTTGACTATCACCAAGAAGTAAACACCCAGCAGTGTGTTCGTCAGTATTACCAGTGTGAATAAGGATATACTCAAAACCAGGCACATTACGTACCCATAACATTCCCTTGTGCATCTTCCCATACTTTTCTTTATATCGTGCGTGGAAGCCACCTGTAGTTCTCAGGGTTAATGCATAAGTGCCAGCTGGAACCCGAGTCTCAGCCATTACCTTTTCATCTCTGTGCTCATCCTCTAGAGTGTAGCAAAGGAATCTTCTCTTACCACCAGTAATATCAAACAACAATCCGTTTGTACTATCCTCTTGACTACTGAATCGTAGAACTTCTAGCGCTGTTATCATTTTTTAGCAAATTTTTCCAAGCCCGCAATACCAAATGAACCCAACGTAACTATAACAAAACTGTTATAAGTAAACTCATTGATCGGTAGGTGAGCACCGAAAGCTCCGGTAACTACGTCAGCAATCATTACCAACACCATAACAGCAAACGATAGGAATCCAATGATGGTCTTTTCATTGTAGCTGTTATCTGTTTTAAAAATCTCCTTAAAGCTCATAATTTTTGTGATTAGTTGTTTCATAGTATTATATGATTAAATTAAATTTTGTTTCATTTTTATTTACTTTCAAAGTATCCTTTTGGGAATACATCGCTATAGTCCTGAGATGGATCCAGAATGTATGATGCTTCGTACGTATCAAAAGTTTGTTTGATAAAACGCTCCATGGATGGATAAGCTTCCGTATTCCCACGATCAACAGCTACTCTAGTTACAGAGATCAACATATTTCTGACATCATCTAAAATTGCTTTTCTATGTTCTGGATATTTATCTGTTAAGTAATTATCACCAAACGAAGATTTTAAGTTTTTAGCACTGAACTTAAATTGTTGTACTAAATTATATTCGTAATCACGTACAAACATTCGTTCAGCTATCAACTTAACAGACTCCGCAACCACATCAACTTCCTCTAAAGGGAAATTTTTAGGGTCCAGTCCTTGAAGTTTCAATTGGTTTTTAGCTATTCTAATTTGCTCTTTCTTTTTCTTAGCGTCTCTTACAGAGGAACTAATTAAAGGAACACTAAACATAGAAGCTCCGTACTTACCGTAACTTAAAATCTGTTCAAAAGCCGGGTCAGAAGGATCTGCAATCTGTCTACCATACACGTCTTGGTTTCTACCCATCGCTACTAAACCATTAATAGCCATGTCTGGATGCAACATATCATTAAGTACACCAAACCTACCAGAAACCACAGAGAATACCTCAGCATAAGGATCAAATCCAGTGTAGTCATACACACGCACATTTAGATTTTTATCAATTGACTTAACCCAAATCATACGGTCTTTCAACCATCCTGGTCTTACCACCTCAGCAGCCTCTTTGATTTCAGCTGAAGGCTCATTGTCATCGCCTCCAATTCCCAGCATGGAAAGAACACCAGCCCCATAAGAAACTGTTTTAATAACAGCATAAGGAGCTGCTTTAGCCATTATACCTAGACCTACCATCTTAGCCATCGCATCCTTGTAGTATGCTTTCTTTTGTTCGCTAGATAGAGTTTTGTCAGTGTATCCTTTTTTGATGTCCTCTATTGCATTCTTAGCAATAGCGTAAGTACTTCTGAACGCTTCAAATCTAAAGCCCTGGAAGTCACCAATTGGTGCTCTCTGTGCAGCTCTACCTACTTTAGTTAGCCTAGAGAATGTAGGAGTGTTTTGCTTAACACGCTCAGCGGCAGCAGCCTTTACTTTATTTTGCTGTTGCGGTGTTAGTGAGTCGTATTCCGCACCGTAAAGCTTCTTGGCAAATATCTTTTTCTCGTTCATGTAGATAGACATCTTACCAAAATCATCAATTCCTGCATACGCTGTACCGAGTATAGAAATTGTTTGCTTTAGCTTTTTATTTACAACACCTACATACTTATTATAAAACGATTGATCTCCAGAAGCTGTTACGTAATATGTAAATCCAGAGATAGCAATCTGGTTAGCACTAAAGTCCTGACCTAAAACTCCATTTTCAGCCATCTCTTCCAGCATATCTGAATACTTAGAATCATCTGTAAGCAAACCAACAGCAAGGTCTTTAGCGTTTTTAATGTAGTCAGCTAACATCTTAGGGCTAGTAATAGCACCATTAGCTATATTAAAGTATAACGTACCTAAAACGTTTTTAACCCAAGTTGGCGAGTTAGGAAGAATCTTAACCATACGAGAGTTCTTCAGTATGAAGAAGTATATTTTAGAATACCATTCTGTACCCTCGTATATAGGCTTAGCTTGCAGTACTTCGGCAATGTCTTTATGCAACCACTTCTTGTTTAGTGGGCTATAAGGGTCATTAATTTGCTTGTAAGTAGCCTTTTCTCTCTCTTGGATATCTTTATTATCCTTGATCATTGGCTCTTTGTTAGCACGCTTGGTTATCTCAATCTTTTCTTGTGGACTAAGATCTTTGTATTCCTTTCCGTACTCTTCTTTAGCGTATATATCCTTGATGCCACTAGTAACACTACCTGCTAACATCTCAACCATCTTACCTTTCTGGTAGATATTTACAAGGACATCAGCTGTTGAAATCATTTGACCAAACGGATCCTTTATCTCACCAAGAAGCTCACGGATATGAGCTGGTATATCTTTGCGCTCCATGAACGCACTATTAGGAATGTTAGCACCCTTACCTTGAGCTCTTTGAGTTTTGACTCTCTTCATCATGTCTGTGTAAGACTCGATTGATCTGTCAATACTTTCTTTAGCTTCCTGAATAAGTAAGTCTCTTTTGCTTACACCATCTTTATTCTTAACAAGAGTAGACTCAATAGCACGCTCTCTTGAATATCCAGCTTCGTTAACTAGTCTGTCAATCCAGTTAGCGTATCTGATCATAAAGTCTGCATTTACCGCTCTGTTTCTTTCTTTCTTCCCAATTCTATAAACCGGGTCGTCAAAGAATCTGTATGATCGATGCAAGTAAACACCTACGTTTTTAGCCATCTGTTCTTTTAACGATTCAGGCAAGGCATCAAACGAAGGGTCAGACAAGAACTGTGTTGTTAAATGATCGTAATAGCTTCTTACAGCTCTTACATTGGTCAACAAATTCTCACCATTCTTTAATTCAAGAATAGCATCAACAACAGATTCTTTATTAGATTCAGTAAGGTATCTACCTATCAAGCTTTTAGCCTTGTCAAAATCCTTAGTCTTCTTTGCAGAATCTCTAAGTTCTTTTATAAGCTTATTAAACTTACGCATCTCAATGGTAGTCTTTGCAGATCTAATTTCATCGATACGCATAATTTCTTTCTGTAGATTAGACCAAACAGACCTGTTAATCAACTGTAAAAGTTGTTGCATTCTAGAAGGGTAGTCTAGCTCATCATCTGTCAATGGCTTGTATCCTTGTTTTTCTCTAAACTCGGGATCAGCTTCGTTCAGTATGACATACTGTTGATTAAAATCTGTTATTAAATCAGCTCCGCTAATGCCTAAATCAAATTGACTAGGCTGCATAAAAACTTGAGGACCACCTATTTTATAAAGCGCGCTGGTTAATGTTTTCATTTTATTGATATGGTCTGAATTGCTGCCAAAAAGAACAACTCCTGCACCGTGACGACCAACATCAATGTTTATCATTTTAGCCCAATTAACTCCTGTTATTTTCTCGTCAACAAAAGCTACGTGTGTAACATTAAGAGAATTGTCTAATATTACGTGACCTATTTTTCCGGAAGGCTTGGCTTTAATCTTACTTAAAATTTTAGCTGTGTCTCTGTTGCCTCTAGCCTTAAAGTCGTCTGGATTGTCTACGTAAATTTCTTTTCTGCTAAATGAATAAACAGGAACAGAAACCTCATTTTCTGGTTTAGCTACATCAACTTTAGACTGTGATGATTTTGAGTTAAACTCTAAATACTTACCACTATCTAAGTTGATAATAATTCCTTGTACAGATTCTATTCTGCTGTCCGATGAGAACATTTTCTCAACAGTTCTAACAGAATTTATATCAGGGTCACTTGCACCTAGACTTCCTGATGGGTGGTTATGAATGAAACCAATTTTAAACTTACTTCCACCTAATGCAGAGATTGCATCTTCAACAAATGGGTACATTAAGTTTTTATCAAAGGATACAGATGTTGGTGCACCAGTAGCTAACCACAAAACCTTGTAATCTCCATTCTCATTATGTATAGTGAGAAATAGATTTTCTGAAGCAGCTGTTTCTAAATGCCTTAATAGATATGCAACATCAGCAAAAGTTCTTATCTTTTCGTTACCCGTAAGAGAGAATGTCTCATTTTTATTAATGATTCTTTCTTGAATGGTTACTGCCCCTTGCTTTAGCTTGGCTATATCGCTTTCTTTTTGTTTACCTATATCGCCAGCTGTAAACTCAATAGGTCCCATCTCCTTAGTGTTAACCTTTTGAGTTTTTATTTTAGA
>Ga0255765_1006491_pt1 | contig 10620 bp, 6 predicted proteins | sample 041ome_8_FD_179965 | JGI IMG/M metagenome (GOLD analysis project Ga0255765, IMG submission 179965) | Coastal salt marsh microbial communities from the Groves Creek Marsh, Skidaway Island, Georgia - 041407BS metaG (version 2) | ecosystem: Environmental > Aquatic > Marine > Intertidal zone > Salt... | reverse complement strand
AGAGAGAGAGAGAGAGAGAGAGAGAGAGAGGGAGAGAGAGAAACTGCGCGATAAACGAGCTCGCGCGTTCTCGTCTCCTTCTCATTTTTGTCGCGTCTTCGCGCGAGCTTTCTCGAAAGATGCGGAGGAAAGAGACTCCCGCGCTTTGGCGGCTTTGATTGATTTTTTTCCCCGCGAGATCGCGCTTTTTTCCCGATCTGATGAAATTCGCGCACTCTCTTCCTTCACGCGTTCGAGAGCTGCTGCTGCTGCTGCAGCTGCTCTGCCGAGAGAAAAAACGACCCCTTCTTCCGCCGATCGCATTATTCGCGACCCGTCGAGAGAAGAAGAAATTCAACGAACGAACGAACGTACCCGTGTATTGCTCGACTTCGGATTTCACCCATCCTTTCAATCCGTCGTCGAAGGTTTCCAAAAACGCCGCGCCGTCCAACTTTGTCGCGGCGGTGGACGAGGAGGAGGCTAACGCGACCGTCGTCGCGGCGACGCAGATGTGTTTCAGTCCCATCTTTTGCAAAAGTTGTTATAAATACTCTCTCTCTCTCTCTCTATTCTGTACGCGAGGGAGCAAGAGCTTTGGCCAATGAAGTGACATTCGATCGTGGCCAAACGAAGCTTGTTTCGAAGTGCTTCTTTTTGTGTTTAGGGTGTAGGGTTTAGCCGAATATGTCAAAAGGAAAAAAAGAATATCTAAAACCAAACAAAAAAGGAACATCATCGTGCGTAGCGTTGTAAAGTGAAGAACTATATAGTAACTGATGAAAGCGACGATGAAGGCGACGAGTACCACTACCGCGACGGCGGCATCGTCGTCGTCGAGGAGAATTCGCGCGAATAAGATCAATAATAATAATAACAACGGCAGAGCGGTGATAAAGTTTAAAGATGCCCCTTCCGCTGACGTATCGTTTTTATCGTCGTCCGGGGAAGAGGAGGAGTGGACGACGTCGCGTCGAGCGCTGTTGGCCGGAAAAGCAGGTTTGGTTCTGTGCGAAGCGACGATATTCCCGTGGCTCTCGGAATTTTATACCAGACCGAAAGGCGGTGGCATTTTAGACGGTTTCGATATCCCGAGAGCGAACGATGATATCAGGCCATTTTCGAGGGTGTTTTTCGAGAGTTTGTTACCGGCGGAATACAGCGAGTACGACGTGTTGCGCGCGAAGGAGTGTTTGAAAACCGGGGAAGGTTTGATGAGAGAAGAAAAGTGGGACCAAGCGATCGTGTCGCTGCAACAAATCGAAAAGTTAATACCGAGAGAATACAAGATGAATCAAAAAGCGAAACTTTTAATCGCCGATTGTTATAAAGCACTCGGAGCGCCGCAGTATTTCAACGAGGAGTATTTAGAAGCGAAGGGGAGCGTATGGTGGTGGGGGCGAGGGTTGAGGTGGCCCGGGTGGTACATCATCGCATATTTAGGGGCGAGACACGTTTTCTTTGAAAGTAAGAACGATAAGGTTGGCGAGGCGAGCATCACGGAAGGGATTTTGATTAGCGTGCTAGGGGTTAGTTACCTCATGTTGCTGAACCAGTTCGGTTTGCCGGATTTGTAATTTTTACTTTTTGTAACGCATTGTACATCTAAAATAGTAGAATCGCTATATATAAAGAAAAATGCTATGTGCTAGTGACTATTCGTTTAAATCTCGCGGGCTATAGCGCTTTGGTTTCATTTCCATCGGTGAGACGAAGCCCGGAGCGGTCATCGTCGGCGATTTTACAAAGCTCGATTTCTTCTTCGGCGACACGTCCATGGCCTCAAACATTTTGAGGGAATCCTTAAATCCAGGCGATGCATGGATAATCTTCTCGGATAACGAGGTGTCGGAGTCGTCTGCTGCTTCTTTTTTCGATGAAGTTTTATGAGTGCTTTTTGTTTTCTTCGCTTCATCTTCAATGTCTTGGATGAACCAATCGGAAGGACGAGCGAAGCTTTCCGCGTAATCCTGTTTCGTCGGCGTGATTTCAAACTCTAACATTTCCTCTTCTTCTTCTTCTTCTTCTTCTTCTTCTTCTTCTTCTTCTTCTTCTTCTGGAGTGTTTTCGTGGTCCTGCTGCCGTTTTCGCGTTTCTTCTTTTTCTTCTTCTTCTTCTGGCTCTTCGACGACGACGACTTCTACTAAATCTCTGTTCATCTCTTCTTTTTCTTCTTCCTCTTTTCTTTCTCTCCTCACGACTTTCGTCACATCCGCACCAACTTTTTGCATGGTCACCTCCCCACTTGCGACTGGATTCCAGGACCCAACGTTTGAAGGCGTAACCATTTTGAACGCGCTCGCAATCGTTGTCCTCGTCTCGCCCTCGCTAAATGTATTCTTCTTAATTTCCGCTATGCGCCTCGCCATATCCGCCGGGTCGGACGGGAGTTTCACGACGACGCTTTGCATCTTCCCATCGATCTCGTCGTCTGCGAGCAGCGCAGAGCTGTTCTCGCTCTTTTTCGTCGTCGCGGCGGTGCGCGCACTTTTACTTTTCGCGCCGCTGCTGCTCGGCATTTTCTCTCGAGCTCGAACCTCTTCCTCTTCTTCTTCTTCTTCTTCTTCTTTTTCTTCTTCGACGCCAACGCCAGCATCAACACCTCCTTCAACAGAAGCGGAAGTATCCATCGTCTGTTGCATCAACGCCTTCTTATACGCCGCTCTCAGCCGCAACGCCAACGCCGGCGCAATTTTCATCGGTAACCCGCGACTCTCGCAAAAGTTCACGCACATCTCCGCGCATCGGTCGTAGTTTTTGTTCGTCAATCGTATCGATAACGGTGGGGAAGCGCGTTCGATTTCAATATCAATTTGTCCCACGATTTTGCTCGTTGTTGCGATGTCCTCGCCGCTACTTTTGCGCCCCGCCGCGCCGGCAACAAACGGAGAGAAGGAGGAGGAGGAGTGCCGAGACATTCTTCTCTCTCTCTCTCTCTCTCGAAATCGACGACCGAGAGTGAAAAAAGGACGAAAAGGTAGAGAGAGAGCGCTTCTTCTTCTTCTTCTCCTTCTTCTTCTTCGGTGTTCTTCTTCTTCTTGGCGAAAAAAATTTGAAAATTGTTTATTTAGGGTTTAGAAAAAAAACGTCTTTTCATTGTGCGCTTTTTCGCAAGAAATGCGTTACAGTTTGACTTCTTTTTTTCCAAATCAGATACAGAAAGATACCCAGAAAGAGCTTTGCCGCGCGCGCGATTTTATTCTCCCCCCAACAAGCGATTCACAAAAATGAACGCGCCGCTAGGAAGGAAGACGGGTTTGGGAAACATCGGCGCGTCGTCGTATTTCGCGGGGAGTTTGAAACGAAAAAGAGGAAAGAGAGTCGTCATCGGGGAAAGAGCCGACGAGGGGAAATCGCGAATCACATGCAGCAAAAAAGAGGAGAAAGAGGCGCAAAAGCAACATCTCGTGGAGATTGTGGTGAATCACGTGCCGTGCGAAGTGTATTTTGACGACGGATTGTGGCACGAGTGTCTGATTACTTTCTGCGATCCTTTCGACGAGATGATGACGGGGGATTTGTGGTACTCCAGCACGAACGAGGTTGAACGAGGAGTGAAACTGATGGATCTGGTTCGGAAAGGGCACATTTACGCACTCGATTACGACGGAGAGATTCCAACGGACTCAATCGACGAAAGTGCGAGCGAGAAAGCGAAAAAAGGGAGAATGTCGATATTAGCGGACGCGGTCGCGTTGCATCCTCTGGAAGAGGAAAAGAAAGAGAAGGAAGAAGAAATCATAGAGACGGACGTGGACGAAGAAAAATTGCATCGAGAGAGGTATATAAACAAGTATAACGCTCTAGTGCGAGAGACGAGAGTATACGTTGAAAAATTAAAACATCGTTACGAGCAAAAGGTGATGCAAATGTGCGAAGAAAAAGATCGTTTACAGCTGGATCTTAATTTGAAACATCAAGAAAATGAAAAGTTGAAAAATATCCTCTTGGCCGTGCGCAAAAAGATTCAACGGAGTAGCAGTAATAACGATAATACAAAGAGAGTGACGTTTGAACAACCGGAACAAAAAGTAAAGGAAAAGAAAGAACTCGCGGCTAAGAAAGAGTTGGAGCAAGCGTTGGAAGCGAATAGCGACAAGGACGAAGAAGCGGGTTTTAAGGTCGTCGTTCTCACGAAGGACGGGAAAACCACCGATGGACATAAATGGCGCAAGTACGGCGAAAAGTTGGTAACTGAGAGCAAATATCCTCGCAGTTACTACAGGTACGTCTCTATCCCGAACGCCGGCATTAAAAAACACGTGGAACAAATCGACAAAGATCGAGCACTGGTGACCTTCTACCCACATTCGCTCAAATTTGCTAAAGCACTGTGTAAAGCCGTGCCCGGCAGCGCACTAATACCGCGGGTACCGCAAGAAGAACAAGAAGGAGGTGAGGAAGAAGAACCCGCGCTCGCGACGCCGACGGCGACTGAAGACGGACACCGCGGAGAAGAAGGCAAGGAAGACAAAGGCGACGAAAAAGGAGACTTCCAAATCGACAAACTGGTCGCCGATTGTCCGGAGAAACAAAGAGAGTGGGCGAAGAGACACTTCGCGAGCCGCGTGTGGAAACAAAACACAGACGAAAAAGAACGCGCGTTGTAATAGTAAGAAACTTCTGAAATGTGAGCACCCCTCGCTGGTTTTTTCTGCCAAATTTTCTCCTCTTTCCCGCACAAAATTTTCTTTCCTCTCCCCTCTCCGCCGCGATAGTTAGACTCACGAGAGATGTTCGGAGGCCACGGCGTGTTCCGAGCGACTCGCGGTCCGGCGAGCGGTCACTTTGATCGCGAAGTTCGCGAGAACACGCGTTTGGATGAGAAAAGAAGAGAAAGAAGAGCAAAGAAAGCGATCGTCGTGAGAGATTGGAATCTCTCGTCGTCGTCTTCATCAACATCGTCCGAAGAGGACGAAGAGGAGATCGTGCCGACGCAAACGATGAACAACGACGACGACGACGCGACGCCGTCCCAAACGCCGGAAAAAAGAAGGATGAGCGCTTGCGATATGTCATCGCCGCGTTCGCTGGTCTCGTCGCCGCGAGAACAGCGACGAGTAGAAGTGAAAACGAAAATTATCTGCGTCAAATGCGAAGAAGAAAAAGAAGAGACGAGAGAAGATGTGAACACCAACCGTCGTCGCTCCAAGCGCCGTCGAGAAGAAGAAGAATATCTTTACAACGCGGTTTACGAAGAAGTCGAGAGGCAAAACCAGAGAAAGAACGGCTGCTGCGAAATGGTTGAGGAGCAGCGATCCTGTTACGACGTGATACCGGTGACGAGCAAAGAGTGTTTGATCGAGTGCTCGCTCGTTTTCGGAAACCAAGCGCAGGCGGATTTCGAGGAGCGGTTGGTCGAAAGGTTTAAAACGAAAAAGAAGATAAAAGTGAGCGAAGTGGACGAGAGAGAGAACAGATACGAGTTGAAACCGTTGAATCCGGTGTCGACAAAATCTATGTGGAGAGAGATGTTGATGCCGTCCGTAAGGATGGCACCAGGGAAGAGGGAAGAGCTCCCTTTCGTAGTGGGAAACGAGGCGAGGAAGTTAATTGCGATACCCGAGAGTGAGACGAATAAACCTACTGCGAGAAGACGAATAGGACAAGACGAAGAATACGAGTTGCCGACAAAAGTAGACGATTCCGTCTGGAAAGATTTACCGGAAAATATCAGAAATCAGTATTTGATCCAAGTGGAAACGCAAAAGAAGAAGAATAGGACAGAGCGAGAAAAAGAAGAAGAAGAAGAAGCCGTCTTGATTGTCGAACGAAGATCGGCGCCAAACGAATACAGATCCGATACGATTACCACTAAACCGTACCAAACGGCCACAAACGTGCACAATTTGAACCCGTCCATAGTGAAAGAAAAGATTACGCACGCCTTGGACATGCAATCTAAAGAAAGAGTCGACGGCCGCTTGAACGCGATATTGCACGTAATCCGCGTCATACGAAACGATTTGAGAAGAACTCGAGGACGAGAGGAAAGCGACGACTTTTCGGATTGGATACAGCACGATTTGGTGAAGAGTTTCCCGGGATGGAGAGCCAAATTGTGCATGGCTGTAAACACGGACGATTTAATCCCAGTTTAAAAGAACAAACACCTAGACTCTTGTATTTTTAATGTACAAACACAACGCGGACAAACATGCGCTCTATATATCACACTAATTCTTCATGGGCACAAAACAACACGGCACCAAAACTTCGTTCGTCCTCAAAAACGATATTGTCCACGGCGGGTTCCAACCGAAAACTTCTACGCGATTCTCTTCGACGTTCTTCACCTCCTCGTCTCCTTTCAAGCTCTCCAGCAACGCTTTCGTATTTGCATCAACGTTCTCTCTCCGAAAGTACCCAGAAAACGTCCTGACCGCCACGGTTCGTTCGGGCACGTCGACTACCCTAACGCCTTCTCTCGATGGTGTCGGTGCATCGCTTTTCGTTTTAATTTCGCTCGCGGGCAAGAAGAATCTCATGTTGTACTTCTGTTGTACTTCGCTTCTTCCCATCGAAACGGGTGCCTTTGAGCAATCTTTCAGTCAAACAACAACAACAACAACAACAACAACAACAACAACAACAACAACAACAACAACAACAACAACAAAATATCGTAAAAAACGTACCGTCATGGAAATTTTCTTGTTTTCGTCGTTCTCTGGCGTCGACATCACGCCAATGTACTTCGCCAAGGACATGAAACTCTTCCCTTGACCTCCCAACACGTGTTCCTGTTGACGATGAAATTATCCAACTTTTTAGATACAAAACAAAAAAGTCTCATACCGCTTCGTACGTCGTCTCCACCGCCGTAGCTTTCGCGTAGCGTCTGATCTCATATTCCGCGGTCTTCTTCAGAAGAGAGAACGTCGGCGATTCTTCGTTGATTTTTCCGAACAAAGACAACGCAGCGCCCATTTATTCGATTCGTTTTATGTTGTTTGTGGATTTCTTCTTCTTTTTTTGTGTTGTCCTTTCTTCCTCCTGCGCGAGAGTAGAGAGTAAACAGTAAAGAAGCGAAGAAACGAAGTTTGCAATGTGCGTATGTATTGTCTTTTATTATCGTGTTATTACATTTTTTTGCGTGCGTTATCGCTTATTATCGCAGTAACCATTTCCTCGTTAGTCTTTCTTCAAGGAGCACGAGTGCGGTGGTCCGTGGTCGGCGTCTTCGCATTTCCATTTTTTGCTGAAATACGCGGCTTTGACGAACATCTCCGTCGTGTCGAGCTTTGGTTGTTTTGAGAGCCACATGCGGACGTCACCGTCGAAAGCTGAGTTGTAAAACATGTAGCTCATGTCTACGGCTCTCTCGGGACGCCAGTGAGATAGATCCGCGTTGAAGTTTTTGCAGTTTTTGAACATGCTGAACATTTTTTCGACTTTGGAGACGTTCCATTTGGAGATGTCGCCGTTGAACGTGCTCGCCGATTGGAAGAGACCATTCATGTTCGTCACCGCGGAAGTATCCCATCGATTCAAATTTTGGTTGAAGCTGGAGGCGTAGTGGAACATGTGTTCCATGTTTTCCACCTTGGCTGTGTTCCAGTTATCCAAAGGTTGATCAAATTTTTCCGCGCCGTAGAACATGTACGAGGCGTCTTTAACTGAATCCATCACCAAATCGTTAGCGTTCGAGTTGAATTTCATGGCGTTGCGAAACATGTTCGAGGTCGTCAATAAAGCGTCGGTGTGTTTGAACGCGTCTTTATTGAACTCATCGGCTTCGCGAAACATGGATTCCATAGATTTCACTTTCTTCACGTTCCATGGACGAACGTCTTTATTGAACTTGGACGCAGCATAGAACATGCCCGTCATGTCGTTCACGTTTGACGTGTCCCACTTGGAGATGTCTTTATTAAAGGAATTGGCGAAGTAAAACATGGAGAACATGCTCGTAGCTTGCGACGTGTCCCAGTTGGAAATGTCCTGGTCGAACTTAAACGCGCCGGAAAACATGCCAGAAAAATCAACCACAGATTTCGTATCCCATTTGCTCAAGTCGCCGTTGAAGGTCGTTTTATACTTGAACGCGTCCGTCATGTCGGTGACGCATGAGACGTCCCACTCAGGCATGACGCCAAACATAGAGAGTTTACCAAACCGCTCGCACAAACCTTGCAAGGGTTCTTCCTCGAGGCATTTTTCGATGGCAAACTCAAAAGTGTCGTCGTGGAGACGTTTCTTATCGTCAGTGCGTTTGACGCACTGCACCGATGGCGGTCGCGGAGGAACCGCACCTCCGTTGACGTGGATGGAGTTTTTGAGGGGAGGCGGCAAAGGCGGCTTTTCCGAAATGGTCGTACCCGACGACGACGTGGAAGCTTCTTGAATCGTCGGAGGTCTTGGAGGCACGAGCTCTTCGTCGGTTTCTCCGGCGTGTTTGGAAACCTCGTACTCTTCGCTGTGATGTTCTGCCAAAGCTGACTTTAAACCGACGCTGGATTCCATGGCGATGGCGTTGGTAATGTCCGTTGGTTTTGCCGAAGGGTCGCGTTCGTATATACCGTCCGGTCTCGGAGGAAGCACTTTTGGTGGTTCCGGAAGCACTTTTGGTGGTTCCGGAACGTTACCAGTCACGGAAGAAGTCGCGATACCTCCCGGTTTCTTAACTACCGTGTACGTCACCGTTGAGCTCGATTTCGGTTTCGGCGGTTGGATCTCATGGCCTTTATAAAGATTGTTCTTGTTCTTGTCTTTCGAAAAAGAGGAAGAAGAAGAGCTCTTCGTTTTCTTGGACGAAGCAGCCTTACTAGATGATGACTTTGGAGTCGCGTCCTGCTCCTTTTCTTCATTCTTTTTCTCGCCATCCATCTGAGATTTTGATGTCGACTCTTCTTCCTTTTCTTCCTTCTTCTTCTCTTCAGTCGCGTCCTGCTCCTTTTCTTCATTCTTTTTCTCGCCATCCATCTGAGATTTTGAAGTCGACTCTTCTTCCTTCTTCTTCTCTTCATCTGAAGTTTTCTCTTCATCTGAACTCTTCTTTTCATCTGAAGTCTTCTCGTCATCTAGAGGCGGTTTTGGAGTTACCTCTTGCTCTTTTTCCTCGTTCTTCTTATCGTCATCATCGGATACTTTACCTTCTTCATCATCTTCTTTTTCTTCTTCTTTCTTTTTCGGCTCGTACCCAAACTTCTCGGCAATTTTATCCGCGATGGACTTGATTGCACTTTCCGTGACGGACTTTTTCTTCTCCGGCTCCGGCGGTGTCGACACCACACTGTACGTTGTTCTCGTCTCTTCTTCACCACCATCAACCGGAGCTTCCATAGCTTCATCGATGGCTTTTTCGCCCGCTTCTTCTTCCTTATCGATGTTAGCTTCCAACTCTTTGCGTTCCTCTTCCTCTTTCTTCAAGCGTTTCCTCTCCATTTTTTTCTCGTACGCCTCGCTTTTCACGTTTTTCTCTTTCTTCATCGCTTCAGCCAAGAGCTTTTGCGCCATCTCTTCCTCGTTCTTCAACGCTTGCTCTCGCTCCTTCTTAGCCGCGAGTTCCTTCTTGGATAACTTTTGTTCCTCTTCTTCTTTCTCTTCCCCTCTTTCTTTTGGTGCTTCTTGTTCTTCTTTTGAATCTTTCTCTTCCTCTTCTTGTTCGCCCGCGCCTGCCACTTCTTGTTCTTCTTCTTCTTCTTCTTCTGGAGTCTCCTCCTGTGAAGCGCATATAGAATTCCTATTGTAATCGCACGTTTCAGAACACGATCCCCACTGATAAACGCTCGAGGATTGGCTCGAATCTTCGCTGCTTTTACTGTAAACTCTCGAGAAGAATACGCTCGAGGTTCCGGTTTCCTTGTTGCTCACTTTACTGGGCTTTGTGCATTCTCTCAATCCAAACGGTCCACCAATCGTTTTTACCATCGGCGCTATCTGTTGCGGACAAAACCCAGATTGATCGGCGACATAACAACCAACATCCTTAACCGGGTAACCGAGAAGAGGAGCGTGGCTTTCTTTGTTTGCGATTGGGTACAAATAAAACCCGAAATTGTCGCCGTCTTCCAAGACGCCTTCCTCTTCGATTTCGTACGAACCGCACTTCGTCGCGCGCATTTCTATGGATTTCGAGAACGACAAGTTGGGGTTATCCAATCGCGCGACCGCAATGCGAGCACCAACGACGCCGTTCCACTCTTTTGGATCAAAATTCAATCGCTCGAGAGGCGAGCACGACGTGTGCAACGTGATGACTTTCCCGCTGGCTTTTTTCGTGCTATTCTTACGGCGCTCCTTCTTCGAAGAGGAGGCGAGTTTTTCCGCCGCTTTGCTATTATCCTCCTCCACGCTCTTTTCAATCTCCTCCAAAGACGAAGACTCGTCTTCGCTGTTCTCCTCTGGCTCTGCCTCGACCAGCGGTGGCGCGAATACCGGCTCCTCCGGCTCCGCTTCCTCCTCGCTCTCCGTTATTGTCGCCGTCGTTTCGCTCAACCGCTCGCTCTTCGGTTGCAAACTCTCCTGGTCCAGCATCGGAGGTTTCGGTTCGTACTCCACCGTTTCTTCTTTCTTATTCTTCTTCTTCTTGCTCTTCTTCTCCGAACTTTCACTGTTGCTGCTGCTGCTGATGCCGGTCGTCGTCGGCGTTTTCACGCCCGTCGTCGTTTTCGACTTGCCGCCGAAACCGAGAAAAGA
>Ga0255765_1006487_pt1 | contig 10622 bp, 5 predicted proteins | sample 041ome_8_FD_179965 | JGI IMG/M metagenome (GOLD analysis project Ga0255765, IMG submission 179965) | Coastal salt marsh microbial communities from the Groves Creek Marsh, Skidaway Island, Georgia - 041407BS metaG (version 2) | ecosystem: Environmental > Aquatic > Marine > Intertidal zone > Salt... | reverse complement strand
GCCCACGCAATCGTTCCGATAATTTATTTATTTAATGTGATTTATTAATGTGATGATTTTGGTGTTTTACTGTCGTCGTAGATGACGACTTTTACTGTTTTAGTGCGCGCGCGCGAGCGTCGTGAGATGGTTTTGTAATCACAAAATGCGCGACGACGTTCTTCTACTACGCTATCTATGTACCGCGTTGTATTCTTCATTGTTTTGCGTGACGGTTGGCGCGCATCATGCTTTCATGCCAAGACGTTCGCGCACGACTCTGGTTTCGAAGAAATGCGCGAGCGCCTCAGCCGTGGGTGCGCGATGAGACGCGCGAAGCATGGCGACGGCGCGCGGCGTCAACGCTCGGACGCAGTCGACGTCGTCGAGCGGCGCGGCGTACAACGCGCGCGCTGCGAGACGTTCTCGTGTAGAGAACAATGCGTTCGACGAAAGCATTTCATCGGCGTCGTATTTTTTGTCGTTCGTGCGCGCGTGATCGCTATCAATAACTAAGCACTGCGTCAAATGCTCGAGGAAGCACTCTCGTCTGACGTTGACGTCGGCGAAGACGTCGCGCGACGCGCTCAACGTCTTGAGTAACGCATCTCCTGCGGCAAATTCCAAACGCGTCAATGTGCCGCCACTTGAGTCATTCACCCGTCGCGCCAACTGATAGGCATCGCGAACGATGGCGATGAACGCGTCTTGAGCGGCGCGCGGGACGCCGGGCTCCGCGCTCAACGCGTCGCACGCCTCGACGCACGCCATCGAACGGTTCACTACATCACTCGCGTTCGGTAAATCCAACATCACCTCATCCACGGTCACACCTGCGCGCAATACGTTACACAACGCCTCCCAAGCCGTCACATCGTCGTCTCCACCGTGTACAACGACGATTTTAGCCGCGTCGCGCGCGAGCGCCAACGCCCGAGGAACGACGCTCGGGTCGCTCGAGCGCAGCGCCGTGGCTAAAAATACCCACAGCGACGGTGACAGCGCGTCGTACGCGCTCTTGCGCGCACTAATAACGCGCGTCAATCGTGGAATGACGAGAGTAGAGACGCGCGTGGCGTCGAATTTGACATTTAATGTCGCTTCGACGGCGCCGACGCGAAGGGCGTCCCACGCGCTCGAGCTCAATCCGTCGAGCTCAGAGGAATCTAATACGTCGTTGAATAACGCGTCGAGCGCGCGATCGCTGCGCGCGGTGAGCGCACCGAGCGCGTCGCAAGCTGCGATCCACGCAGTTTTGACCCAAATTGCGTCATCATCGCCGTCGCCGTCGCCGTCGCCGTCGTGTCGTGTCACTAAACGCGCGCGGCAATCCGCAACGAGCCGCGTCAACATCCCGAGCGCGAGCTCGGCGTCGGCGTCGGCTGTCTGGGCACGTTCAGCGAGTTTCAACGCAAACGCCCCGAGTAACCGCACCGCGCGTTCGACGCACGTGAAAGGTAACCCAAGATACTCGTCGTCATCCACAGCGGCGCGTTCTCGAGATACGGCGACCGCCAACGCGTTGGCGAGCGGCTCGGCGCACGCTCGAAACGTATTCGCGACGACGACGATGCCGTCATCGCGCGCCGCGAGCTCCAACACCTCAATCGCCGGCTCCCAACCCGCACCGAGAGTCTCTCCAAACCGCTGTAACGCCTGCGCGACGCACGACGCGACTAAATCGCGCGCTTTTTCTGTCGGCGCGCAACGCATGGCGGATACGAAGGGTCGCACCGCGTCGGCGTGATGCGTCGCCGCGCGCGTCGCTCGCGCCCGCGACAATAACCGGTTCGCCACTTGACGGAGCGAATCCGTGGCGTGCATCACGACTTTCTCATCTGGATGCGTCACGCCTTCGATTAAATGATCGGCGACGACGGACCAGAGCTTACTCCATACCAAGCGCACTCGAGTCATATTCGTCGCCGCGACTTCGGTGAGGCGCAACAACGCGAAGAGCTTTCCTGGCGTCACAGGCGTGCCATCCGCGCGCCAGAGCTCGTCATGCGATACCGCAGCGATGGAGCTGGCGTAAATGATGATTTCGTCCGAGTCTAATCGCGTGCTGAGGGCGAAGACGCGTTCGATGGCTTCGCCGCCCGACGTCGCGAGCCACGACGTCACCGCGACTTCGGCGGGCGTCAACAATCCTTGCGCCGCTGCATCGGAATCTATGCCTACCGATCCCATCGCTGGCGTCGCCGTCGTCGCCAACGTTGGTGCGCGTCGCAACGGCGCACGAATCACCTCCACCGCCTGTCGCGTGTTGAAAGATACGCCCGCGCCGACGACCACCCTGAGCTCCTCGAGCCGCGACACGATTTCGAGCGCGCTCGCCCACGCGTCCACGCCACCGAGCCTCGATTCAGTCGCCACGAGCTCGAGCAAGGTATTCAGCGCCTCTTTGCTTTGCGTCGCGGCGGGTTCGCCCGAAGACTGTCGGCCAAAACCGGGTGCGGCGACGAGGAAATCGCGAATGTCGTCCCGGAGCGTCGGGAGTTGAAGCGAAGAGGCGAGCGCGAGCATGGCGCGCGCGCCTTCGAGCGGCATCGCCGCGCGCGCTTCATCTGGCGCCGCCGCAAATGCGCTGGCGAGTGCAGATAGCATGTATGCACCGGCGGCGTCGAGCATGGGACGCGCCAAGCCTGGTTCAGAGGCGCGGACGAATAACGCGCTCGCGGCGTCGTCGGCGCTCGCGGAATCATCCTTTGTGAATAACGCCTTGGTCGCGCGTAAGAGCTCGGCGGTTTCATCGCTCGCTTCCTTGAGCGTCGAGCGGTGCCGCCACGGTGCGGCAAAATTTAGCGCCTGCGTGAGCGTCGACGATACCTTGGTCTTCGTCGGCGCGGTGGCCGTACCGACGCCATTCATCGAGCCGGCGTGTTGCATTTTAATTTCATTCGCGCTCACGCGCGCGTATATCGCCGCCACGTCTTCATCATCCAGCTCCGACGTCGCATCTGCGGCTTTCGCCATGGAGACGAAATCGCGCTCGCTCATCTTCATCGACGCATCCGTGAGAGGATTGTGCGCATCCGTGTTCAACATGACGACGGCAAAGGCGAGAATGTACGCGGCGTCGCTCGACGGGTACGCGCTCGGATTGCACGCGCAAAATCTCGCGGCAAAGGCTTCCATGAGACGATCGATCTTCTGTGCTTCACCTGGGAGCTTAAATCCACCCAAAAACGTGCGCAAGGCGTCATCGATGGGAATGGATGTAAAGTCAAAGGTGTGCGCATAGGCGCGCATGACGGCGAGCGCGTCGGCGTCGTGCGCGCCAAGGAATTCGCCAATCGCGCCCTGCGTCAGGCGCGAGTTGGGTTTTCGTAAGAGCTCAGCCATGTGAGCGGCGTTTTCGGCGGCGTTGGCGGTGGTGGCGGCATCACCTGTGGCGCGACGCAGGTTTTCAAATGTCGGTTGAGCGTTGAACGCCTCGACGGCTTTCTCTATGGAGACTTTGCGTTGCTTGGCTTTTTGGAATCGAACGGATTCGGATTCGAGGCTTTTGCTCGTCGTCGTCGTCGTCGTCGTCGTCGTCGTCATCGTCGTTGTTGTTCTCGTCGCGTCTATCGGCGCATCTTCATCGTCATCTTTCATGTCGCGCGACGGGGACTCGGGCGTCCCTGCGCTCGAGTCTTCATCCGTAATCGTCACCGTCGCCGCAGCAGCCGCCGCGGCCACCGACCCGATGGGCGACGCGGCTGTCCCACCAGACTTCAACGTTTGCAAAACTTTGCGCGAGACCGCGGGCCTGAGTTCGCCATCAAACCCATCATTCGCGGCGTCGACGAACTCAGAAGAGGACGCTTCGGCGGAGCCGTCGGAGCCGTCGTCGTTTCCTCGCGCGTGCCACGACTGCAACGACCGCAGTATACTAAACAAACACGTCAACACCGCATCTCGCTCGAGCACATCAGACACGCGCGCCGCGCCCGCGAGCGCCATCGCCGTGCGTTCATACAAATTCGCCGCGTGTAAATCACAGTCGTAATTGACAAAGATATCCACCAACGCTTGCGAATCGCTCGCCAATCGCCGCACCAACCGCAACGCCGCCACGCGCATCGCGGTGCTCGCGTCATCGCTCTGTAACGGATGCAACGCCATGATTGGATATAATGCTGCGACTTGTTGTTTATATGCGCCTCGTGCGCGCGTCGCCAACGATCCATACGTCATGCGGGCGATGCTCACTAAAATTCCGACGCTCGCCTCGGCTTCGGCGCCTCGCGGGACTTGTAACAGTGCGTTACGCATGAGCGCGAGCGACAAAGGTTGCCTGAGCTGCACTTGAAAGTATTCAAGCCACGTGGCGGCACGTGGACCGTCCATGAGCTGGCGTAAAATGTCCAACGCCAACGCCTTTGAATGCGCGAGGTAGGCGTCGACGTCGACGGCGCCTTCTCTGGCGGCAATTTTACACAGCGTCAGAAGGAGCATCAGCACGTCGTCGGCGTTTTGTTCCTTATCTGTCGTCATCATAGTCGTCGTTGTCGCACTCGCCGTCGCGCTGTCGTACGCATCATCAAAAGAGCCGGCGTCAAATGCGCGCTTAAACGTCGCGTTGATGATTTGCGTCAACGCCGTCTTGGCCACGCTCCTCGACGCCTCGTCATCCCCAATAATCGCCATATGAAACACCGTGCGCGTGGCATGCATCAGCGCCTCCCCGCGCACAATCAACCCCGCCTGTGGGCTCGCACACGCGCTCAGTAATACCTGTATCACGCCCAATCCAACATCCCGACGCGCGTCGGCGTCGCTCGCGCTCGCGCCCGGTCCGACGCCCGCGGCGCTCTCCACGCACCCACACACTCCCGCGATGAGCTCTGACGCCGCCTCAGCGTCACCAACCGCACGAATACCACATCCTACGCCGTTTTCATCCAACGTGCGCCACGCCACGCACCGCCCGACGATGGCGTTGATGTTCGTAAACGCTCCGACGCACGCGCACGCCCACGCGCGTTGCCTCGCGGTGCCAATCATCATGGCCAACTTGCACGCCTCGCACGCGTCCCGGGCGAGGTCATACGCCGAATACGTGCCGTTTGGTCGTTCAGCGTTCGCCTCGTACGTTTTCAGGGCGTCGAGAAGCGCGCGGTGCGGCGGGTTTGGCGCGAATTGCATGAAGATTGAGATTTCGTGCTTAATCTTGCGCAACAGCGGCGTGGCTATGGATGCGATGGCGTCCGCGGTGAGCGCCAGGGCGGGTGTATGCTCATCAGGCGCGGGTGGCGCGTCGTCGACGGCGACGGACGCCGACGCCGACGTCATCGCGCGCGCGGTTGTGGAGTTTGAGCTGAGATTAAGCAGAGGAAACGCTCTATCGAGCCGTACCGTAGTGATATACAACGAAATGATATACAACGAAATGCTGAATGAATGAAAATACGCGCTCTAAAATGGGATGGCGTCGATTTCGGCGCGACGGGCTTCGACGTCGGTGACGCCCTCGAGCCGCGCGACGTCGGCGTTGAAGTCGTGCGCGACGACAAAGGATGGCACCGCGTCAACGTCGTTTGTGATCAAATCTTCACATGACGCGTCGAGGGTGATTTCATAGATGACATTTTGGGCAAATGTGTTCATGCCTGGTGCTTTTTCGCGATCGACGCCGGTGAGGTAGGCGAAGATTAAGCGTAAAATCGCTTGATGGCTGACGATGAGCACGGGTTCGGTGTACGATTCCATCTCTTGGATGCACGGCTCAATGCGAGAGATTAAATCGAAATAGCTCTCCCCGCGCGGATATCGATAGCCAATTTTATCCATCGAACGCAGATGCGCGGCTTGCGGGTTGTTCAACACGATGTCCTCAGGCGTCATGCCTTCGCAGTCGCCAGCGAAGATTTCGTCAATGTTGCGATAGACGCGCGGCGACATTTGCTCCCAGTCACCGTTTGAAATCTTGGGATGCGGAATATGCGCCGCTGTTTGAATTGTGCGAATGAGTGACGACGTCCATAGGCGCGCGCGCTTTGTTGAAGACGTCTCGCACCACTCGCCCGTGGTTTCGTCCCGACGCATGCCGCAAATTTTCTCGCCGGCGAAGCGCGCGAGAATTTCCGAAAACACCACACCCTTTGCGGTGATTGGCGAGTTTCCGCCTAATCGTCCGGTGGTGTTGTACTCGCTCTCACCGTGACGACACAAGTAAATCTTGTGCGCCGTTGGGTGCGTGGCTGTTAAGAATTGCACGATGCGCTGCGGAAGATAGGCGCGCATGCGATTCGTCATCACGCGCTCGCCGTAATTGTACAATTTGATGTACGACAAGTCATCTTCGCTACCGTCCTCTTGTAAGGTGACGTAGAGCTTGCGGTATTCATCTATTCTACGTCTCCACATCGTCTTTTCGCGTTCGACGTCTTCTGGTTTCACCAATCCCTTCTTCACGTCGCGCGCCACGCGTTGGGATAACACCTCATCCTTGAGCGCCTGCTTTGTGAGCGTGGTTTCGATAAAAATCGTCTTCACCTTGCGTGCACCCGAATGCGCGTCACCATCACTTAGTTCCTCGAGCTGTCTCAATATCGTTCGCCGGCGCTCTTTACTCGTACCGCTCCACGTGTCGTAAAACGTCGAGCTCGCGTCGCTCGAATACACCACCGCCACTCGACCCGAATCCACGTGCTTGGCGTTCGCATCCATGGGATCGATCCCATCTCGCTCCAATCGCACGTTAACTCCTTTCGTCTCCGCATCCGACCGCAAAAATCGCCCCAGCTCGTCTAAAACCGCCCCAGATCCGCTCGTCGCGGCGATATCAAACGCCCGACACCGCGCGCCGTGGAAAAACCTCAAATACCGTTTCAATCTCAACGCAATCGTACGCTTCCCGCGCAGCGGTAACCCAACAAAAACCAACACATGACGTTCACCTATATTCCCCGCCAACGCCGCGATCGGTGGCGGTACCGTCGTCGGCGCTGGGTTATGCGATTTCACCCGAAGCAAATCTTCCTGCGACTTTGCGTACAACAAATTCGCATCCTTGGGCTGCTGGTCCATCGAATTCCCGCGCTGTGTCCCGCGCAACGACGCCACGCAATCGGTCAGTCGATGGTCGCGCACGCGGCGTTCGTCGCCATCGTCATCTGGGCGGTCGACACGCACCTCGAACGCGTCGGAAGGCGATGGCGATGACGGTGCGTCAGCCATCGGTCGCGTCGCGCAGTGACGCGTCACCTCAGCGACGGTGGCGAACCAGCGGTCGCGACGACGGACGAACGCGAGATATAGATGCACGACGACGGGTTTCGCGCGCCCGAGGCGCGCATCGTTCGGAGACCGACGACGACGACGACGACGACGACGTGCACACGTCAGATGCCGACGCATCATCATCATCATCATCGCGTCATGTCCGTGACGTCGATGCGCGTCGTGCGATGCGATGCGCGCGCGAAAGAGACGACGACGACGCATTCGAGGCGTCACGCGTTGGCCGGCGTCGCGGCCGTCATCGCGCTCGGTCCGCGACGCGCGAGGGCAGAACAACCCGCGTCGTCGTCGTCGTCGTCGTCATCCATTGTGGATGCGTTCGAGGCGCAACTCAGCGCGTTCGATCCGTGGGCGGATGCGCGCCGCGAGCGCGCGCGAGCGCGCGCGATGGCGCGTAAATCTATTGATTCTCGCATCGTTCAAGAGCGAATCGCGAAAGAAAAGGAGGATGAGCGCGCGAGGGCGGTGTACGCGGAGCAAGCGGCGAGACGCAAGACGCGCGCGAGGCTCGAGCGCGAGGACGAGTTGACGCCCGAGGAGATCGATCGCGAGGTTATTCGTGCAGGTGAGGACGCGAGAATTGCCGTTGAGCGTGGTTTACAAGCTGAGGAGATTGAGTTGGCGGCGTATGAGCGTCGACAGGCGGAGTTGCGCGCCACCGCGGAGGCGAGAAACGCCGAGTTTCTGCTCTCGTCGACGACGAGCGGCGTAGACCAAGAAACAGAACCAGCAGCGGTAGCTTTAGCAGAAGAGTAATTGTGTATTGATAATTCAATCATTAGTAGTACTCGTAATAGTAGTAGTGTACACGTCGTCGTCGTCGTCGTCGTCCTTGAGCACCTTTAACAACAACCTATTTATTAGCAGTAAAGAGCTCGTCGAATCCCATCAACCGCGGCACCAAGTAGACAATCAAGTGTCGAATCGCCGCCGATTCGCCGTACGACACCGGCACAGAGTGAAACGATTTCGCGCCACCATCATTCCCCGATGATTTTGACGTCACGGAGACGTTGACGAATAACCCACCAGACCCATCAGGCATGGGTTCGACGACAAACTTTTTATTCGTCGCGCCTCGCGCGCTCGTCCCGGCGCCCGGGTCGTGAAAAAATGAACACCCCGAGTTGGCCGCCATGCGATCCGCCAGCTCTGCCGCCTCCGTCGCGCTAAGCATGAATGATGATTTATTGCCCCAATCGTATTGTCGCGGTGCGGTGGCATTCGCGAGCTCGAAGAGGATGCCTCCAGCGCGCTTCAACACGGAGCGTCCGCCGGCGTCGCGTTCGAATTGCGCCTTGACGCACTTGACTTTCAACGCGCCTTTGGTTTTGTACACGCCGTAATCGACGAAAACACTATTACCACCGCTACTAGTGGTATTGGACGTCGGCGGCGGCGGCGTATTCTGCTGCGGCGGCGGCGCGCCGAGCGGCGGGCGAAGAGGCGGCGGCGACGACCAATTGGATTGCGCGCGCGTCGTCGTCGTCGTCGTCGTCGTCGAGCGCGCTAATAATCGTTTCAAGTGCGCGGCGTTCGCGGGTGTCATCGCTAACACACGCACAGGTCTGAGCATCGTCTTCTGATGTGCCGACAACCCGTTGTCGGCGGCGGCGTCGGAATGTGACGCGTCGTCGCCCGGTCCTCCTTGAAGATGCGCGAAAAACTTCACCCCGGCGAGCTCGCCCGGTATCCGACGCTCGAGCGCGGCGTCGAGAGGATTTGCCACGTTCAACAACGTCACGCGCGTCGTGATGTCCACACTGGTCGACGAGGGTTTGACGATTGGACCCGACGACGACGACGGTAACGCCCCGATGGATTCCTTCGCCGCGCGGTCGCGGGTGAGAAATGTCACCGCCGCGCCTTCAAGGTGATGACCACGTTGTTGACGACGACGATGACGCGTCGCGCCGCTCGGACTCGCAATCACCTTTCGTTTCTTCACCGGCACGCTCACATCAAGCGCGGGACAATGGTGGTGCTTCGCCGACGCCGTCGACGCCACCTTTCGTTTCTTCACCGGCACCACCGCGTTCGGCTGCTTTGGCTTTTCTCGGAGCGAATCGACGTCCTCGACGTCGTGTCGATGCTCGCCTTGAAGCCACGCGCGTCGCCGCCCGCGCGCGTCCACGCTCACCCTTTTCCGCGCCGGACACCCAGCACACATCGTGCACTTATAATACGACCGTCGTTCGCACACTTTATCGGCTTTATTCTTAAAGCATACTTTCTCGCCGTACTTGCGCCATCCAGGGTGAGAGCCATCCATGATGTCGTCGTCGACGTCGTCGTCCGCGGACGCGCGCGTCGGAACACCAGCGGACGCGCCGCCGCCGCCGCCTCCTCGGTGGGTTTTTTCGGCATCATCGACATCACCGTCGTCGGCGGCGGCGGCGTCACTCGTCGTCGTCATCCTGTGTCGTCCATGAATGATGGCGTCGTGGACGTGCGTTACGGTGTAACGCGCGCGGCGCCAAAATTCGGACATACGGCGTGGTCGTGGGTCGGACGACGACGACATGGACGACGACACGGACGACGACGACGACATGGACGACGACGCGCGCGCCTCGCCGGGCATCGATCGCCGGGCATCACGGAAGAGATTTTTTGTGTGTGCCTTGTTGTTATGTGTGAAAAGGTGTGTGTCGCGCGCGTCGATGTGTGCGCACCAAAGGAACGCGTTCTTTCGTCGCGTTCGCGGAAGAGGAACCGCCATCCTCGACGCGCGGCTCAAAGGCGTGGATGATGTGTATTAGAACACGTCGCCGGCTGTTTTACTACAGTACAAGTAGTTTAGTTTTATGAGCTACGTACCTATGATTCGTTGAATCGTACAGTACAAGGTACTACGTACGATACAGAAGGATGAATGAATGACGTGCCAATCTACGCATCATGATGCACGTAAAAAGCCGTCTCCATCATCGGCGACACGGCGCCACATCGAGGCGGCGGTCCCTCGTCGTCCCGTGGTGCCACCGTCGCACTCGAGTGTACGACGACGACGACGACGACGACATGAGTGTACGACGACGACGACGCATGGGGTACGGGTAGATTATACCCGTAACTTTTGCCAGGTAACCTCTTATGATTCCGGGTCAACGCCGATTTAGACCTTTCACCATATATCGAGCGCGCTCGTGGTCTAGTGGTAGAATAGCTGCCTGCCAACTATCACAGTGGCATTGGCGCCGCGGTCACACGCGTGCAGAGCAAGAACAAGAAAAGCCAAAGGTTTGCTCGTAGTGAACACTACGTATGTATGCTATATGCAGTCCGCAGCAGACCCGGGTTCGATTCCCGGCGAGCGCACAATTCACACACGAAATACATGCGATTTCATCGCACATCCTTTTTGCATGTCGTCAAAACCACGACCACGCCGTGTGTCCGACTTTTTCGCG